>JACCDG010996192.1_pt1 | contig 10185 bp, 10 predicted proteins | sample 7442471 | NCBI WGS metagenome assembly JACCDG01 (sample SAMN15323444, study PRJNA562643) | freshwater metagenome | isolation source: river surface water | place: USA:Blue River Watershed | collected 2017-08-17 | reverse complement strand
GTGGACTTGCCGGCGCCGTTTTCGCCCAGCACGGCATGGGCCTGGCCGGGCAGCACGGTCAGCGACACGTCCTGGTTGGCCACCACGCCCGGATAGCGCTTGGTGATGCCCTGCAGGGACAGCAATGGGGAGGTCATGCGGAGGGGCCTTGGTTCATGTTTTCTAACAAGCACATTTCAGGCCATCGACACAACGGGGCCCTGGGGGTGTTGGCTGGGAATTTTGCCCCAAAGCCGGGCGCTTCTGCGGCACGCTCGCGTCCATGAACTCGGTGAAAATCCCCATAACATGCACACAAGCCATCCCACCCCTGCCCTCGAAGCCTGCCAGGCCTGGCGCGCCGGCCTGCTGTGGTTTCCCGATCCCACCCGGCCCGAGCTTCGCCATGAGCGCGACGGCCTGCTGGTCACCGAGCGCCAGGCCGATGGGGTGGCGCGCATCGTAGCCGTGGGCCCCTACCGCGAACTCGCCGCCACACACGCCAGCGTGCCCACGACCCACTGGCCGCATCTGTGCATCGCCCCCGGTTTCTTGGACCTGCACGTCCACTACCCCCAACTCGACGTGATCGCCTCGCCCGCCGAGGGCTTGCTGCCCTGGCTGGAGCACTACACCTTCCCCCACGAAAAGCAGTTTTCTTCGCCCGAGCATGCGCAAGAAAGCGCTGGCTTCTTTCTCGACGAATTGCTGCACAACGGCGTCACCACCGCCCTGTGTTTTGCCACCGCCCACCCGGAATCGGTCGATGCGTTCATGCACGCCGCCCAGGCCAGGCAGTTGCGCATGATCGCAGGCAAAGTGCTGCAAGACCGCCACAGCCCCGCCGGTCTGCGCGATACCGACACCGAACTCAGCCTGCGCCAGACCGAAACGCTGATCCGGCGCTGGCACGGTGTGGACCGCCTGGGCTACGCCATCACTCCCCGCTTTGCCCCCACCAGCACACCCGCGCAGCTGCACGGTGCGGGCGAACTCGCGGCGCAGTTCCCCGATGTCTGGGTGCAGTCGCATGTGGCCGAGAACCTCGACGAAATCCGCTGGGTGCATGAACTCTTTCCCGAGGCGCGCAGTTACCTGGATGTGTACGAGCGCGCCGGCCTGCTGCGCGAACGCGCGGGGTACGCGCACTGCATCCACCTCGATGACACTGACCGCCAACGCCTGCAAGCCACGGGCGCGGTGGCCGCCGTCAGCCCGACCAGCAACCTGTTCCTGGGCAGCGGCCTGTTCGACTACGCCAGCGCCGACCGCGCGGGCATGCGCTACGGACTGGCCAGCGATGTGGGCGGCGGCACCAGCTTCAGCCCATTCCACACCATGCACGCGGCCTACACCGTGGCACGCCAGGCCATGGGCCGCCCAGGCCTGAGCCTGGCGCCCGAACACCTGTGGTGGCAGCACACCGCTGGCGCCGCCCAGGCCCTGGGTCTGGCTGGCCTGGTGGGCAACCTGTTGCCTGGCTGCGAAGCCGATTTCATCGCCCTGGACCCTGCCGCCACGCCACTGCTGGCCCGGCGCACCGGCCAGGCCAACAGCTTGGCCGAATGGCTGTTCGCCCTGGTCGTGCTGGGCGACGACCGGCTGGTGCGCCACACCGTGGTGCAGGGACAAGTCGCTCGGCCCCACCACCGCGGCATGGCCGACAATCGGGCATGAGCGAGAACGAAGCCACCGACCCCATCATTGACCCCGGCCACGCCCAGCGCGCGGCCGTGCGGCGCGGCATCGCGCAGTTCCAGGCGCGCCTGCAGGCTGCAGGCCACGGCGACTTCAGGGAGCCGCCGCCCGAACCCACCTCCTGCTGCGGGCGCGGGTGCAACGGCTGCGTGTGGGAAGGCTATGAATCGGCGCTGGCCTGGTGGTACGAAGACGCGCAGGCGCTGCTGTCCTGAGCCTGGCTTGTGGACTTGGCCGGGTGCCCCGCCAGACTCCCGCCATCTGCCTGCGCTGCGGTCGCGCTGAACGCGCTCAAAACAGCCCCATTTGCCGCGAACGTGATGGCGGCCGGAACAGGTCGGTGCGCCAGACATGGCGTTCGCGGTTGAGTCCGAGGCGCTGGCAAGCCTTGGCAAAACGCTGGGCGATCAGCGCGGCCCACGCGCCTTGCCCGCTGCGGCGCGTGGCAAAGCTGGCGTCGTAATCCCGACCACCCCGCAGGTCCTGCACACGCGCCATGACCCGCTCGGCCCGGTCAGGGTAATGCAGGGCCAGCCACTGACGAAACAGCGGCGACAACTCCCACGGCAGCCGCAGCACCACATAGAACGCGCTGCGGGCACCGGCGTCGCGCGCGGCCTCCAGCACACGCTCCATGTCGTCGTTGATGAACGGGATCTGGGGTGACACGCTCACCCCGACCGGGATGCCCGCATCGGCCAGCGCCCGGATGGTGCGCAGCCGCCGCCAGGGCGCGGGGGCGCGGGGCTCCATGCGGCGCGCCAGCTCAGCGTCCAGCGTGGTGAGCGTGACATACACCCCGGCCAATCGCTGCCCCGCCATGGGGGAGAGCAGGTCGATGTCACGCTCGATGCCACTGCCCTTGGTGACGATGGCCAGGGGGTGTTGGCAATCGGCCAGCACCTGCAACACCTCGCGCGACAGACGCAGTTCGCGTTCCAGCGGCTGGTAGGCGTCGGTCACGGTGCCCACGGCCATCAGGCCAGGCCGATAACGTGGGCTGGCCAGTTCGTGGATCAAGCGTTCCTGCAAGCCGCGTTTGGCAATCAAACGGGTCTCAAAATCCAGACCGGGCGACAGGCCCAGATAGCTGTGCGACGGCCGTGCGTAGCAGTAACTGCAGCCGTGTTCACAGCCCCGGTAGGGGTTGATGGAGAGGTCAAAGCCAATGTCGGGCGAGGTGTTGCGGGTGATGGCGCTTTTGGCCTCTTCCCAGACCCATTCGGTGGCCAGCCGCGGCGCTTCCCCCACCGCCTCCTGAGCCCAGCCATCGTCAAAAGCTTCGCGGGCATCCCGTTCAAACCGGTGTGCCAGCCGTGTGGCACTGCCGCGGCCCTTCAAGGCGCTCAAGGGCACATGGACACATTCGGGATCTGGAAAGGATGACATTACTGTATTTTCATACAGCAAACATGCCAAATCAAGTGGGCGTGGAAGGCCGGCAGGCCTGCACACCTCAGGCTTGCGCGGCCTGCAGCGCTTGCGCCATCTCCCCCGCCTCGGTCGGTCGCACCAGCCGGGCGACTTCCTGCCCCTCCTTGAGCAGCACCAGCGTGGGCCAGAGCTTGACGCGAAACGAGCGGCCCAGCAGACGGCCCGGTCCGTCCTCGACTTTGAGGTGGCGCCAGGCCCGGTGTTCGGGCAACACCTGCGCCAGCCCAGGCTGGGCGGCTCGGCAGTGGCCGCACCAGTCGGTGCCAAACTCAAGCAGGGTCAGGCCCGGCAAGGCCTCGACTTCGGCCCGGGTCGGGGCTTCGGTTTCACTCAGGTAAGGAAGGGGCGCGCTCATGCCCCGGATTGTGGCTCAGGCGCCGGCCAGCGCACGCAGCGCTTCGGGGTTGGTCAACTGCAACACGCGGCCTCGGCCGCTGATGAGCTCGCGCTCGCGCAACTGGCGCAGGATGCGCGAGAAGGTTTCGGGGGCGATGCCCAGGTGCGCCGCAATGCTGCGCTTGCGCTCGTGCAGGTTGACCTGCAGGCGGTTGGTGGCGGGGTCGTGCTCGGCGTGCTGCATCAGCCATTCGGCGCAACGCGCATCGGCGTCCTTGGCCAAGCGGCTGATGGCCAGCTCGGTCTGCTGGCGCTGCGCCCATGCCAGATCGCTCAGCAACGAGCGTGAAGGCTCGGGCAGATGCGCCACATGCTGGCGGAAATCGGCCAACGCGACCGGCTGCAGGCTGACGTCGGTTTCGGCCACCGCGTCCACCGCATGCGGCAGCCCCAGCACGCCCGACGAGGCTTCCAGCCAGAACGGCCCCTCGACCACGCCCAGCTGGTGGTGCAGGCCACTTTCGTCCAGCAGCCCCAGCACCACACGGCCGCGCTGCAGGTGCAGCACCTGGTCGGTGCTTTCACCACGGCGCAGCAGCACCGCCCCCGGCCCCAGGTGCAGGGCCGGTGTGTCGGACGAAGAGGCAAGGGTCGCAAGCATGGATCAGACTGTGCCCCAGCGCGCCGCCGCGCGTATTGATCGACGTCAAATGCCGGTCAGAGCACCAAGATGGCGCGGAAATCGTTGACGTTGGTGTTGGTTGGCCCGGTCACCACCAGATCACCGAGGGCGCTGAAGTAGCCATAAGCGTCGTTGCGCAGCAGGTGTTCGGACAGCTTCAACCCTTGCGCCGTGGCGCGCGCCACGGTGTCGGGCGCCACTTGCGCGCCGGCGTTGTCCTCCATGCCGTCGATGCCATCCGTGTCGGCCGCCAGCGCCCACACGCCCGCCTGACCTTGCAGGGCCTCGGCCAAGCCCATGCAGAACTCGCCGGCACGACCGCCCCGGCCCCGCACCCTGCCTGCAGGCAGATCTCGCACCGTGACCGTGGTTTCTCCTCCGCTCAAGATCACGCAGGGGCGGGCAAAAGCGCCCTCGCCCCGCGCCACGGCACGCGCCAGCGCCGCATGCACCTTGCCCACCTCGCGCGACTCGCCCTCGATCTCGTCGCTCAGCACATGGGCCGGGATGCCGGCGGCACGGGCCCGTTCGGCCGCTGCCTGCAAGGACTGCATGGGCGTGGCCATCATGCGCACATCGGTGTTGGCAAACACCGCATCGCCCGGCTTGGGCGTTTCCAGAAGACCTTGCTCCAGCGCATGCTCGATGGCAGGTGGCACTGCGATGCCGTAGCGGCGCAAGATCGCCAGCGCGTCGGTGCAGGTGGTCGCGTCGGGCACGGTGGGCCCGCTGGCGATGACCGATGGGTCGTCACCGGGGACGTCACTGATGGTCAACGTCACCACCCGTGCGGGTGCGCAAGCGGCGGCCAGTCGACCACCCTTGATGCGCGAGAGGTGCTTGCGCACGCAATTCATCTCGGTGATGTTGGCCCCGCTGTGCAGCAGCGCCTTGTTGATCCGCTGTTTTTCCTGCAAGTCCAGCCCCTCGGCCGGCAGGGTCAGCAAGGCCGACCCCCCGCCAGAAATCAGGCACAGCACCAGGTCATCGGCGGTCAGGCCTTGCGTCAGCGCCAGGATGCGCTCGGCCGCTTGCAGACCCGCAGCGTCCGGCACCGGGTGGGCGGCTTCGACGATCTCAATGCGCGCCGCCACGCCAGCAGGCCGCTCCGGCAGGTGGCCGTAGCGGGTCACCACCAGGCCCGACAAGGGGGCGTCTTGGGGCCACAGCGCCTCCAGTGCATGGACCATGGACGCGCCCGCCTTGCCTGCGCCCAGCACCAAGGTGCGCCCCTTGGGCACGGGCGGCAAAACGGCAGCCATGTTGTGCAGGGGCATGGCGCGGTGCACGGCCGCGTCATAGAGGCTGCGCAAAAAAGCTTGCGGTTGGGTGTGCGGATCGGGCGGTGTCATCGGTGCGTTCATGCCGCGATGTTAGCCGCGCCCATGCCGTCTGGCCGCCCGCACTGAGACAATGCCGCCATGAGCACCTTGTTGATCCACCGCGCCCACACCCTGGCCACCCTCGACGATGCACAGACCGAATGGCGCGACGCCTCGGTCTTCATCCGCGACCACCGCATCGAATGGGTGGGCCCCTCGCGCGACCTGCCCGCGCACCTGCAGACGGCCGACGAAGTGCTGGATGCCCGCCGCCTGCTGGTCGTGCCCGGCCTGGTCAACACGCACCACCACATGGTGCAGTCGCTCACACGGGCCATACCCGGCGTGCAAAACGCCGAGCTGTTCGCCTGGCTGCGCGGGCTCTACCCCATCTGGGCGGGCCTCACGCCGGAAATGGTGCAGGTGAGCACCCAGGTCGCCATGGCCGAACTGCTGCTGTCGGGCTGCACCACCAGCAGCGACCATCTCTACATCTACCCCAATGGGGTGCGGCTGGACGACAGCATCGACGCCGCACGCCAGATCGGCATGCGCTTTGTGGCCACCCGCGGCAGCATGAGCGTGGGCCAGTCGCAGGGCGGTCTGCCGCCGGACCGGGTGGTGGAACGCGAAGACTTCATCCTGCAGGACACCCAGCGCCTGATCGAGACCCACCACGACGCCCGCCACGGCGCCATGACCCAGGTGGCGGTGGCGCCCTGCTCACCGTTTTCGGTGAGCCGCGACCTGATGCGCACATCGGCCGAGCTGGCGCGCCACCACCAGGTGCGCCTGCACACGCACCTGGCCGAAAACGACCACGACGTGGCCTACAGCCGCGAGAAATTCAACCGCACCCCTGCCGAATACGCGCAGGACCTGGGCTGGGTGGGCCACGATGTGTGGCACGCCCACTGCGTCAAGCTCGACGACGAGGGCATCAGCCTGTTTGCCGCCACCCGCACCGGTGTGGCGCACTGCCCCTGCAGCAACATGCGGCTGGCCAGCGGCATCGCGCCCGTGCGGCGCATGCTGGATGCCGGCGTGCCGGTGGGCCTGGGTGTGGATGGCAGCGCCAGCAACGACGCCGCCCACATGGTCAATGAAGCGCGCCAAGCCTTGCTGCTGGCGCGCTTGCGCAAATCTCTCGAACCGCCACGCATCGAAGACGGGCGCACCGTGTTCGGCTGCGACACCGCCCCGCTGGAGATGACGGCACGCGACGCCCTGCGACTGGCCACGCGCGGCGGCGCCGAGGTGTTGGGCCGCGCGCACGACATCGGTCAGATCACGCCGGGCTACTGCGCAGACCTGGCCTTGTTCGACCTGGACACCCTGTCCATGGCCGGCGGCGCCGTGCACGATGCGGTGGGCAGCCTGCTGCTGTGTGCCAGCGCCCCGGCACGCCACACCGTGGTGCACGGGCGGGTGGTGGTGCGCGACGGCCAACTCACCACCGTGGACCTGCCACCCCTGATCGAACGGCACAACCGGCTGGCCATGCAATTGGCCGAAAGCGCGCGCACCGCCTGAAGAAGTGGGGTGGGGCAACGGGCAAACCGGGCTCCTCAGAAGCCGCTGCGCGTCACACATCGTCGCCTGGCTTGCCCGCTGCCCCACCCCACTTCTGTGCCCGTCATGGGCTGGCCCAATGACAAAGGCGGCCAATGGCCGCCTTTGTCATCAGGACGTCGCGCTCAAGCCACTTCGAACGCCATCAGGCCCGTGGCCGTGTTGGAGATTGGGATGTGGTAGTTGCGGTGCACTTCCTTGACGCGCGGGCCTGCCACCGACAGGGCGGCGCGCATGGCCAGCCACATCAGCAGCTCCACGCCCTGGGTGCCGGTTTTCTCAACCAGTTCCAGGCTGTTGAACTGGGTGGCCCACTCGGGGTTGCTCACCAGGCTGTCCATGAACTGCAGATCGAACGCTTTGTTGATGAAGCCGGCGCGCTCGCCGTCGAGCTGGTGGCTCAGCCCCCCGGAAGCCAGCACGGCCACCTTTTTGTCACTGTCCCACGCCGCAATGGCTTCACCCACGGCCTTGCCCAGGGCGTACACGCGCTTGGCCGAAGGCAGCGGGAACTGGACCGTGTTGATGTTGATCGGCACGATGGTCACAGGCGCCTCGCCCTCGGGCCAGAACAGCTTGAGCGGCAGGGTGCAGGCATGGTCCACCAACATTTCCTGACAGGTCACGATGTCAAAATCCTGGCCCACCAGGTGGTTGATGATCTGCCACGACAGATCCACCTCACCCTGGAACGGCGGCAGCGTCGGGATCCCCCAGCCTTCGTCGGCGTTGTTGTATTGGGTCGCCGCGCCGACCGCGAAAGTGGGCATTTTGTCGAGGAAGAAGTTCAGCCCGTGGTCGTTGTAGAAGATGACCATCACGTCGGGCTTGTGCTCACCCAGCCACTTTTGCACCGGCGGGTAACCGGCAAAAAACGGGGCCCAGTAAGGATCGGCCTGCAGGCCCTTGTGGATCGCGCCGCCGATGGCGGGAATGTGGGAAGAGGCGAGACCGCCGATGAGTTGTGCCATGGGAATGTTCCTGGTGTCTGGTGGAAGGTTCAATCGGCGTAAGCGCGCAGCTTGGCCTTGAAAGCGTCTTTGCTCATGCCGGTCTGCTGGGCGCCGATGTCCTGCATGTCCAGGCCAAAGATGCCGGCGAACTTGGCCAGGTAATAGGCGTTGCCGCCAGCGGCAATCAGCGCCAGCACCTGCCGCGAACGGATGGCGGCCTTTTGCGGCTCGCTCAGTCCGAACTTGGCCATGTAGGCCTCTTCGTCCTTGCGGAACTCGGCGCGGTGGGCCGCTTCGTTGAACGAAAAACACATCTTGTTGAGCGCGTAACCCTTGCGGGCTTGCTCACCGTCAAAAGGCGTGGTGCCTTCGATCTGCATCTGGGGGGCGGTCATGGGCGTCTCCTGAAAACGATGGACCGCAGTGTCAGCGTTTCAATTCACAAAATAAACCGATGTTTTATGATTTGATACATGAGTGATTTCGATTGGTTGGATCTGGATGCCCGGCTTTTGCGCCTGCTGGTCACGGTGGTCGACACCGGCTCGATCACCGCCGCAGCGCAGCGTCTGGACGTGACGCAATCGGCGGTGAGCCACCTGCTGGACAAGTTGCGGGGCATCACCGGCGACGCACTGTTCACACGCTCGGGGCGCGGCATCGTGGCCACGGCGCGGGCCTTGGCACTGGCTGAGCGCGCGCGCGACTTGCTGGGCGATCTGGAACGTTTCGCCCAAAGCGAGCATTTCGACCCGGCCCGCTGGCAAACCACCTTCACCATCGCCGCAAACGACTTTCAGCGCGACGCCCTGCTGCCCGCCCTGATGCAAGGGCTGCGCGCGCAAGCACCGGGCGTGTCGCTGCGCGTGATCGCCTCGGACGTGCCCACAGCCGATATGCTGCGCCAGCAGCACTGCCAGCTCATCATCAGCCCGCGCCCGCCCGAGGGCAGCGACATTGTGCAAAAGCGGCTGTTTGAAGACCGTTACCGGGTTTTTTACGACGCCAGCGTGCGCCCTGCGCCCCAAAGCCGAAGTGACTACCTGGCCGCCGAGCACGCCACGGTGCTCTACCCGCCGCAACGCACCCTCGACCTGGACCGGCATTTGCGGGAACAAGGCATCGCGCGGCGCTTTCGGGTCATGGTGCCCAGCTTTGCCGGCCTGCCTTCATTCATCCGGGGCACCGACCTGCTGACCACCGTGCCCGGCCTGCTCAGCCAGCACCTGATGCGCGGCCTGGCCCAGGCCGAGGTGCCCGTGCCCTGCCCGGCCATGCCGATGTACATGATCTGGCACCTGCGCCACCAGCAGGACCCCGCGCACCGCTGGCTGCGCGAACAACTGGAAGCGGTCGCCCGCCCCTTGCAAACCAGCCAATGATCAGGGTTTGCACTTATTTTATCGGCCGCACGCATTTAATATGCATACATATAATATGCACACATTCTTTCAACCCCATCGCTGAGGAAACCGCATGAGCACTGCCCAAGACTCCCTGCCCGTCATCGTCGCCGGCGGCGGCATTGGTGGCCTGGCCGCCGCCCTGGCCCTGGTCCGCCAGGGCTTCACCGTCAAGGTGCTGGAACAGGCCCCTGAAATCGGTGAAATCGGCGCCGGCATCCAGCTCGGCCCCAACGCTTTCCACGCCTTTGACGCTTTGGGCATTGGCGAGAAAGCGCGCGGCCGCGCCGTCTACACCGATTACATGGTGATGCACGACGCTGTCGACGAATACCAGGTCGGCAAGATCCCCACGGGCGAAGCCTTCCGCCAGCGTTTTGGCAACCCCTATGCCGTGATCCACCGCGTGGACGTGCACCTGTCGCTGCTCGAAGGCGCGCAGGAAACCGGCCGTGTGGAATTCATCACTTCCACCCGCGTCGAACGCATCGAGCAGGACGAGCACAGCGTGACCGTGTACGACCAGCACGGCAACGCCCACAAGGGTGTGGCCCTGATCGGCGCCGACGGCGTCAAGTCGGTGGTGCGCCAGCAGTTCGTGGGCGACCCGGCCCGCGTGACCGGCCATGTGGTGTACCGGGCGGTGGTCGACAAGAAGGACTTCCCGCTCGACCTGCAGTGGAACGCCGCCAGCCTGTGGGCCGGCCCCAAGTGCCACCTGGTGCACTACCCGCTGCGCGGCGGCGAGCAGTACAACGTGGTCGTGACCTTCCACAGCCGCCAGCAGGAAGAATGGGGCGTGACCG
>JACCDG010652172.1_pt1 | contig 10186 bp, 12 predicted proteins | sample 7442471 | NCBI WGS metagenome assembly JACCDG01 (sample SAMN15323444, study PRJNA562643) | freshwater metagenome | isolation source: river surface water | place: USA:Blue River Watershed | collected 2017-08-17 | reverse complement strand
TGTCTTTTTAACGTCTGTTTTTAATAACAAAGAGTTGAAATCTGTGGATGAAAATTTCCAACATGATGCTCCCTGTCCTACATCCATTTATACCGATTTCATTAAAGCGTATTCTCGACCAAACGATTTAATTGTGGACGGATTCGTTGGTAGTGGGACTGTTTCCATTGGTCTGACCCTTGGAAGAAATGTTATTGGATTTGATTTGGACCCTAAATCAATTGAGTTTTGCCAAAAGAGATTTGAAGAGAGTCTTCAAAAAAGAGAACAAGAGAAAATCGAATTATCGATTGCTGCATAAATATGCGGCGTCATTGAATTGGAAGCAATATCTTTGGCGCCGTTTTTCAACAAAATATCATGAAAGACCTCGTTTATTTTTATACAAAGTACCTAACCGTTAAGATGACATGTGACTATCTTAATATATCACGTTCCACATTAGGCGCATGGATGAAAGAAGGGAAGATACCATTTTCAAGGATTGGTCGTTCACCTCGATTCGACAGAGAAGAACTTGATCAATGGATTAAATCAGGAGTAAGAACAACTATGGAGTTACCTCCATTACCAACATTAAATAGAAAAGTACGCTATGGCAACAATTAATATTAGATTAGATAAGAGAGGGAATAGACCCGATAAACATGGGAGATTTAATCTTTCTGTCATTGTTCAGCACCAAGGTGAAGTCTTATACCTGAATGTTGATAAGCTGACGGAACAACAGTATAACCACGTTTTTGTTAAGCGGTCGTTGGATGACAAAAGTAAGGAATACCGTCAAAGATGTGATGAGTTTTTAGAGAAGGCGGAGAAGGTATTCGCAAGAGTAATACCATTTGATAGACAACAGTTCAGGGAAGAGTTTTTCAAGGAGGAGTTAATCGAACCAATCAATCAGATTAAACCATGCGAAATGACCTATTACGAAATGGCGGAATATTTTAGAGAGAATAAGAGATTAAAACCTGCTTCGAAAAACAGAATGAAGACAGCAAGAAACCAGTTGGAAAAGTTTAAGCCAGGGTTAACCTACAAGGATATTACCGTCAACTTTCTACATGATTTTGACCATGAGGTTACGAATCGAGGGGTTTCAGCTGCAACCATTTCGGGTTACATGACTGATATTCGTACGGTTATCAACTTCCACAGAAACATCACCAAGTTTATTCCTCAGGATTATGAATATCCATTTGGAGCAGGTGGTTATGGTATCAAAACTTATTTTCCATCGAAGGTGGTATTAAGAGCGGAGGAAATACAAGCAATTGCTGAACTAAATGAGTTTGAGAGGGAGGAACAGGAGTGGGCTAGAGATATTTGGTTGTTCTTGTACCGATGTAATGGAATCAATTTTGTGGACCTATTGGCGATGCGGTGGGACCATATCAAAGGAGGTAGCTTTAGGTTCTACAGGACCAAAACTAAGACAACCAGAAGAAGTAATATTAAACCCATTGTTGCTCCAATTACAGACAAACTACAGGAGGTGTTAGACAAGATTGGTGTTAAGGATAGTCTATTCATTATCGGTAAGATGAAGGACGGATATTCTGATACGACCTTGTCAAACAAATCACATAAGTTGTGTGGTGAAATTAATAAGGAGCTAAAGTATATTACCCAAAAATTAGACCTCTCCATTAACCTTGTTTTAGATATTGCTCGGGATTCGTACGCCACGACCTTAAACCGAAATGGCCATTCAATAAATCATATTGCTGAACACTTGGGTCATGCTAATACTATTGTAACACAACACTATGTCGGTCAGTTAACGGTGGAGCAGTCAAAGGAGATTAATAGTTGTTTGTATTAAAGTAACTTTAAGGGGATCTATTTTGGAAAATAATCATAATAATGTAACTTTGTAATGAAAAATAAAATTATTTTGACCGAAAAAGATGATGTTCGTGTGTTTTTAGATGGATTTTTCGCAAAACTCAGTGTTTTTGAAATCCTTTTTGTTGATAGACGAGGTAAAAATTCTCAGTCATTGTTAAGTTTAGAAATTACTTCGAAGATTAGAGAAGAAATAATCAAAAGCCTTATACCTGAAGACTATTGTGAGGGGCCCAAGGAAGAAATTTTGTATGGAGGCTCCGAAATGTGGGTGTTTGGCAAAGAAGTTAAAGGTAAAGAGATATATATAAAAATATCGATGGGAAGAGATAATCAAAGTGTTTTATGTATCTCATTCCACGAAGCAGAAAGAGAAATGAAGTACCCTTTTAAATAACCGAAATCATGAAAAGCCCGATAACAGGAAAAGAAATGGACAATAAAATTGAAAAGAGGACTTTTCAATTTAGGAAAGAGGAATTTGAAGTGTATTATCATTTTTATCATTGCATTGATAGTGGAGAATCGTTTACAGATTCAGCCTTAGACGATTTAAATACAAATCAAGTTAAGTTTAAGTATTGTGAGAAATACGGAATTCCGTTTAAAGAAGAAATCATCGCAATTAGGCAGAAATATGATATATCGGTGTCTAAATTATCCCAAATTTTAGGCTTAGGTAAGAATGTATATTATGCATACGAGGAAGGAGAAGTTCCTTCTGTATCAAATGGAAGATTGATTCTTTCCATTTCTCAACCTGAAGAATTTATTCGTCAAGTCAATGCCTGTGAACATTTATTATCGGAAGCAGAAATTAAAAGTATTATATCAAAAGCGGAAAAAATTGCTCTAATTGAACAAGAAAATAGATTTGATATTTTTTCAAAAGCCAGTGAATTTTCAGGATATAAAAAACTTGATTTAAATATAGTTCAGGAGATTATTATTCAATTTAGTAGCAGCTTACAATTATTTAGAACAAAATTACACAAGCTCTTATTTTTTACAGATTTTTTATCATTCAAGGAGACCGGTATGTCAATGACGGGTCTTAAATATAAGGCTTTTCCATATGGACCGGTTGCAGTTGATGTTGAAAGAATTTTATTTAATTTATTAAATGAAAATATAATTGAAATCTCTGAAATACCCTTTCCTGAAGGATATATAGGTGATGTGTTTGTGCCATTATCTGATAGAAGCTATTCTGTATTATCAGAAAACCAACGCAAAATTATTGAAAGAGTAATTAAGAAATTTGCGAATAAAACTACAAGTGCAATTTCTGAACTTAGTCATTTGGAAGATGCTTGGAAAGATAATCGTGAAAATAGGGATTATATTAGTTTTCCCAAGTATGCGTATTTCATGAAAACAGAAATATAGTTTTTTTAATTAGCCTAATTCAAAGTTGAAGGAAGTCAGGTACTCAATAATAGATTTGAACTTATTGCGGTATTAAGTCATATTAAAGAATATTTGTTTTTATTCCTTATCAATGTAAGGCAACATGTTGTTAGTTAACAGAGGAGCTGTCAAAGGAGATTAGTAGGAAGTCGTATTGATTTTAATAAAATTGTAAATGTCAGATGCTCGGAACCACCACTACGTTTCTCAAGTTGTAGTTAAGAAATTTTTTTCAAAAGATTCAAAGGCGTACTTTTTATATAACAAGAACAAAAACATATTCTTTAGTAAACAGTCCTCAAAATCTATATTTTCTCAGAAGGATTTAAATACTTTAATTAATCAGAGCGGACAAATCGATTACAATTCTGTTGAAGCTGAATTGTCGAAAAAATTTGAAAATCAATATAATTCAAAATATGAAAAGGTAGTTAAGGCAATAGAAACTCGTAACATGAGTGAAGTTTCTGAAAATATAGAATTGTTACTAATGGGAGCTTTAATAAGTAATTTTAAAACACCTTTAGGGAAAGTTTCTAAAGACGTAATGCTAAATAACTTATTAATAGATTTAGGTTTGAATAAAAAGGAAAATACTTTTATTCACTTTTCAAAGTTAAGCGAATTTCAAAACTCCTATTTTAAGTTAGCGAAGGATATGTTTGACCTTATGGGAGAAATAGTTATTTCAATTTATATTGCTCCTACTGACTGTTATTATTTTCTATCTGATACACACTCCGCAAATTTAAGATTAGAGGAAGTAGATACAATTGTTGATAAGGATATAGAATATGTACAAAGACTAAATCCTGTGTCTTTGGCGATGTTTCCGATTAATAGTAGAAATTTAATAGTTTGTCAATCTAAACGATGTTCACCCGTTCAAGAAAGTAAAATTTATTCTGCCGATGCTGAAATGGTAAAAGGGTTTAACAGAATTATCTTCAATCATTCAGACACTACAATTCTGTGTGAAAACAAAGAATATCTGAATCAATTTATTGAAAACGAAATCAAATAGAAATATGGACTATAAAATCAATTTATTATTAAATGGGATAGTACTAATTGCAGTTCTTAGTTTTGGACTTTGGGATTCATATTTTAAAGAAAAAGGTAAAAATATAGCTACTAAGGAAGATATAGGTGATATAACAAAAGAGGTTGAAGCAGTTAAACAATTTTTTAATGAAAGTTTAGAACAGTTTAAAAACGATTTGAACTTATCTACACAAGTAAGATTTACTCTTAAATCAGCTGAATTAGAAGCATTATTGAATCTTTATGATAAATATTTTGAGTGGTTTAATTCAATGCAATCTTTTAATGTACCCTTATTAAGGGAGCCGTTTGAAAAAGAAACTAATAGAATAATTGAAAAGTCTTATTTAGATTTTTTGATGGCAGACTCAAAAGCAAATTTATTTATTAAAAGTAAAGAAATTTTGATTTTAAAATCAACACTAAAATTATCAACATTGGTTTTAGAGAAAGAAATTCTTCTTTTTCTTGCACAACTCGAATGGCATTGTTTCAACTACAAACAGTTGGATGATATTGTTAACTTAGACGAAAGAGTAAAAAGACATAAAGAAATAAATGCTGATTATCTATTATCTGTTGAGGAATTTAATTCAAAAAAAATAAGCCATATATCAGACATCTTTAAAATTTCGGAACCATTTAAAGAATTACTTTTAAAAGAGCTAAACAAATTGGCTGCCTAATTAAGTGCCAAGAATCACGCCAAGAATATCAGTCAAAGGTGGACAAAGTCGGACAAAACAAACTAATTAGTATTTGATTTCTACCAAATCAGTGTTTAAACCCTGTATGGTAACATATCATTATGACCCTTAAAAATCTGTTAATCATGGGGTCCCTGGTTCGAGCCCAGGAGAGGGAGCAAGCCGATCAGAAATGATCGGCTTTTTTCATTTATGTGCTGCCATAACTTTCAACAGATATTTTAGTAGCGGTGAAGCCCAATGTATCATGATAAGGACCAAAAGTATCATCATGCATCAAATTTGATTGGCCATTTTTGTCTTTATTAATCACAATTATCGGACAAAATGAAAATAACATTAAAATCGATTCTTCTTTTATTGATTTTGAGCCAACAAGTTTGGGCACAATCGATTTCTTCTATTTATGTAAATCCTAATGTTGGCAATGATTCCAACGACGGTTCCAAAGAACGCCCACTAAGAAGTTTGGTTGCCGCATCTAAAATGGTTAATTCAAGTGAAGGAGAAAATCCGGTAACCATTTACCTTTCTCAAGGCGTATATGCGCTGATGGAACCTTCCACTTTTCATCCAACGAAGCGAACCTTTACCAAACAGGCTAGATTAACCATTCGAGCTGAAATATTACCCGATGACCCGAATTGGAATTCCGGCAGTATGCCTACATTAATTCACACCATGCCGCTTTCAGATGATTGGATGGGTGTTAAAGACCCATTTGGTGGCGGAATGTATGGCATAAAAGTGGAGATGAGCCACCTTTCGATTCAAGGATTAAAAATCATGGGAGCACCTATTATTGAGCATCCTCAAAAAGGGAAAATCATTCGTGTTTACCCTATTACAAGACCGAATGCAAACCTGGATGATTTAGAAATTTCTCAATGTGTATTTGCGGGGGATGAAGTGAATGCGCCGAATCATTTGGGTGTTATTGCTAATGGTACGGGAATAGTGGTTGACCATTGTATTTTCTATAATCTGAAACAAGCGATTGTCTATTGGTCTCGTAAAAGTACAGGCCATGTGATGCGAAATACGTTGATTTATGGTGGTTATGGTTGTGGTTTATGGACTTCTGCCATTGCAAATGATTTTGTTTTTGAGAATAATGTGGTGGCCAATGGACAATATGCATGGATTAGTCAATTAGATAGAGACCGGGGTCAGCAAGAAGCTGCTGGAGTTGAGCAGAAGGCTAAAGAACCCATTTTATATCAAGTTAATAATAGTCTAATTGCCGGTAATAAAAAGATTACGGGTACAGGTGGTGGACCACAATTGAACTTCAAAGATATTGACCCAATATTATTAAAATTCAACAATACAAAAGTGACAGATCAGCCGATTGAATTGGATTTTAATCAAGAAAGTCGGAATTTCTTACACCCTGTTGAAGGAAGCGAAGCTGCTAAAATTGGAGCTGGATTGTTTAAATTAAAATAAAAGAACGATGAAAAGTAAATGGAATGTAATGTGTTTGGCATTTTTTATGCTAACAGGTTTAATCAATGTTCAGGCGCAACAAGCGCGCGTACGACAAAGTCCCAAATTAGTAGCGACAGGAAAAATCGGAAATGCAACAATTACAATAACTTATGGCAGTCCTTCTGTCAAGGGAAGAAAGATTTGGGGAGATTTGGTGCCATTTGGAAAAGTATGGAGAGCAGGCGCCAATGAAGCAACACAAATAGAATGCGACGCAGATATGATGGTTGAAGGGAAAAAATTGCCAGCAGGGAAATATACCATCTATACGATTCCCAATGAAAAAGAATGGCAAATCATTTTCAACACACAAGTCGGGCAATGGGGAATCGAGAGAAGCGGAGAAACTACACGGAATCCGGAGAAAGATATTTTACTCGTTACGGTGAATCCAAGAAATGTTGATACAACTCAGGAGAGTTTACTGTATCAGATTTCAGATAGTAGAATTACACTATCGTGGGAAACGCTGATAATTCCTATTCAAATAAAATAGCGTCATTAAACAAGATTATCTATCCTTTATTCTTCCTTAAGAGTAAAGGATATTTTATATTTGGGAAATGACAAAAAACATCAAGCGTATCTCCTTTAAGGAAGGCTTAGCCCTTGAAATTGAAGTAATTTCTATTGCGGATACGTTGTCAAAACACCACGATAATATTGCCTATCCTCACCGAGACAATTATTACAATATTTTTCTCTATCAAAAAGGTACAGCGAACCACATTGTTGATTTTAAAGAGATTAAAGTAAAGCCTTATACGCTCTTATTTGTCAATAAAAACAGGGTACAAATGTTAGACCCCAAGGGGGGCTATGATGGCAAGTTCCTTTTATTTACAGAAAGTTTTTTTGACAAATATCCGGAGGACATTAAGTACCTACGGAATAATATATTGTTTAATGATTTTTTAGAAGAGCCGGTTTTGAATCTAAAAAAAGATTCCCCCATCCTATCGATATTTAAAGAAATCGAACTTGAAATTGCTAAACCCAATGATGCATTTAAACATGACATTCTTCACAACTTATTACATAATTTTCTTTTATTAGCGGAAAGAGAAAGAAGAAATTCCGGATTTAAAGAAATCCGAAAAGGCGAAGAGTTTGATTACACCATCCTATTTAAAAACCTGTTAGAAGACCATTACAAAGACATTAAATCCGTTGAGCGGTATGCTTCATTGATGTCCGTTTCAGAAAAAAAATTGAATAAATCTACAAACTTTGTTTTGGGAAAATCTCCTAAGGAAATAATAGATGAACGGATAATTTTAGAAGCAAAAAGATTGTTAGCCCATACCGGAAGTTCCATCAAGGAGGTCGGATTTGAATTAGGATTTGAGGAAACCACGAATTTCATTAAGTATTTTAAAAAACACGTTAAAATGACTCCAATTGAATTTAGAGGGGCTTTTTATTTCTGAGAAAGAGTACCTAAAATTTGTTGAAAATTTGAAAATGGCTGCAACATTCCACCTATTAAGGGAGCAAGCAGAAAAGTCACTAGAAATAGTGACTTTTTTTGTTTATAATCTATTCCTATTTTCGCCCTGAATAAATCCCGATTAAATGAGCAAAATCGAAATTATCAATCAATCCAATACCATCTGGAATCAAGTGTCATTAGACGATTATGAGAATCATATGAAACACGATTCTGTGGGTCAGTTACAATTATTGAATTTGCTTACCAAACAATATCTTTCGGTGCATAAACCTCGGAATCCCTTATTTCTTGGCATTGCCGGAGGAAATGGATTGGAACATATTGACCCAACATTCGTTAATCAAGTAGTGGGGATTGATATTAACGAAGCGTATCTGAAGCAGACCGAAATTAGATTTCAGGATAAACTTCCTCAATTGAAATTGATAAAATGTAATGTGGATGAAACGACAGAATGTTTCATTCAATCAGATTTCATTTGGGCTGCATTGTTTTTAGAATATGTTGATTTAACTAATTGTATTCGTTTTATGTTGAACAACATAACTGAACACGGGGTAGTAATTGTAACCATTCAATTAAATAATGGTAATGGAGCGGTTAGCCAGTCGGGCATTGAGGGTGTTAAGGTATTGAGTGGACAGTTTAAGTCAATTGACAGAGAAATTGTATTGAAGGCATTCAGCGATGCTGATTTTAGTTTACAATTAGAGGAAGCTAACACGTTACCGAACGGCAAAACGTTTTTAACGTTTACGTATTTAAAATAAATGCTAACCCTTCAATTTCCTAATAGTCACATACGCAATCATCGCATTATAGCTGCACCTTTCGTCGAAAAGGGGAGCAATATCAAAGGAATAGGGTTATACTTGTATCGTGTAATCCTAATTTGATTTTATGAATCTCCTCTCTACTTTATCTCTACTAATACTCTCTTTAAACTTATATTGGCAGCCAGTTCAAAATAAGAATTGGGTGTATTCTAAAGTTGTCTATAACTCTTCAGCCAAGAAAAAAGTAATTATTACCAATAGTTTGCCTAAAGGAGGGGGAATCGTTTCCCATAAAGGAAAAGAATACAATTATTTTATTTTTTGGACCGATGTACGCAATGAGGCATCATTACCTCTGGAGTTAAAAATTAAATTTCCGACAAACATTTCTTTTCAAGCTAAAGAATCGATCGCTAAAGTTGTCTTTACAAAGTCAACTATGACACTTGACAAAGTGCAAGAGTTCGATTATGGTCTTACGGGTATCCCAACACTTTTAACGAATGAATTAAAGGATTTGAATAATAGAATTTCGCCTTCCAACAATTATTTATTTTACACGGCCATTTTCATCCATAAAACAAAATGGCCTGTCCGGGCAGAATATATCGTAAAAGATAAAAAGCTATTTTACAAGATAACAGCCGGTACAGATGTCACTATGGTTCCCTGCGGTAGTCTTATGTATTAAAATTTAGAAGAAGATCTCCTGTAATCTTTAAGGAAGTTCAATCCTTTAATTTCCTAATCGTCACAATCTCAAATATTGCACTATAGCTGTATTTTCCCTAAAGCGTACCAAATACTTTAACCTATACGATTTCGAGCGCTCAGTTGATTTATATGCAGAGGATTGTATAATTCATTAAACACCCAATGGAATCGTAATGGGGAAGGAATATATTCAAAAATGAGTTTCAATAATTTGAGATGGTTTGCATCGCGTAAAATATTTTCGAAGAGGGTAAGGTCGGGATGTTAGAGTGGAAAGATCCATAAGGTCTATGAGGCTGTGGATTTTTTGGATGGAAAAATGACAAAGTAGTTTATCAAAGTGGATTTAGGAATAAACTTTGATTTATGGAACAGCAGGCAAAATTAATTCTTAGCCTTACATTTTTACACCAACAAGTAAACCAAATATTTCAAAGAAAGATCATCCGAGCTTTTATTCCGAATTAGGACGTATCACAATTAAGCATTCAATTCGAATTTGGGAAAGCCCGTACATGCTTGCGCAGCCTGTTGGCTCATTTATCATGTCGAATTATTATCTTATTTTTGAACAATGGCTGGATCTACCCGGGATTCCCAGCAAGAATTAAACGAATGTTTATGAAGAATGTGTTAATTAAACTCCAAAAAATGACGGCATTGATGGCTTTATTGCTATGCATGTACGTTGTTGTACGAGTTATTTTTATTTACACAGTTTCCAAAACCGCGGGGGAATATAT
>JACCDG011718097.1_pt1 | contig 10187 bp, 18 predicted proteins | sample 7442471 | NCBI WGS metagenome assembly JACCDG01 (sample SAMN15323444, study PRJNA562643) | freshwater metagenome | isolation source: river surface water | place: USA:Blue River Watershed | collected 2017-08-17 | reverse complement strand
ATGCCCCCTTAGCCTGATCAATACATCCTTGAGCCGCTTTGGGAGGGTCATCAATAACTAAAGAGGGCTCAGCAGTACAACTACAACAATCGTCATCATTGTCATCACACGAAGTATTTATGGAGTAAGTAAGTCCCCTAAACTTCTGTAATCGTTCAATAAGAACATCCACTCTATTATCATCAAAGAGAATAGTGTTATTAATTTCGATCTTCACACCGAGATCAATAAGATCTGTAGCATTCTCAGTTTCGGTCACTGTAAGAATACGATCTCCCAGTGTAGCTGCTTGAGTAATATTGTATTCATAAAGTCGATTGAGTTCTTTAATCCTACCAATCAAGTCGATTAGTGTATAGCAACAATTCTTAACATCATCTCTGCAAGCAGAATTATTTACAAAATTTCTAAGCTTTTTCGTAGTAGTCTCCTTATCAAAATCTTTTGAAATATACGTTCTTAGCCGTGCTAGGGGTATTTCAATATCCATAAGATTATTATACCAATTATGTATTAAAAAATTAGAAGGGTAGGTTCCCCTCATGTTCAATGATATATGTTAGTATATGCTTTACTATAATATCAGCTCGAGTAAACACACCATTCTCGAAACCAGCCTCTTCCTCTATATACTTTTTAATATTACATTTTGTTTGGCTATCCAGTACCATATCTTTTAATTCAAAAAGATTTAGTGGAGAAGAACTATCAGCAACTTCATTAGAGTACTCAAGAGCATATTCAATCTTTGCAATTTCTTGTGGGGAAAAACCATGCTTTTTTAAGTAATTAATCATGCTTTTAAACTTACCAGCCTCATTTACAGTTAAATCATCGAACAATACAGCGGCTCCACACATAAGTGCCCCAACAGCACAAGCATAACAATAATGTTTGTCTTCTCCTGTTAATACAGAATCTAACTGCTTGTCACCAACATAGTCACTTACACTATCAATATCAAAATATAACCTACGTCTAGGTTCAATTCTGCCCTCTTCAATTAACTTTAAGGTAGCAGTAGCAATATTAACCTTGATGTTCGACATATTTATGTTATACCTTAAAATATAAAATTAGTATGCATAGAGAATAGTATTTGCTCCGTCTATTTCAAGCTTATCTTCTTGCCAGAAAACTTCTAAGCTTTTCCAGTAATCCCTAACTAAATCACAAGCATCCCCACAGTCATCCCATCCTATATTACAACAAGGTACTAGAACGACTGGTCTTATTAATGCAGATTCTGCAATATCTTTTGTAGCACCATCAGGATGCAGCCCTACAATTAAATCAAATTGATCTGCTATACTAATATCAAATAATCTCTGCTCTCTCTTAGGAAGTACTAATCCCTTTTTTCGTACAGCCTTTCTAACCGACTTCTTATACTTCTTTACCCTGGGCTCTATAATTGTAGAGTCATACCCAAGTTTATTTAGCTCTACAGTTAACTCACCAGAACCACCAGCAACATCACATATAGTTTTAACCTTTGGAAAGTTTCTCTTAATCCATTGAGCTAAGGCTACAAATCTACAAGGGTCGCCCAATAAGCACATCCTCTCTAGTGTGTAGGATTTGCGCAAAACATAAAATATCTTTCAGTTTTAAATGGTAGTCAAGACTACCAGATTTGAGCCCAATAAGCTTCCAGTCTGACACATCCTTACATGCAATAACACCGACATCTAAATACTTATTAAATATTTTGCAAAGGTATACATTATGATAAGGCTGGATATCATAGTCATCAGGTATTTTGGTAAGCTTGTACGTGTTTACCCAACGCTTTCCTTTTTCATCGAGCCACTTTAAATCTACAATAGACTCCCCCTCAGCTCTCATCTTATTAATAGCATCTTGTATCTCAGCTCGCCTCTTGTGTTTAGCTTTTTGTATTAAAAACTCACCAGGCTTTCTACCCTTCTTCATTTAATCATACCCTATAAGTCTTCTGTAGATAAGCATTCGCTAGATAGGCGTCCACGTTGAACTTACCATCATTAACTATTTTTTTAAAGATTTTTAGTCTTTCCTCATGCCCCTCAGGACTAATAGAAGGCACTAAGTCAAAAGCAACTCTCCATGCCATGCTATCTAATGATTCGAGAATAGAACGTTTAACCATATCAATATTATCATATGTACTATATAGATTTATACCAAAGTAAGGTATGTGTACTCTTTTCCATACATTACCTTCTCTATATAACTCAATAAATAGCTTTATAGGCTCACCGTTAAATACAAAAGTTAATTCCTTAGGCGCATGTGTCTTTAGTGTAGTAAAGACTCTACTCACCTTAATTCTATTCATGCAGTTATTATACCTAAAAATTAAGTAGAACTATCAAACTTCTCTTTTGGTAGTACCAAGTTTCTTGCCTGCACTATATGCCCCTCTTTTTGTATTATGTCGTCAGTGTTATAGTACCAATTATTATTGGGGTCCTCAGTACACAAGTTAACGTCTACATAAACAATATTTGTATGATTCAAGAAAACAAGAGTAGGGGCTAGTACTCCAGAAAGAGCATAATTTTCAGGTATGAACGAACCAATAAAACCATCTCTTGCAATATAATCAGATATCCAATCAAAAAACTTATCTATCTCATCTTCATAGTTTTTAAAGTTAGCGCTCGATGTAATCTTATACTCTTTAGATATGCCATCATAAACTATCTTAGAAATCGGTGTGCCTCCATGGTAGTAAGAAGAGCAAGAGGATATACTATCCCATCTAGCTGTTTTAAAAAAGGGATGATCTGGTAGAGGCGGGGCTATTGACCCCTTTTCTTCATTACTATTTTCTGCTTTAATGATTGGAACGTTATATCGCTCTATTGCGGTATTAGGGTCAAATATACAATATAATGCAAACTTAACATCTTCTGGTATATCCCCAACAACATCTATATTTACGTATAGTTGTGTATAGAATCCCATGCTGAGCTTATACCATTAAAAATTAAGGAAGCTTTGTGCCACAGAATGGACAGAATTTTATTTTAAATGTGTTGCCTTCAGTACCCCTTATCATGTACCCACCAACAGCTAAGTATATAGCTTCAAAACTGATAAGCTCCTCGGGATGAGGAGCATTTTCCATTTTGTCTTTTAACTCTTCACAACAAACAAATTCATCAGCTCTAGTCATCATTAATAAATTATACCATTAAAAATTAATTATGTATTATTCCAGGTTTCTATGAGTTTGAAAATATGAGAGCAAGGTCATGTCCTTAAAGCTTATTCTATTCTTACTTGTACTTGATGGAGCAAATTCTTGTTTAACACCATCGATATACATTGTAAATACGAAATCATTACCCATGTAGAACTTATTCCACGCCTCTTCACTTAGAAAGTATCTCTTTAGTTTGAGCTGATCAATAGCTAGGTTATCAAACGAGATAATATATCCAGACTTACCAATATACTCTCTTAGCCGGATATACCATTGATACTTATTATCTTCAATATTTCTCTTCTTAGCATAGTAGTCTAAACCGAAACCGTACTGCTTATAACCTAATACTAGAACTTTACATGTTCTTTTGTATAGATCACAAAGTTCTTTAAGTGCATCAAGATCAGATAGCTTATTTACACCCATGATTACATGAAATACAATATTATCTGATATCAGCAACAGAGGCTCAACATGCTTTAAGTAGGCTTTGGATGAGTACGAAATACCTAGACCATACATACGTTTCGTAGTTATCAATCGTACAAGCAAGTCATGACTGCGTTCCAGATGCTGTTGATTTACAGTTATGTTAACTACAAATCCATGCTCATGACAAAACTCTAAGAATGGTATTAGTTCTGGATGGCTTAAAGGATCACCACCTCCCAAAGCTAATTCAATACCAGCAGGTAGTGGGTTAAGTATGTCCATTAATTTGTCAAGATCTCCATGTACACCAGCTTCAGTACTCATCTCATGACAATAAGGACAACCAGCATCGCACCAATTAGTTATTTTAACGTCCATAGATTCTGGATGAGCAGGATCGGCGGGCAGTAATGGATCGATAAGTTCTCTAGTCTTAGTCCCATCAGACTCTAACACAACGGTAGTATTACCATTTATATAGTTAGCTAATATCATTTACCACCGATTTCCACAATCACAAATTGTGCAAGGACCATAGTCTCTATCATGGTAACAAAAAGTCGAAGTTGGATTAAATATAAATCTCTTGATTCTAGCAGGATCTTCTGTAATATGCATAACCTGACCATCGCCCTCAGAATCCCAATGTTGTATGTTTTTTGTATTATCAATAATTATATTCGTGGCCCCAGTTACCTCTTTTAGAACTTCGAAGAGCATGTAACAAGCCTCATCCTCAGTCTTAATGTAACTCTCCTTCTCTTCCTCGCTAAGGCCCTCCCAACTAACAAAAGGTACACCACTAGGTAATAATGAGTGTAGAAGATAGTTTGCCTTATTTAGCGCGGTGTTTACCCTATCGTCCCACTCACAAGTTAACACTATAGTTCCATGCTTATCAATAGGAATAGTGTCTGTTAAACAATCTGCACTTCCTAAGCTAACACAATGAGTACTAGATGAATTAGTCTCGAATACACCTATCCTTTCAGCCATGTTTATATTATACCATTAAAAAATATTAATAACTGTTACTTAGCGGTTATCGTTATCTGTTGTTAATATTGAGTTTGGATTGAAGATAAAGTCTTTTAGTGTCTGTTCATCTTTAAAAGCAGCCATACAATCTCCGCCCTCATGAAAGTCAGATTGGTGGTCTATGTATGCAGGATGGATAGTATCACCCTCATCATCAACTGTAGTGTGATAATCACTACTGAAACAATACTTTATTTTTTTAGCACCAGTGACCTCTAGTAAAACCTTCTCTAGCATAGCTCTCTGTTTTGCTGCAGACTCTGATCTTGTAAAGACGGCACAGTAGTCTGCTTTGGTTAGAGAATCAGTATACTCTTCTTGCTCCCAGCCAAACTGACCTCCAGTTAATCTAAGCACACCATCACGATCAGGAAAGATATTATCTACTATACCCTCGCCGCTACTAATACAAACAGAGTGCGTACTAGAAGAATTAGTCTCAAATACTTTACGTCTTTTAGCCATGATTTAATTATACCACTAAAATAAAATTAATTACGATTGTCTAATATTGTTCTTACTACTACAGCAATAACTAGAAACTCCTCATAAGAAAATCTATTTCCCCGTGTAAGATTACATAATGGACAACACACAACTACATTATCTAGAGTGTATCCTATGCTTCTATCATTAGATTTTCTATCTAGATTACACCTATTAGGCGTACCCTTTTTAGCCGGGTTGTACATAGTCCATTTTATAGGACTAGAACAGTAGTGGCATGAGTCTATCTTAGTAAGCTCCAGAAACTCTAGATAAGTAATGTGTACTGGAATCCCCTTCTTAGTAGCTTTATAAACTAATCTGTTATAGATTGCCTCATAAGGTCTCTTAGCCCCATACTTATTTCCCGATGTTTTCTTTTTTCTCATAGCCTTTGAACTGCTCAAATACTGCTAACGCAACCCATTTTCCTAGTTCTTCAGCCATTTTTATCTCTTCCTCACTACTAGTCTTGACTGCGAGCCTTTCTTGTTTTATTCGCTCAGCGTCTTCAGCAGACGGCACCACACCATAATTGCATTTACACGGTACATATAAGTCATGAAATCTAGGGTCAACACCCACTAGTTAACTACCTCAACCTTTACCTCTATAGCCGGCAACAGCTTCTTTAGCTTTTCTAGTACCTCATCAAAATAGTGATTATAGTTAAGAGCTTTAAGACCTATTCGTATACTTGGGTTGTCCTCCCGTATACCAAAAGCAAGAGCATAACCAACAGGTGTTCCATCCGATAAGAAGATATTGCTATCTTCCACCAAACCATTTGTTATCATAACACATACATTATTATCTCTAGCAAAATCAGATGCTTTTTGTTTTACACTATCGTCTATAGGTTTAATAGCTAGCAGCTTACTCTCCAATTAAAATCTCCTCTATAACCTGCTTAAGAAGCTTCAGCTCCTCTTTTGAAGCAAAAATCTTAACCTCATCGCAAACAATGTTGTAGCAGTCCTCTACATCCAAGTCAGGTTGAACTTCAATAGTTGACCCTGTGAAGTAGTTATGTATTTTATATATTCGTTCTAGTGCTATATTATTCATCGGTTCAAGTACCTTTCATTCTTCTTAAACTCCTCAAGACTTGCTTTGACTACATCACCAGATACGAATCCGTTCACCTCACCGGGCTCAAATGTACCATCTCCATCTCGCTTTAATTTCATAGATTGAGCGACTGTTAAATCTGTCAATACAGCAATTGTCTTCCCATCTAGTATTATTTTAACCTTGCTTTCTTTATCTTTAATTGGAATACTCCACTCAATCTTTAACTTACGCGCCACAGCTGCCTCCTTTTGTAATATCACAAACGTCTCCGCCCTCAAATACAACTACATCGTCAGAGGTATCTTCGGTCTTCTCTACCTTCTCTGTAAAGGTCTCGCCTACGTGCTTAATTGCTGTCTGGTACTTAATTGGTGTCAATGGTTGACCTCCTCTGGAGCCGTCTGCATAGACGGTGATGCCTCTGAGCTTTGGTAGATACTTATATATCATTGTTCCAAACTCAACTACTCTGTTCTCATTATTCAACTCACTACCCCAGGCCGGTAGGTTTATAGTTGAGCTGATTGAGTGGTCAACATAAGACTGCAACCATGCCTGGAAGGCTACCCGTCTTTCAACATCCTCTGCTAGAGAATATGCATCCTCGATTGTATCTGGCTTAACTCCTGAGTCTATCAACCTCTTTGCTGTGGGGTCAATAACATACTGGTAGTTCCAAGTCTTATGCTTTAGATATCTACGCTTATAAGCAACACAAAAGATAGGCTCTACTCCGGTAGTAGTCTCTGCTACTATTCCAATAGTACCTGTTGGTGCGATAGCTCTCGTCTTTACTGGTCTGCTAATATCCCATGAATCTGCCCACTTGTGAGCAATGCCAGTACTGGTTGCATATATATCAAGATACTTAGCTAGCTCATCATTAGAGCCATATTTCTGTCCTCTCTTTAATAGAAACTCGTGTATGCCCATAAGACCAAGACCAAGACGTCTATTCTTTGTTCTAATTTGATCGATCTTGGCGGTAGGTACATCACTGTAAATAGTACCAGCCAGTAAGAAGATAATGCCTAGCTCTGTAATCTCTTTCATCTCTTCTAGAGACTCAATTCTAGCCATATTAATAGAACCAAGATTACAAATATCACTATCATCTCTAGATGTTATCTCTGTACATGCATTACGGTTGTTTTCTCCATTGTTTTCTCCACAATCAATAGAAAAGCCAGGTTCAGATGTTTTAAGCATCTGTCTAACAACAGACCAGTATACTGAATGAGCTAGGGAGTGCAGAGGATGTGTATCATCGTCATAAGCTATAAAGAAGAGATCATCTAGAATAACAGATATATTTGTCATATCCATTGTGGCTGGAAAACTATAATCCTTCTCCTTTAACTCACGTACTTCTTTGGACCAATTCTTCATGGTAATAAACTTATGAATATCTGGATGGTTCCAGTGTAGTCCAGCCCATATAGCTGCTCTTCTATTACCACCATTCATAATACCTCTGCCAGCTTCGTTAACCATCTGCATTAATGCAAGAGGTCCTGTGGCAGTACCACCAGTCTTTCTAATTTTCTTACCTTCGGCTCTTAAATCACTATATACAACACCTATTCCCGCTCCAGTCATTAATGCCATACAAATCTTATTTAATAATTCTGACCATCCCTCTCGGGAATCATCAGCTCTATAAAGAGCGCAATTCTGTGTTTGATGATATGCATTACCGCTTGCAAATAAGTATCTGCCTCCAGGTATGAACTTCTTCTGCTTAATAGCCTCATTTATTTTTCTCTTTGTGTATATATCAATTGGTACTACGGATAAAACATTATCTGTAACTCTATCCGCTATCTCATCCCAATTCTCTTTTAATCCATCAATCTTTGTATGCGAATATTTTTGCTCCATAATCGTTTTGGCAAAAGTGCTCATTTCAGTCATCTGCTTCATCCCTTTCTTGTACCACTAACTCTGGAGTACTTATTACCCCACAGAAGTAGTTATTAAACTATAACAGAGTGTTTATGACTAAAAAAGAGAAGGTATTTGTTTATTAATAACTAAAAAAATTAGTCCTTAACATCAACCTTATCTTCAATCTTGTTATCAGCTAGTAACTTTTTAAGTCTAGTTATCTCAGCATAGCAAATATCTAGCTCCTCACAAATCCCATCAAAATCATCAATCATATTAGTAAGCTCAGGAAAAGTTCTACCAATACCGTGGTGAGGATCTAGTAGTGCGCGGTGTGACTCATCAATCATGTGGTCAAAATGTAGATTGAAGAATGAGGGGCCATCGATAGTTCCCCAGATAGGACCATTTCCACCACGAGCAGCATAAAACTGTACATCGAACGCAGCATCTTCATAAGGAATAAACTCAATTATTACTCTATAGTAGGTACTACCATCAGTAGCGACAAGTTCCTGAACAGGACTCCACTCATATGTAGCTAGAACCTTACTCCAGCGATTTCGCTTGCTCTCGATACCACGAACAAAGCGCTTTAGACTCTTCATAAGTCTCTTCTTATCCTTATCCATGCGATACAGAACTAGTGTAGCTAATTTAGTTCTAAAGCCGTCTGCCTTGTAAGGATTCTTAACAACCCACTGACCAATAGAAAGACCTAGAACCTTAGATGCAGCCATCTGCCATACAATATTTATAGGATTACGCCGTTTATCTTCACTTGTATTGCTCATTAGTAAATTATACCATAATATTTAAAAAAGTATCACTGGCTGCTAGCTTGTGTGTATGTGGGCGAATAGGCCCACTGAGTTATATCATTAATTGCTTGTGGAATAAACACTAAACAGAATCCGATGAAGAAACTAAACACTAGCCAAGAGGGCTGTAAAGCTCTGCTCTTATATTAATAACATCACCTACATTTTTTTCTACATGATCAGTTATTAACTTCTTCACGTCAGTCCAATTCAACCCACCAACCCCACAACCCAAAGCTGGATATGCTATTGAAACCTCTGGTATCTTAACAAGATCTTTAGACAACCAATGAAGTCCTCTATAAATTAGATCAAGATCTCCGTCCGCACCTGGAAGTTTCATTGTAGCAAAATTAACAATTGTATGATCTACACCATCAATCGTAGTCTTAAAGAAAGTACTCCAATAGCCCGCTACCACTAATCTATCTCGACAATCATTTTTATAAGATTCAAACCACCCAGGAATACGCCGATGAGCAGCTCCTGCTAAGCCAGCTCCGGCAATACCTACAGTGTTGACAGGGATTACAATAAAATCGCATGAAGTATTAAAAATATCACCTTGTACTTCGGTAATACTAAACAGGGGTATTCTCAATTCTGAGCAGGTCAATCATCTGCTCAAAGTTACGGAGATTCTCTTCAACAAACCCCTCGAAGATTTCTGCAAGCTCGAAGAATCCACTTGGAGCATCCTTAGGGTACTCAAGAACACTATCAATGTACTTATAAATCTCAACGTAATTCTTCTTAAACCAATTCATCATCATACTCACCCTGATGGCCCGGTCGCTTACTCTTTTACTTGCATCCAATACTTTATTTGCAAGCTCACAAAGCTTTTTGATCTTATCTTCTCTTTCGGTGATTTCTCTGTCCATAATCTTATTATACCAATAATTAAAAAATTAATCGTGATCAGTATAGTCTGAAACTTCGATACCATTCAATGTAACTACAATCTCCTTATCATTACCATATTCGTATTCTAACGTTTCCTGGTTCTCCTCTATTAATCTCCAAAACTCTTCAAGGTCAATGAGATCCTGCCCAAGTAACTCTTCAGTAAAAGCATCCATGTCCCAAGTGCTGTAAAAATAGTCTTCAGCATTACCACTATGCTCTCGAAGCTTCTCCAACAGTGTATTACTTATTCTTACAGAAGGCCCATATAGAGAAAAGTAACAAGGCTCTCCATCATTAAAATAGCAAGTGTACTGTCTCCAACCAATCTCAATAATATTCCCTCT
>JACCDG011465382.1_pt1 | contig 10188 bp, 10 predicted proteins | sample 7442471 | NCBI WGS metagenome assembly JACCDG01 (sample SAMN15323444, study PRJNA562643) | freshwater metagenome | isolation source: river surface water | place: USA:Blue River Watershed | collected 2017-08-17 | reverse complement strand
TGGAAACGGACGAGAGTCGGAAGCAACATCAGGGTCGGATGCGACTTGAACCACATTGATCACGCGGACAACTTTGCTTTGCACTAGCATGCGCGCCAAGTGAAGCGCTTTGCCTTCAGCCACGATCAGCAATTTCGGAGCCCCTAAAGACGCCAGAAGCATTTGTAAACTCCGCAAATGCAGGTCTATGGTGTGCGCTGCTTCCTTCTTAGGTTTGTCGCTGGCACCAAAGCCTATCAAATCTGGCACAAGGGCACGAAGCCCCTTCGCTTTCAACGCTGGAATCAACGCCTTGAACCGGTAACTCCACCCTGGTAGATCATGTAAACAAAGTACGACACAGGCCGCCTCTGCGCAACCTTCATCCAGGTAGTGCATGCGCCAACCATGCAACTTTTCGCCATCGATAAAGAAGTGGGGAGTAAAAGGATAGTCCTGCAGGTCAGCAAACACTGACAGCGGCGTCCGCAAGGCATCATCTGAGAGTGCTTGGGCCTGTGCTGCCCGGGTTTGTCGTCGGGCTTGAAAAAAACTGCGCAATGTGCCGGAGCATTCGTCAGCCAGCACGTTTGCACAAACCTGGGTGTGATGGTTCAGCCGTGAATTGGCAAAAAGGTCCATTACTGATCCAGCAGCACCTGTCTTGGGGTCTGCTGCACCGTATACCAATCGGCTAATGCGGGCATGTAGTATCGCGCCAGCACACATGGCGCAGGGTTCTAGCGTGACGTAAAGCTCACAGCCTTCCAGCCGGTAATTGCCCAACGTTTGTGCAGCGGCACGCAAAGCTACGATCTCAGCGTGTGCGCTTGGGTCATGAGTAGCAACAGACATATTGCGACCAACACCCAGTACACGCCCCTCTTTGACAACAATGGCCCCGACCGGTATTTCTCCATCTTTGCGCGCTTCTTGGGCTTGCTCCAGCGCCAGGCGCATAAAAGCGGTGTCTTGTGTCATCCCCTAATCCTACTAGCTTGCACCTAGGTGCATATGCTCGGTAGCAAGGCGTTCAGGAGATGCTACCTCGAGCGACTAGCCATTCTTTCAGCAGTGGCGGTGTCATAGGCTTGGCATACAAATATCCTTGTCCCTCGTGGCAGCCCAAGGCGCGCAGGGCTTCCGCTTGAGCCTCCTCTTCTATACCTTCGGCAATAACCGTCAAATTGAGATTGCGCCCCAGCTCAATCACCATGGAAGCGATATGCCCACCGCACATGTCTTTTTGTAACTCAGATACAAATGCCCTATCGATCTTGAGCCGGTCTATCGGCAATTGGCGCAACTGGCTGAGTGATGAATAGCCAGTTCCGAAGTCATCAATTGCGATGGAAATACCCAGCTCTCGCACCAGATTCAGTGTCTCAAGCATGAAGTCGGCATCCTCCATTGCCACTGACTCCGTTATTTCCAACTCAAGGCAATTCGGACGGATTCCCGTGTCCAACAAAGCGGCATTGAGTTTCTCCAGAAACTCAGGGTGCCGAAACTGAATTTGAGAGACGTTGACCGACATTCGCAAATCGGTCAACCCCAGCGCTTGCAGGCGCACCAGTTCATGGCAAGACATGCGCAATACCCAGTCGCCAATGGCCACAATCATGCCGGAAGCTTCAGCAAGCGGGACGAAGCGATCAGTCGGCACAAAGGTGCCATCGTCGTTGCGCCAGCGGATAAGTGCCTCCATACCCACTACCTTGCCGCTGCTAAGGTTAATTTGCGGCTGGTAGACGATGAACAAGCGCTCGCTTTCCACAGCACTGCGCAGACTTTGCAGGAGACGGACACGCTCTCGGATGTCCGATCCCATTTCGCTCGAAAACATGACAAAACTGCCGCGACGGCTTTTTTTGGCACGCTTGAGTGCGATATTGGCATCCTTAAGGGCATCGCGCCCGGATACACCATCTGATAGCAGCTTGGTCAATCCCATGGTGGCGGTCACCACCATGGAATCGTCTTGCACTTGGAAAGGCTCCCGAAACATGGCCAACACCCGCAAAGGATTAACCACGGACTGTTCGCCCATGAGCCCGAATGTGTCGCTGCCAATGCGTGCCAAAATTACTTCATTGCCCAGTTCTGCCTTGAGTCGGTCTGCGACCGACTGCAGCAAGCGATCGCCCTGCTGATGCCCCAAGGCATCATTAATTTCAGAAAAGTCGTCAATGTCCAGAATGGCAATGACGTCGTCCGCCATGGGCTGGTTCTTAAGCCGCTCTTCACTCAGGTCAATGAACTTGTTGCGGTTAGGCAGACAAGATAACCGGTCATAAAAAGCCAATTCGTCTAATTTCCGAATCTGCTCATACGCCCGCAATGCCGCCGTTACTGTCGCGTAGAGCTTGGTACGTGTTAGTTCGGACTTGGTTTTATAGTCGTTAATATCGAAATCATGGATGGTTTCGATCTCTGGTGCGTAACCGGGCTGGCCAGTTCGCAAAATAATTCTCAGCTCGTTGAGGCGCAGGTCTTGGCGAATCGTCTTCACCAGCGCTAAGCCGGCATCCTCCCGCTCCATCACAACGTCGAGCAGCACTACAGCAACATCACGTTCCGCGTTGAGAATTTGGCTGGCTTCGGCAGCAGAATACGCATGCAGAAAATGTAATGCCCGACCCAGAATCCGAACGCCAGCCAGTGCAAACGTTGTCGCCCGGTGAACATCCGGTTCGTCATCCACCACCAACAAACGCCACACCGGCTCCTTGGCAGCCCCGCCGACTACCTCATCTTCCAAAAAATGCAGCGTGTCGGAGTCTGTGTGGAGGCCCATCAGATGCTCGGTGTTCATGAAAACATTGTGCACCAAGCTCGCATAAAAAGTCAGCGCCCCGAGGGGCGCCGTATGAACTTTTTACGTTGATTCTGCGGAAAACCTATTCGCTCTCGGGATTTCCCTAGGAGCGATCCCCCCTACTCCCACTCGATGGTGGCGGGCGGTTTGCTACTGACGTCGTAGGTCACACGATTTATACCGCTCCCCTCATTAATGATCCGACCAGACACTGTCTTTAGTAGGCTGTAAGGTAATTCAGCCCAGTCAGCGGTCATGAAGTCGCTGGTTTGCACGGCACGCAAAGCCACAACATAGTCATAGGTTCGGCCGTCGCCCATGACCCCCACACTTTTTACCGGCAAAAACACCGTAAAGGCCTGGGATACCGCGTCGTACCAAGTTTTAGGCACGTGGCGTGGGTTTGCACCCAAGGCGTTACTGCCCTCATAAGGCGCTTTGCGCAACTCTTCAATGAAGATGGCATCGGCTCGACGCAATAAGTCTGCGTATTCTCTCTTGACCTCACCCAAGATACGCACGCCCAAGCCTGGGCCGGGAAACGGATGGCGATACACCATGTCGGCCGGCAAGCCGAGGGCCACCCCCAACTCACGTACCTCATCCTTGAACAGCTCGCGCAACGGTTCCAGAAGTTTGAGGCCCAGTTGCTCGGGTAGCCCGCCCACGTTGTGGTGACTCTTGATCGTGACCGCTTTTTTGGTCTTGGCGCCACCTGATTCGATGACGTCTGGATAAATGGTGCCTTGTGCCAGCCACTTTGCACCGGATTTGGAGGCCCCCGATGCCGTTAGTTTTGCTGCCTCTGCCTTGAAGACTTCCACAAACTCGCGGCCAATGATTTTCCGTTTGGCTTCAGGCTCGCTCACACCGGCGAGATGCCCCAGGAACTGGGCTGAGGCATCTACGCGGATGACTTTGGCATGCAGCTTGCCAACAAACATGTCCATCACCATATCGCCCTCATTGAGGCGCAATAGACCATGGTCCACAAACACGCAAGTCAACTGATCCCCTATGGCACGGTGGATCAATGCGGCCGCTACAGACGAGTCGACCCCACCGGAGAGCCCAAGGATGACCTCTTCATCACCGACTTGGGCACGAATGCGCTCAACGGCCTCGGCGATGTAGTCGCCCATGATCCAGTCCGCACGGGTGCCACAAATGCTGAGCACAAAGCGCTCTAGCATGGCGTGCCCCTGCACTGTGTGCGTCACTTCTGGATGGAACTGCACGGCATAGAAATTACGCGACTCGTCCGCCATGCCAGCAATTGGGCAGGCTGCATTGCTGGCCATAAGCTTGAAGCCAGGGGGGAGTTCAGTGACTTTGTCTCCGTGGCTCATCCAGACATCCAGCAAGCCATGGCCTTGCGCATTCACTGCATCCTGGATGCCGTCCAACAGAGCCGTATGGCCGTGAGCTCGTATCTAGGCGAAACCAAATTCGCGCGTGTGGCCGGCTTCGACCTTGCCGCCAAGTTGCTGTGCCATGGTTTGCATGCCATAGCAAATCCCCAGCACTGGAATCCCCAACTCAAATACCGCTTGAGGCGCTTTGTCCGTAGCTTCTTCGTACACGCTGGCGTGGCTGCCGGAAAGGATGATGCCTTTTAGCTGACCATCCGCGGCGTACGTCCGAATCCATTCATCACTGACATCGCAAGGATGCACTTCGCAAAACACATGGGCCTCACGTACACGGCGGGCAATCAGCTGCGTGACTTGGGAGCCGAAATCAAGAATGAGAATTTTCTGGTGCATGGGAAAGGTACCGATCAGTCCGCGCGGTAGTTGGGGGCTTCTTTGGTAATTTGCACGTCATGGACGTGGCTTTCCCGAATACCCGCCGTCGTGATTTCCACGAATTCGGCCTTGTTCTGCATCTCTTCGATGGTGGCGCAACCGCAATAACCCATGCTGGCCCGAATGCCGCCGGCCATTTGGAACACGATAGCCACCATAGAGCCCTTGTAAGGAACACGACCTTCGATACCTTCGGGCACCAGTTTGTCAGCATTGGGGTTTCCGGTGCTCGACTCCTGGAAGTAGCGGTCTGCACTGCCTTGCTGCATGGCGCCGATGGAGCCCATACCGCGATAGCTCTTGTAGCTGCGGCCCTGGTACAAGATCACCTCGCCAGGCGCTTCTTCGGTACCTGCAAACATTCCCCCCATCATCACGGTGCTCGCGCCAGCCGCGATCGCTTTGGCAATATCTCCGCTGTAACGAATACCGCCGTCGGCAATAAGCGGAACACCGGTACCGCGCAAGGCGGTGGCAACACTGTCCACGGCCATGATTTGAGGGACGCCCACGCCAGCCACTATGCGCGTAGTACAGATGGAGCCAGGGCCAATACCCACCTTCACCGCATCTGCTCCCGCTTCGACCAAAGCCAGCGCCGCAGCACCGGTGGCAATATTGCCGCCCACCACATCCACCTGGGGAAAGTTTTGTTTGACCCAGCGCACCCGATCAATCACCCCCTTGCTGTGACCATGCGCGGTGTCAACAACGATGGCGTCGACACCTGCTGCCACCAGCGCCTCCACACGGGCCTCGGTGCCCTCGCCTACTCCGACGGCAGCGCCAACACGCAGACGACCTGCAGAATCTCGGGCGGCGTTAGGGAAGTTGAGTTGTTTCGTAATGTCCTTGACGGTGATCAAGCCCTTGAGCTCGAAGGCTTCGTTGACCACCAGCAAGCGTTCCAGCTTGTGTTTGTTCAGCAAGGCCTTGGCGGCCTCTGGTGTCGTGCCGTCGGGAACCGTGATCAGCCGTTCGCGTGGTGTCATGATTTCACGCACCGGTTGGTCATAGCGGGTCTCGAACCGCAAGTCACGCCCTGTCACAATACCGACCACCTTGCCGCCATCGCAAACCGGGAATCCGGACACCCCCAGCTGCTCTGACAACGCAATCACCTGGCGCACCGTGGTTTCCGGTGTAATGACCACCGGGTCACGTAGCAGCCCGGACTCGTAGCGCTTTACTTTGGCGACCTGCGCAGCCTGTTCGGCCGCAGTCAGGTTTTTGTGAACAATCCCCATGCCACCCTCTTGCGCTATAGCTATCGCCAAGCGGGCTTCGGTCACTGTGTCCATAGCCGCGGAAACGAGCGGCAGGTTCAGTGCGATGTTGCGGGAGAAACGGGTGGCGAGGCTGGTGTCCTTGGGAAGGACTTGGGAGAACGCTGGCACCAACAACACATCGTCGAAGGTGAGCGCTTTGCCGAGAAGGCGCATGTCAAAGCTCCAAAAATCGGATTGTACCCGCGTCGATTTGTCCTTGCCCTGCCCCGCGCGCTACACTTGCTTGTATGAAACCCTTTCACGCACTTTTGGCAGCCGTTTTGGCCCTATCCGTCACAGGCACCTGGGCCCAATGGCAGTGGGTGGACAAGGACGGGCGCAAGGTCTTTAGCGACCGTGCCCCGGGCGCTGACATACCTGAAAAAAGTATTCTGAAGCGTCCCACTGGGCAACGGGCCGCGTCTGCACCTGCAGCGACTGCGGATGCATCCGCTACACCCACAGCGCCCGCGCCTGCGTTGCCGAGCAGCGCAGCCAAAGGCGCTGGTGTAGACAAAGAGCTAGAAGCAAAGAAAAAACAGGCCACAGATGCAGAAGCCGCCAAACGCAAGGCTGAAGAAGAGCGTGTGGCAAAGGCCAAAGTAGAGAACTGCGCACGCGCTAAGCAGGCCAAAGCGGCGTTTGATTCTGGTGTCCGCTTGTCGCGCACCAACGCTGCCGGCGAACGGGAAGTCATGGACGATGCAACACGCGCAGCCGAAGCCCAACGCATTCAAACCGTCATCGACACCGATTGCAAGTAGGCGCGGCGCCGGCGCCGCTAATAGCCGGCCTTGGCACCTGCCCGGCGTTTTGCAAACAGACCTGCGGATTTGGCCCCCTGTTTGGCAAAGCGTTCACGGCGTGCGACCTTGGGGTCCACTTGCAGGGCGCGGTAAAGCTCCACCCTGTCGTGTGGGCGCAACTGCTGCTGGCCACTGGCCTTCTGGCCCCAGATTCCCAAGGTCAATTGTTCAATTTCAGATTTTTCTAGGGGCTCCAGCAAGCCACTTTGCCGTACGGCCATGGCAGCAGTGGAGCCTTGCGCCACCTGCAAATGGCAGACGTGAACCTGCCGAGGCCCGGTGGCTAACACCACCGTCACGGCAAAAAGCGCCTCAGTCACCATAAACCTGTTGCGCACGCTTGACAAAAGCATCCACCAGGCTCGCCGCAATTTTGTCAAACACGGGACCGACCAGCTTGCCGAGCGTGGCATTGTCAAATCCGTAGTTCAGTACCAGCTCCACCTTACAGGCGCGCTGCGAGCCGTCCCCGAGAGGATGGAAGTTCCAGACACCGTCGAGTTTGGAAAATGGGCCTTTGACCAATTGCATCCCCACTTGGCTGGGTTCGGTGTGCCGATTACGGGTGGTAAATGTTTGGCGGATACCGCTGAAAGAAATGCCCACCTCGGCCGTCATTCCCTGGTCATCATGCTCCAGAACTTGGGCATGGTCACACCAAGGCAAAAACTGCGGATACTGGGCTACATCGGTCACCAGGGCATACATCTCGTGCGGGCTGTACCAGATCAGAACGGACTTGTGAACAGTTTTCATAGAATGGCGGTCTGCGCGGGATTGTAGACAAGCCCATCAGCGTCTGCCCTTTCAATCCCGTCTGTCATCCCCACCTGAGTGCAATGGCCAAAAAACCCGAAACTGCTTCCCGCATCGCCGACAACAAAAAGGCCGCGTTCAATTATTTTTTTGAGGAACGCTTTGAAGCGGGCCTGGTGCTGGAGGGCTGGGAGGTTAAATCCCTGCGCGAAGGCAAAGTGCAGCTTACCGATGGCTATGTGGTCATACGCAACGGTGAACTCTTCATCATTGGCCTGCAAATCAATCCCTTGCACACCGCCTCCAGTCACGTGAATCCTGACCATGTGCGGACCAAGAAGCTGCTAATGCACAAGGCGGAAATCAAACGCTTGTTCGGCAAGGTGGAGCAAAAAGGGTATACCTTGGTACCCATTAATCTGCACTGGAAAGCTGGCAAGGTGAAATGTGATATTGCCTTGGCCAAAGGCAAAGCCGAGCATGACAAGCGCGACACCATCAAGGACCGCGAAGGCAAACGGGAAGTTGAGCGCGCCATGAAGGACCGCAACCGCTAGCCCAAGACGCCGGCAGTACATTGGCTCCAACAGCTGGGGGCGACTTCGGGCCGCCGCCCGCTCGACGGAGCCATACGATTTATTTCAGTTCGCGCAACGGGTGTGCAGATTCAGGCCAGGGACTGGCGAAGAACGGCGCAACCATCTCTACAGTCACTTCTTCAAGGCGGGCCGGGTTCCAACGGGGTGTGTGGTCCTTGTCAACAGCCAAGGCGCGAATTCCTTCTACGGTTTCGCTGCTCGCGCCAGAGCGGCCCAGGTGCTGGGTGAAGAAGCAATGGCGCACCATGTCCCGTTCCATGCGCAGATCGTCTGCCAGCGCCATGCTGCGCGCGCGGCGCACCTGCTCTAGCACCACATGCAGCATGAGCGGCGAACGCCTGCGCAACGTAGCCGCCGTGTGCTGGGCCCACTCGCTGCTGTCGGCCTCTAACGCCTGCACGATGGCCGGCACGCTGTCGAGCGCGAAATATTGGTCAATTTGGCCTCTAGCCCTCACGGAATCTGCGTGAGTAGCTCCTGAAAACATAGCGGCCCAGGCACTCAAAGGATCGGAAGAAGACCAGTTCAGGGTCGCCAAAGCCTCCCAAGCCTCGGGCAGGCGGGCGGCATCCACCAGGTGATCGGCAAGGCCCAAGGCCACGGCAGCAGCGCCGTCGATCACATCACCCGTGAGCGCTAGCCACTCCCCGGTATGGCCCGGGCAGCGGCTCAAGAAGTAGCCACCGCCGACATCGGGAAACAGTCCGATGCCGGTCTCTGGCATCGCCATCTTGGTTTGTTCGGTCACCAAGCGGTGGGACGCACCTTGGCTGATTCCCATGCCTCCACCCATCACGATGCCATCCATGAAGGCAATATAGGGCTTGGGAAAGTGGTGGATCAGGTAGTTGAGAGCGTATTCCTCGGTGAAAAAGTCTTCCAGCGCTGGATTGCCCGCCAAGGCTGCCTGGTGGAAGAAGCGGATGTCGCCACCCGCGCAGAAACTGCCAAAAACGCCGGCCTTGTTGCTGCCCCGGATAGCCACCGCTTTGATCGAGGCATCGTCTTTCCAAGCACGCAGCACCGCGGTGAGGCCGCGCACCATGTCCAGGCTCAGCGCGTTCAGGGCCTTGGCCCGGTTCAAGGTAATGCAGCCGACGCTGCCACGGATGTCGGTGATCAGGTCTGCTGTGTGCAGGGCATTGGTATTCATGCGCGTTGTCTCCATCCAATCAGTTCATTTGCCACCAAGGCGCCAATCACCAACGCCCCACCCCACAGCACGGCGTTGGCGGGCACTTCGTTGGCACCAAGCCAGGCCAGCAGAATGCCGAAGATCACTTCCAGCAACTGCAGCAGGGATATCTCGGGGGCTTTGAGGATTTGTGCGCAGCGCACGCTGAGCACGCAAGGAATGGCCAATTGCACGACACCCAGAAAGCCGAGCAAAGTTACATCGTGGGCGTTGGCCTGGAAGGGGAAAGACAAGGGCAGCGTCACGATGCAGCAGATCACCGCACCGACCCACACCGCAGGCATCATGTCGACATCGTGGCCTTGGTCGTGCGAATGCTGGGTCACTGTCCAGTTGGTGGCCCCAGCAATGGGCACACACAGCGCCACCAGCGTGCCGATTAGCGACACGTTGCCGAGCTGGGACGCGTACATGTAAACAATGCCCGCCCCTGCCACCACAATGGCCAGCCAGGTGCGCGCAGGGATGCGGTGACCCAGCGTGACCCAGGCGATCAGGGCCGTCAGGAGCGGCCCCACCGACAACGTCACCAGCACGTTGGCCACGGTGGTCATGGTCAGCGCCAACATGAAGGCGGTGAACACCACGCACCAGCAGGCACCGGAGAGCCACAGCACCCGTCCGCCTTGGCGCACCTTGGCGAAGACCTCGCGACCACTGAGGATCGGCAAGATCGCGCACAGAGAGATCACGGTGAACAGGCTGCGCCAGAACGTCACCTCGAAGCTGCGCGCATGCTCCAGGTGGCGCGTGACGACGCCGGCAGTCGCCCACATCATCGTCACGCCGATCATGACGAGGACTGCGCGGTGATGGGTCAGGACCATGACGGCATCCCTTCCCTGTCGATCACGCCGCTTCGCGGGATGCGCGCTTACGCTCGTGCTCTTTCAGGTGGCGCTTGCGCAGGCGGATGCTCTTGGGTGTGATCTCGACCAGTTCATCGTCGTCGATGAAGT
>JACCDG011223069.1_pt1 | contig 10189 bp, 15 predicted proteins | sample 7442471 | NCBI WGS metagenome assembly JACCDG01 (sample SAMN15323444, study PRJNA562643) | freshwater metagenome | isolation source: river surface water | place: USA:Blue River Watershed | collected 2017-08-17 | reverse complement strand
CTTGTTTGTGCCATCAGGAACATGGGGCCGCATAATAGCAGCAAAAGGAATTTGAATGGTTGCATATTTTTCTGATTTTTGACAAAGTTAATCCCAATGGTATATATTTGTAACCAAATTAGTAAATACCAGTAACCAATTGGTAACCAAAATATGCCTTACAAATTCATCGACAATCCCTTAAATTGTCCCGTGACGCGCACCATGAGTATCATTGGTGGCAAATGGAAACCGATCATTCTCAATTGCATTGGCGATCGTACGATTCGTTTTGGGAAGCTCAATCAAATCATTCCGAGTATTTCGAATAAAGTATTAACGAGTGAATTGCGTGAATTGGAGCAATTCGGCTTAGTTCAACGCATGGAGTTTCATGAAATGCCCCCTCGGGTGGAATATTCGTTGACGGATTCGGGCAAATCGCTAATTCCTCTGTTACACGAGTTGGCCGATTGGGGACGTAGCCACGCGGCCCAACAAATTATCAAAACATTTGCGTCATGATCCAAAAATTTAAATTCAAAGCACCTGGCACCGTCCTGTATGCTCCTGCGAATTGGGAAACGTTTTTCGTCGGCCAAGGTTTCCAAACCACTTTTCGCGAAGCCAACAATGCAAACACGCTCGTGTTTCTAAACAAAAAAGCGGAGTTTATCGACTTTTTGGAGCACCAATTAGTGAAGATTGAGCCCGACAGCGTGTTGTGGTTTGCTTATCCCAAGGGGACTTCGAAGGTCAAGACCGACATCAACCGGGATTCGATTCGGGAGATTGGCGAGTCGTATGGGATTACGACAGTTACTGCCATTTCGCTGGATGAAACTTGGAGCGCGCTTCGTTTTCGGCCGGTGGACCGGGTGGGGAAGTGATTAAAAATGATAATTCAAACTCACATTCCAATTGAAATCTTTTCCGCCAATGTTGGAATGAATCGTTTTAAAAAACATACTCGAAATCGAAAACGGACATTTCTCCCTCGTTAGCGATAAATTACCTGCCGTGTACCATCCCTCCATTTGGTCAATTGTCAAATAAAATACTTGCTGATTAAGCGATAAAGTCGTTTGGGGGCTTAACTTCATTTGACCTATATTCGCCCAAATGGACGCATAGTTGCCGTGCTTAGGAAAGATATTTCCAATCGCTTCATAGCGCAAATAACTAAGCCCGATCATTAACTTACGCGAGATTACCCTTCCGTAGTTAATGTCCGGCGATAGACCTTGCTGGGCCTCGATGATCGTACTTGCTACCCCATTTTCAATGATTTTTCGTTTGATAAAAGCGGTCGCGGGAAATTGCATACCGATGGATAAGTCATGCTTTTTGTCACGGATCAACTGATACCTGGTAATGTATGCCGTTGCCCATGGCCGACCGTCGATGGCAAATCTGGCTTGTAAACTAAAACACAATCGCTTTTTTGACAAGCTTACATTCGCCATGGCAGCGGGCGCGTCTAAAGTGAACGCCGGGATAAACGAAAAACCATTGTTGGTCACGGAGACCGAGCCTTTAATCGCTAATTTCTCTTCCTTTTTAATTTGCGTGGAATCTTGTCCAAAGCTTGGCAAGGATAGTAAAACCAGTACCGCTGTGATTACCTTTTTCATTGGCTATTTTGATTGAAAGTTTCTTTTGACAAAGGTCTTAACCAAGCGAGAAAAAGCTTGTTCCTGAATTACGGAATTGCGTATCCAAATTACGTTTACCTATAAAAATCTGCCCCTTATCTACTATTTTTGACTCGACGGATCCCAGCAAACGATGAGCCAAATTCATGAAATAAAAAGTATATCCGATTACAATAGCCTATTTGGATTGGAAACGCATCATCCACTCATTAGTGTGGTGAACTTTAAAGATGGCGAGCGACCCCAACATATCAAAGAGACCAAAATGAAGATGGGTTTCTACTACATCGGCCTCAAAGAGGGTAAAGTGGGTAGTATTCGATATGGTCGAAATTATTATGATTACCAAGAAGGGACCTTGGTGTTTTTTGGACCTGATCAAGTTTTTGAACTATCCGAGGAAGCGAAAAGTGCGCCCCCAAGCAAAGGATTTGCGCTCATCTTTCATCCTGATTTATTGATTGGAACGCAATTGCATGATAAGATGAAGCAATATCATTATTTTTCCTACGAAGTAAACGAGGCACTACATCTGTCTGATAAGGAAAAGAAAACCATATTAGATTGTTTTGAGAATATTAAAATAGAGCTTCTAAATGGAATTGATAAACATAGTGCTACGCTTTTAGTTAACCACATCGAGCTATTACTCAATTATTGCATCCGATTTTACGAACGCCAATTTATTACCCGAAAATCTGTCAACCACGATGTCTTAACAAGATTTGAAAAATTATTAAACGATTATTTCAATGAAGACATAGCGATTCAACATGGATTACCTTCGGTTAAGCATTTTGCAGACCAACTCCATCTCTCTTCGAATTATTTGGGAGATTTAATGAAAAAGGAAACAGGAAAGTCCCCTTTGGAACATATTCAGGAGAAGCTAATGGATCTGTCTAAACACGAATTATACAATCCCGCCAAAAACATTAGCGAAATTGCATTTGAACTTGGATTTAAACAATCGCAACACTTTAGTCGGTTTTTCAAACAACAAACGGGGCTGAGTCCGAATGAATTTCGGGCGATGATCAATTAATCAGTCATATAACCCGTTGGTATTACATCATCCTTTGAAATCGACAATTGCGCAAAGATGTCCCAACATTGTGCTTGTAATGATTCGTCGGAAGATTGTTCATTAAAATCTTTCGCCTCAATCTCCACAAACACTTCTCCATTTGAGAGCGTGTCTAGGTGTATCGTGCTGTTTTTGAATTGATATATACGTCGAATTTTTTGAATCTCACCAATCAGCTTATGCTGATCAAACAATTGTTGAACTTCTTCATCGGATGGATTAGGATCATAGCGATACACTTGTGTCTTTTCGGCTTTGCTAGCCACGAACCTTTCATAGTGCGTAATCAGGCTGCCTAGCGTTCCTTTTCGATATTTCAGTTTACCATTTGAAATCTTAAAATAATAATCATGCTGATAATCCTCTCCTACCAATATGGCTCCAAGGTCCATTAATTTCTGCTCAACAATTATTCTGTTTTTGAGATGCGCTTTTAAGGTAAAGTCTTTATAGGATAACATGGGATTGCGTTTTATTGTTGAAGGATAAACAACGATCGTTGACTGTCGAAGGGAACTAATGTCAATTCGGGAGGAACAAGCGTCGAAGTCGACCGAATTAAAAGATGCAAACCAATTTCTAGATTCGCTATCAATTACTTGGTACATGAATTTTGGCAAAACTTACTTACCGATTCAAAGATAAAATTAAACGCGAACGATTTTCATGTAGGGCTCAAACGAATAAACCGCAGAACGTCTACCAGAGGCCTCCTGCACCACACGTAATAATCCTTTTTCCTGCAATACACGAGTAAATCGGGAAGCAGTCGGGGTGGGAATCCCACTCCGTGTAGTAAATTTACTATTTAAAAATACGGGATTGGTAAATAGATAATCTAAGGCTGCGACACTCCATTTGGAGGCGAGTAAGTCGGAAAAGGTTGATTTCATTTGCTTATATAGCTCGCTAATTTTTTCAACGACGTCCAAATTAGCCGTGGCTTGTACTTCCACAGCCTTAAAAAAGAACAAACACCAGGCATTCCAATTATTTGACATAGATACATTTCTCATCAAATCGAGGTATTCGTCTTTATTTTCTTCAAAATAGGCACTTATGTAAAAATGGGGTTGTAAGATCAAACCCGCTTTCCATAAATATAAAGTTATCAGCATCCTTCCAATCCTTCCATTCCCATCCTCGAAGGGATGTAGGGCTTCGAATTCTACATGCATCAAGGCAATTTTTATAAGGTCGGGAAACCTATTTTCATCCATAAAAACAAACAACTTCTCTAATCCTTCTGGTAGCAATTGAGGACTTATTGGGACAAACAAAATTTTCTGTTTTATCTGATCCGCCAAATAATTTTGGTCTTTCTTAAACGAACCCGGAGACTTTTCTGCTCCTCTACCCAAAGACAGTAATTGTTGATGAATCGTTCTTATCAGATGGCTTGAAATTGGATACCCATTTTCGATGGAGCGTTGAGCCGTGTGCAGCGCCCTTCTGTACATGATTGTCTCTAATACCTCGGAGCGGAAATTTTTTGATGCCATCTCCTCACTTTCGCTTTCCGCTTCAAACATGAAGATCTCATCCATGGTACTGATCGTTCCCTCCATGCGGGACGAAATAACGGCTTCCTGATTTCTTAATGGGGCGAGTAATAATTCGCTGTTATGCATACTCTTCAACATCTGATCATATCTTGCCAAAGCACTAGTAGCCTTTAACAGTTGAGGCAAAAGCCCGCCCAAATCTAATTCTGCCGGAGGAAATTGATTATAATGATAGTGAATTGCACCCGATGAGTCCATCTTTTTTTATTTAAATCTACACAAAAAAAGCTGACAAGCCGATTTGTTTATCATATTTTACAATTTTTAAACAACAAATTAACTTGTCCTACAAGTATTAACATCTACGAAATTATTATTGCGATTTTTGAAGGGCAATCATTTATTGGGCTTGAGCCACCAAAATAGAGGAAATACCAACTAAGGATTATGGGTTTATTCCCTCGCTTGGAAGTGGATGATGAAACAAGCGTCGCTTCGATGTACCTCGTGTTTTACACAATTTTGCTGTTCGAAAACCTAAATGCATCCAACTGTTTATCATCGCTAGCAAGGTCTGTGACGATGGTGTCAATTACATCCATTTCACATACTTTAAATGCTGCTTTATCGTGAATTGCTTGATGATTGACGAGTGCAATCGTTTTTCGAGCAGACCTAATCATGTTCTTTTTCAGTTCCGCCTCCTCATAATGTGTCGCGGTAATTCCCGATTGGGGATCCAGGGCACACGTCCCCATGAGAAACAAATCGACGACATAATCGTTGATTTGCGTAATCGTCACGTGTCCCGTGGTAATTTCCAATGCAGGATGATAAGTGCCCCCAAGAATGATAAGTTCGATGTGGGGATGCTTGGCAAGCATCGGCAATAACTTCTGATTGTTGGTCACAATTCGCAAACGAATGTTTGCTGGCAAGTAGGCGGCAATGGCACATATCGTTGTGCCCCCATCCATAAACAAGGTATCGCCTTCTTTTATAAACTTCAACACCTTGAGGGCAATGACATCTTTTTCTTTTTTGAGAAATTGATTTCTACCCTGGAAGGTCAGCGGATTTTTGGAAAGCAGGCTTGCGCCTCCGCGAATTTTGGAAAGTAGGCCATTTTGAGCTAAATACTCAATATCGCGCCGTATTGTGTCTTCCGAGGTATTCAGGTTTTTAGCTAACCACGCATAGGTCAGCTGCTGCTGCTGATCAAGCTCGTTTAAAATAAATTCAAATCGCTGTTCTTTCACCATCCCATTTAATTAACTACTTCATTTTACTTTTTTGCAAATATCTGCAATATTGCATAATATTGCAAATCAAATAAAATTACTCATGAAAATAGAACATGTAGCGATATGGGTTTCCGATCTTGAATTGATCAAAAACTTCTACCAGAAGTATTTTAGTATGAACTCCAACAGCCTGTATCATAATGTAAAAACGGGATTCTCTTCCTACTTTTTATCATTTACAGATGGTGCCCGAATTGAAATTATGAGTCGGCCTGATGTCTTAGACAGCCCTTCCAAACAAGTGATGTTTGGCTACGCGCATATAGCCATTTCGGTAGGAAGCCAAGAACGCGTGATCGCCTTAACAAATGAGCTACGAAATGATGGGTTTGAGGTTCATAGTGAAGCTCGGACAACCGGCGATGGGTATTTTGAAAGTGTTATCAAAGACCCGGATGGTAACCTCATTGAAATCACAATCTGATGGAAATCATTGAACACTTTTTCCGTCCTGATGATCATATTCCCAATAGTGAATTTCCCTTATTGGTTTTCAAACATATGGTTCCATGTGAGGATAAGGCCGAATGGCTTGAAAAAACATTTCGAAAAAATGGCTGGACCAATAATTGGAAGGACATCATTTTGCCTTTCGACCATTTCCACAGCAATACCCACGAAGTTCTAGGGCTTGCCAGTGGCACAGCAGTTTTACATGTGGGTGGTCGCAAAGGTAAGACATTAGCAATTGAAAGCGGAGACGTCATCATCATGCCCGCCGGAGTGGGGCATTTTTCCATGGACAATTCGATTCCCTATCAATTTGTCGGAGGCTATCCATTTGGCTCAGCATGGAACTTACGAAAGAACTTACAAGAGGGAAACGAAAAAGCCATTTTAGATGAAATCAAAAATGCTCCCTTCCCCAAAAGTGATCCTCTATTCGGGCAAAATGGCCCTTTATTTACTTACTGGAAAAATCATGCCTAAAATTGAAGCTGTTCTGTTTGATATGGATGGGGTTATTGTAGATAATTTACCCTACCACGTGGATGCCTGGCTGGCCTTTTGCCACAAGAAAAATTTGAATTTGGATCGAGAAACATTTTTCAAGGAACTGAATGGTAAGAATGCGAAGGACACATTTGAATGGTTTTATCAAACAGCACTTCCGCTCGAGGAAATAAAAAAGTTAGAAGAAGAAAAAGAGAGCCTATACCAGGAAATTTATAAACCCAATTTAAAGCCGGCGGAAGGCCTACTTGATTTTATTGTAAAATTAAAGGCCAATAACGTCAAAACGGCCGTTGCCACATCTTCCGGACAAAGTAATATTGCGTTTACCTTGGACGGCCTAACTATCAGAAATTTATTTGATGTCATCGTTTCTGGCCACGATGTAACAAAAGGAAAACCGAATCCAGAAATATATCAGTTGGCAGCCGCTAAATTAGCGGTTAACCCCGCAAACTGTTGGGTCATGGAAGATTCGCTGCAAGGAATAGAGGCCGGTCTAAGCGCGGGATGTCGGGTGGTGGGAATTACGACGTCTCATACAAAAGATGAATTAGCGCATACAAACCTACAAGCTGAAAACTTCATTCATTTATTTGAAAGGATAGGTGTTCATAAGTAAAAAGGAGAGGCTCCCCAAATACAATGGCTTAGGAAACCAACAGATATATTTTAGCTCCACTTTTCAACGAAAGAGGCAGCAGTACTATACTTTTGAGTTATGACAATTCAGACATTAGTTGTCATCCAGTGCATCGAATTCCAGCCTTTTATTCTCAAACCATTGAGCAAAGTCGGCTGGCGTTTTCATCCGGTTTTGCATTTCGTTCATAGCCTCCATGTGTGCTAGATCTCCGTTTTGAAACATTTCCATCCCGTGTTTTTTACTTTGCATGGCCATTTCTTCGAATGTTTCTGCCAAAAATTCCAAATCACAAGCTCCGCCGAGTTGTTTGCAGGACATTTTTTTCATCGTAAAATATAGTTATTGTTCTGATAAAATCGAATTAAATTCCAAAGCTTTGGCTATCCAAAAGTCAAGCTGCTCATCTAAATCAAAATACGCTGCGTGAATAAATAAAAACCCTCGCATCTCTTTCCCAGTGAAGTCCATCTTGATACTTCCGTGCTGATTTAACAAATGCTCATACTGAAGTTTTCCTACTCGCACCATCAAGCGATCTTCATTCACATTTTTATCAAAATCCAATCCCACACACATGGCATCACGCACCATAAAAATGAGTCCACCCATCATTTTCTTTTCCAAAAAGGAAATGTTTTTTAAACGGTCTCGAATGCGGTCAGCTTGATGTTCAGAATAAGCCATACTGAGTTTTTCTCCTTAATGTAAAATGAATACGCGCTAATTAAATCAGGAATACTCCCCGACCTGGTGGAATACCAACAATTTGTTCTTTCTTCCAAATTAGTCAAAATATGACATGTTTATTTAAGGGCTTGCATTAAAATAAGCCCACCCACTAAAAACTCATGGCCAAATTTTTCGGAATGTTTCATTTCGGAACGTAGCATAAATATCTTATTGATCGAATAATCCAGCGAGATAGATTTCGCCAAATCGCTAAATGAAATAGGCATAATTAATGCATCTGGATCTGAATAATATTCCACACGGCCACTCATTCGAATTTTCTCAATGGGTTTCCAAGTAAGGAAAGCAAGTCCGCCATGCCAATGGTGGTTTGATTCGAACCCGACGTCCCACCCAATTGTCCCAGAAAGCTGTTTAATAATAGGTATTTGAGCAAAATTATTAATAAATAGGCGAGCGCCCTTGCCCTCGTTACCGAGAAATTGGCTGGAATTAAACTTCCAGCCCGACTTTCCTGTGTAAACGACTTGAGCTCCTAATGCTGGGTTAAATTTTGAAATCGTTTGCCAACCCGTTAAAGCGAGTAAACTGAGCGATAAATTGGGCAACGCCTTATAATTCCATGCCAAACCGGTTTCATAATAGGGAGAGTTTTCGGCAAGGTAACTACGCGAGAAGCAATCATTTTCAACGTTTTTTACAGATTCTAAACCGATGTGTGATGGAAATATTCCTGCTATGAGCTGGCTTTTTGAATTTAATTGAACCTGTACATTCAATTGGTAAATCTGTTTCCAAAAATTAGGTTCAGCTGCTAAATTTTTCTGTGAATAAGTCCCCAGCATGATTCCACTTTGAAAAGACCATCGCTTTTTTACTGCCGATAATTCGACCATTCCTACATTCAGTGCAGGCGTATTTACAGATGTATGATTATAAAACAGGGGGGATTTAACCCCCATAGAAGAATTCAAATAATATACTTCTGCATAAACATTTGATTGAACTATCAAGGAATCCGATTGCCCAGCAGAATAAAAACAAAGCAACAGCAGAGGAATTACTAATTTCATTCCTAAAAGTACTTAAAATTTATGGGTTGAAATTCCTTGGTTTCGTGAGGCCCCAAACGCTATTAAAAACGCTCACGTTTCCTGTGTTGATACTTTGATGATTCGCTCCCCTTTTCAACGAAAGAGGCAGCTATCAACCTCTTATTGTTTACGTAACTGTTTGGAAATTAAATTCTTAACTTTTTGAAAGATTACAGGAAGATTTTTTTATATCTAAAAACCCTGTCTTTGACCGGTAACGGGCATTCCTGAATAATGTACATGTACAATACGCCAGTTCCCATTTATTTTTTTTAGAATTTGTGTTTCCCTGCCTTTCGATTGCATCGCTTTCCCATCCTCAAATGTTGCATCATAAACCCAATAAAATTCGACCCATGCAATATTATCATAAATGTTGATGGTCTCGTCCTTACTCTTAAGGTCTCTTGTTTTGAATACTCGTCTAAACATTCCATAAAAATTATCTTTTACACCTTTCCATCCGAATTCATGACCTTTGGGATGAATAAACGAAACCTCCGGCACATCTGCCCAAACTTTTGCGCCCAACAATGTGTCTGCATTGTTAATGGAAATTTTGTAATCTTCAATAACCTTCTTAACCGCTTCCTTATCTGTATTTACTCCTTGAGCTAATAATAGGTTAGAAGAAAAGAATAATGCCAAAATAAAATTGATTTTCTTTATCATGATTTGTTTTTTCGTAAAAATAAAATCTTTTGTTTATTTTAGTAACTATTAAGAAAAAAATACAAGTAACCAAATGGTAACTCAACTCAAACAATCAAAATATATAGAGAATCCATGGGACTGTCCAGTCACAAGAGCTATGAATTTTATAGGCGGGAAGTGGAAGCCAATTATACTATTCTGTATAGGTAAAAGTTCCATTAGATTTGGGAAATTAAGACAATTCATACCTGCCATTTCAAATAAGGTTCTAACTCAAGAACTTAAAGAGTTAGAAAGAAATGGTTTTATTGAAAGATTGGAATTTAGAGAAAGCCCACCTCGTGTGGAATATATTTTAACGAAAAATGGTAAAAGTTTACTCCCTATATTAAATCAAATTGCAAAATGGGGTGAGTCAAAAACAGCAAGGGATTGTGATACTCTAATAAAAAAGGGTCATACTATCAAAGTATAACCCTTTTACTTTTTTATTCGCTCCCCTTTTCAACGAAAGATGCAGCTATAATAAGATGATTGAGTATGTGACTATTAGGAAATTTAAGAGCTAAACTTCGTGTCAAATTGCAGAAGGTAGTAAATTTACTTAGCCTGCTGTTCAAT
>JACCDG010574772.1_pt1 | contig 10189 bp, 7 predicted proteins | sample 7442471 | NCBI WGS metagenome assembly JACCDG01 (sample SAMN15323444, study PRJNA562643) | freshwater metagenome | isolation source: river surface water | place: USA:Blue River Watershed | collected 2017-08-17 | reverse complement strand
TTTCCCACAACCTTTTCTAGATTTGCAAGAGAAATGTGTATTTGATCATGCAACTGAGATGGGACTTTGCCAGTAGTTAAGTACTCACGGCAAGCATCAGTTGTAATTGTAAAACCTGGTGGAACTGGCAATCCCATTTGAACCATCTCGGCAAGATTTGCACCTTTGCCACCAAGCAAATCCGATTTACTTTTATCACCAAATGTAAATGGATAAATAAACTGCTTAGCCAATTTGACCCCTGTCTAAAACTTCCGCCAGCCTACTCATCCAGTATTGCGCAAACCTGCCGCAACACCGTTAATCGTTAAAAGCAAGGCTCTTGCCAGAAGAGGGTCTGCCTCTTTTTGCGTACGAACCCTTTTTAGAAGTGAGATTTGAAGTAGCTGAATTGGCGCAAGGTAGGTATCTCTAACCTGCAAAGTTCTTGCCAAAATTGGCTGATTGCCCAAAATCTCACTTTTATTGGTCATTAACAACAACTCTTTAACTGTTAAATCAAACTCTGCCTTTATTTGATCAAATATTTTATGAAGTGATGGATCAACCAATGTTGTCACATAACGCTGGGCAATTGCCAAATCTGTTTTTGCAAGAGTCATTTCAACATTACTTATGAAGGTTCTAAAGAAATGCCACTCTTTAAGTAATGTTTGAAGCAAATCTGATTTACCAGCTTCTCTAGCTGCCTTAAGTCCAGAGCCAACTCCGTACCAACCAGGCACAATTTGCCGAGATTGTGTCCAACCAAATACCCATGGAATGGCACGTAAGGATTCCAAACCAGCTGAATCATCTGGTCGCCTAGAAGGACGTGAGCCTAAAAACATATTTCCCAATTGTTCAACTGGTGTTGATGCATAAAAGTAAGCAGGTAACTCATCTTGATCTACCAAAGCTCGGTAAGAGTTATAGGCGCTTTCACTTATTAAATCCATGCACTCATTCCAAGTGTTTAGATCAGTACTTGATTGTCGTGGTTTTCTATTTAAAACAGTTGCTTCTAATGCAGCAGCTAAAGTTAACTCTAAGTTTTCTTTAGCTAACGCAGGCAAGCCAAACTTGTCAGAGATAACCTCACCTTGTTCAGTCATTTTTATTTGACCATCGATAGAGCCCCAAGGCAAAGCGATTAGCGCGTCATAAGTGGGTCCGCCACCTCTACCAACTGATCCACCGCGACCATGAAATAGTCGAAGCTTTACTGAATGCTTCATGGCTACATCTCGAAGCTTTCGCTGTGCTTTATGAATCTCCCACTGACTAGTTGTTATACCGGCATCTTTATTTGAATCGGAATAACCCAGCATCACTTCTTGAATTCCACCGCGCAAATCAACTATTTTGCGATAATTTTTATCGTTTAATAAATCATCCAATATTTTGTCGGCAGATCTAAGCTCTGCCACAGTTTCCAGCAGAGGAACAAAACCTATCTTTGCGAAGGAATTGGAAGGCTGCAGTGAGATTAATCCTGCCATCTTGGCAATTACAACTGCAGCCATAACATCATTTGCAGATTTGGTCATCGAGATTATGTAGCTTTCAATGACCTCTGGGCCAAATCGATCAATCAATTCTTTAATTGCCTCAAAGGTTTTAAAGCAGTTATCACTTGGTGAATCTAAATCCTTTAGCACAGGTGTTGATTTATCAAGTAGCTGCTTAGTCAGAATTTCAGAAGTAGAGCTACCTAACACCTGTTTTAACAATTTGTGATGGACCTCAGAGTGCTCTCTGATATCCATAGTTGCATGGGTTAATCCAAAGGCATTAATTGATCGCATAATTCGATCAAGTAAGCCATTGGCGATTAATTCACCATTATTTGCAAGCAGTGATGAACGCATTACCTCAAAATCTTTAAGTAAATCTGCGGTGTCTTTGTAATCTCGTCCTGGAAAGTGAGGCAAGCCTGCTGCATGTCTTGATTGAGTCAGGGATAGCTTATGTCTTATTGCAGTTGCCTTTAAACGATAAGGCTCTTCTACATTAATTCGTCGATACCGTGCTTCCACTTCGGGTAGATTCTTTAAATCTTGTTCTACCGATTTTTCTAACTCTTTAGAAACTCCGGCTAATTTAGTTGAAATTGAAAGTGCCTGCCTTAGCTCATCAAGGTGTGAGAATAGAGTTCTGGTGAAATGAGCATTTTGCAAAAGTATTGCCGATTTTGTAACCGCTGCAGTGATATTTGGATTTCCATCTCTATCGCCGCCAATCCAAGTTCCAAACCTTAACGGCCTAGCTGTTAGCGAAAGAGTTATACCTAATTTTTTAATTTCGTTAACAAACTCGGCTAATACCTCTGGCACTGTTTCAAGAAGTAGCTCATCAAGGTAATAGATGGAATTCACCGCTTCGTCTAGTGGATCTGGTCGACCTAGGCGAAGTTCATCTGTTTGCCATAGCAAATCGATGGCCTCTGCTAAACGCTCATTTTTAATTTGGCTCTCTGGCTGCTCAAGCAATTGCGCGATTGTTGTCATTTTGCTCAAAACAGATCGTCGAGCCGCCTCTGTTGGATGTGCTGTAAATACTGGCCGTACAGAGAAATTATCAAGCCAATTTTGTAAATCATTAGTTGAAAAATCCTTACCGTCCCGCTGGGCCCTTGCAATATTTTCTATTGCCTTGCCAAGCCACGAACCTTCAGATTTGTGTTCAGATGCAAGATCTTTCGATCGATTAACTTGTTCGGCAACATTTGCCAAGTTAAAAAAATTGCTAAATGCCCGAACTAGAGAAATAGTTTGAGAATCAGTTATCTTATTTAGAATTTGATCTTGTTGTCCTTCTCGAACTGAGAGTCGAACGGATTCAACTAGCGAAAGAAGCTCTTCACCTTCTTGCCTAGCAAGAGTTTGACCAAGCAGATCTGCCAATTTCCGAACATCATTGCGTAAATCGGTGTTATCTGCCCTGGCCATCATGGCTTAATCATTACAGGTTATTAATTCGCCCGGCACACCTTTTGGCGTTTGCTCCCATTTGGTGGCCGTAGAATTAGACCGTTAACCCCCCTTCATTTATGGAGCGGGGGTAAGTGGCGTTTAACGGTCAAAGGAGAGCAGATGAAAAGCGTGCTCAACCTTTTGCGTGAACCAATTCAAAAATACTTAGATCAAAATGAAAATTTGATTGCACCTGCTGCAACTCACTCACTACTTTGCATAAACCAAAACTCACCGATTTTAGTTGTGACTACCTCAACCCGTGCCGCTAACGAATTGGCGCAGGAATTAATTTCTCTTGAAGGTGAAGATCAAGTTATTAACTTTCCAGCATGGGAAACTTTGCCGCACGAACGGCTAAGTCCTAAATCTGACACTGTTACCGCCAGATTTAAAGCTTTAAATAATTTAAGAAATAAAGAAAGCAAATACATCGTTTGTTCAATCAGGGCCTTATTGCAGCCAATAATTGCCAATGATTTAGACAATTCTCAAATCAGAATCAAAAAGAATGAGTCGGTAAGAATGGCTGATCTAATCGAGCAGTTATCTAGATTTGGTTATTTAAGATCTGACTTAGTGGAAAAACGCGGAGATTTTGCAGTTAGAGGTGGAATATTAGATCTATTTCCACCAGATCAGGAACATCCCATTCGAATAGATTTTTTTGCAGATGAAATTGATGAACTCTCTTACTTTGCCATCTCAGATCAACGATCGTTGGATCCCATCTCAAATGAAGTGGTTATATACCCATGTCGGGAGTTGATAATCGATGAAGGAGTTAAAGCTCGCGCAAAAGCTTTAGGGGAGAAATTTCCACAGATTAATGAGTTAGCACAAAAGTTAAGTGAAGGAATCACTTTCGAAGGAATGGAATCACTATCTGCTGGGGTAGTTTCTGATTTCAAGTCTATTTTGAATTACCTGCCAACGGGATGCCAGATTTGGTTAATTGATGAGCCAAGAATTAAAACCAGATCAGTTGATTTGATAAATACTAATCAAGAGTTTTTAGAGGCAGCTTGGTCTAATTTGGCATGGAGTGATCAGGTAGATCTGCAAGTACCACTTGATTTGAGCGAAGAGTTAGGTCGTGGTGGATTTTATGAACTGGCAGAGATTTATTCTCAAGCGAAAAAATCTAAATTCCCTATTCGAAACTTAAATCTTTATGCAGCAACTCCTGAGGATATTCCGCTTGATTTTCTTTCGGAAATTGAAAATTATGGTAATAAATATGAGGTTGCTGTCGAGGAGATTTCTCAATGGCATAAAGAGGGCTACCAGGTGGTATTCACAGCGGCTGCAAATGGCACTTTAAAGCGTTTTTCTGAATTGCTAAACGTGGCAAATATTTCAAATCAAATTCTTAAAATCAATCAGTCATCCCAAGATGGACTTGTGAATCTAGTTCAAAGTGATTTAAAGCATGGCTTTATCAGTGATGAGTTTAAGTTTGTTGTCGTTACTGATAAAGATATCTCAGGGCAACGATCATCAGATAAAGATCTTGCACGAATGCCTTCACGCCGAAAGAAGGCCATTGATCCATTGCAATTAAAGGTTGGTGATTTTGTGGTTCACGAGCAACACGGAGTTGGGAAGTATTTAGAACTTATCAATCGAACAATTGCAGGAATTTCACGAGAGTATCTAGTAATTGAATATGCCTCTTCAAAGCGGGGGCAACCAGCAGATAAGTTATTTGTACCCACCGATACCTTAGAACAGGTAACAAAATATGTGGGAGGAGAAGCACCTGCGCTGCATCGAATTGGTGGCGCCGACTGGCAGAACAGCAAGCGAAAAGCACGCAAAGCGGTTAAACAGATCGCAGCAGAATTAATTCGATTATACGCGGCAAGAATGAGTGCGCCAGGTTTTGCATTCTCAGCTGATACACCTTGGCAAAAAGAGCTAGAGGATAGTTTTGCATTTGTCGAAACAATAGATCAACAAGCAACTATTGATGAAGTAAAACGAGATATGGAAAAACCAAACCCAATGGATCGAATCGTTTGTGGCGATGTTGGTTACGGCAAAACTGAAATTGCTGTACGGGCAGCATTTAAGGCAGTGCAAGATGGTAAGCAAGTGGCAATTTTGGTACCAACAACATTACTTGTGCAGCAGCATTTCAATACCTTTTCTACTCGCTACGCTGGTTTTCCGGTAAAGCTAGCTGCACTATCAAGATTCAACTCAGCAGCACAGACTAAAGAGGTAATCGCAGGACTTAAATCTGGGGTTATTGATGTAGTTATTGGCACACACAGGTTACTTTCAAAAGATGTTGATTTTGCAAATCTGGGACTACTTATTGTTGATGAGGAGCAGCGCTTTGGCGTTGAACATAAAGAGGAGTTAAAAAAGGCAAGAACTAATGTGGATGTCTTAGCAATGTCTGCTACTCCAATTCCAAGAACTTTAGAGATGGCTATTACCGGCATAAGAGAGATGTCCAACATAACCACGCCACCAGAGGAGCGTCATCCAGTTCTAACTTATGTTGGTCCATACGATGAAAAGCAGGTAAGTGCAGCAATAAATCGCGAGTTACTTCGTGATGGCCAAATATTTTTCATTCATAATCGAGTTGAAAGTATTGAAGCGGTAGCAGAGCGAATAAAGAAACTAGTCCCGGGAATTAAAATTGGAATTGCTCATGGCCAGATGAATGAACGGGTGCTAGAAGAGGTAATTCTGGCTTTTTGGAATAGAGAGTTTGATTTGCTTTTATGCACAACCATAATTGAAAGCGGAATCGACATTCCAAATGCGAACACTTTAATTGTTGATCGTTCAGATCTTTTTGGTTTATCTCAACTTCATCAACTTAGAGGTCGGGTGGGTAGAAGTAGAGAGCGAGCTTATGCATACTTTTTGTATCCAACAGAGCAACCAATAACTGAGTTGGCCCATGATCGTTTAACCACAATTGCGACAAATACTGACCTCGGGGCTGGCATGCAGGTTGCGCTGAAGGATTTAGAGATTAGAGGAGCGGGAAATTTACTCGGGGGAGAACAGTCAGGTCATATTGCTGAAGTTGGTTTTGATTTGTATATGCGAATGGTTGCAGATGCTGTAGATGAATTTAAGACCGGATACTTTGATGAGAAACCAAAAAATAACGAATGCAAGGTGGAGCTACCAGTTAATGCACATCTGCCAGTTGAATACATCGAGTCAGAAAGATTAAGACTTGATCTTTATCGTCGAATTGCAGATGCCCAAAATGATGAAGCATTAGCTGAAATTAGTGGAGAGCTCATAGACCGATTTGGTCCAATTCCAGAAGCAGCGCAGGAATTAATGGCGGTTGCTTCGCTTCGCTTATTTGCTAAGAGTTTAGGTTTAACCGATGTTTCTATCTCTGGAAAGAATCTTCGACTAACGCCAGTTGCATTGCCAGAGTCAGCACAAATAAAACTATCAAGAATTTACCCAGGTTCAATCTATAAAAATGCGACTCAAATCCTGCTGGTTGCAAGGCCTACTACCCCCAATTGGATAGAAAGTGCGTCGGTAGGGGATACTTCTACCCTTACCTGGGTTAATTCAGTACTACGAGAACTGATTGAACCAATAAAACTTCGAAGTGGAAGTTAAGAGAGAATGAGGATGAAATTGTTTAAGAAATTGATCTCACCATTACTTGTGGCACTTCTACTTGCTGGCTGTTCAAGCATGAGCAGCGGAGTAAAGGTGGGAGATCAAGAGTTCACCTCAACTGAGATTCAAAAAACTGTTGATGAAATATTGGCATCACGTAAAAATGTTGATACATCTGGAATGGATTTAATTGTTGGCCCAGAATTACTTCGGGAGCAAGCACAATTTTTTATCGTAAGAGTTTTGATGGACAAAATTGCAAAAGATATGTTTGTAACTGTAACTCCAGCTGATGTAGCAGCTCGTAAGGCTGATGTCATCACAAGACTTGGGAACGAAAGTGAATTACCAGCAGCACTTGTTGGCGCTAACTTAGCAACATCTAATTTTGAATCATATTTGCGTGTTTTAATCATTTCCGAGCGTCTTCATGAGAACTTCATGAAATCTGGAGTTTCAGAAAGTGATGCACCAAAATTTGTTGAGCAACTTGTAATTGAAACTGCGAGCAAATTGGGAATTAAAGTAAATTCTAAGTACGGCAAATGGAATGCTGATAATGCTTCTATTCAAGCAAGTGATGCAACTGACGGCGCAGTAACTGAACAACCTTAAGTAAATTATGAGTTCTGAACTCATCCGATTACGCGAGGTAATGGACAAACTACGCTCTCCTGGTGGCTGTCCATGGGATGCCGAGCAAGATCACTCCTCTCTTCTAAAGTATTTATTGGAAGAGTCTTATGAGTTTATTGAATCAGTTGAAAACAATGATCGAGCTGCAATGCAAGAAGAGCTAGGCGATCTTTTACTACAGGTTTACTTTCACTCTCGAATGGCCGAAGAAGATGCAAAACAACCCTTCAATATAGAAGATGTTGCTAAATCGGTTGCAGATAAATTAATTAGAAGGCATCCTCATGTGTTTGCTGGTGAAATAGTTGATTCAAGTGCAGATGTATTAGAGAACTGGGAGAAGCAAAAGGCATCTGAAAAGGGGCGGACCTCAGCAATTGATGGCGTTCCACTTGCTCAACCGGCCCTACCTTTGGCAACTAAGGTTTTATATCGACTAAAAAAATTAAATTATGACCTTGCTGTTTCTGAGCCAATTAAACTCAAAGATGATGTTGATCAGGATCAATTTGGCCAAATACTTCTTGGTTTAATCACTCAAGCTGTCGATAAGGGGTTAGATCCTGAGGCTGCGTTACGTCAGGCGACAAAAGAGTTAATTGTTCAGATTCAAGAGCATGAGACAAGGTAGAATTACTGTAGATAATTCAAGAAATACACAAATAGTTAGGGCAAATTAGTGTCAGTTATTAACTCTGTGACCGCTAGAGAGATCTTAGATTCTCGAGGAAACCCAACTGTTGAGGTAGAGGTTAGATTAGAAGATAAAAGTATTGGCCGTGCCGCTGTTCCAAGTGGTGCCTCAACTGGCGCCTTTGAAGCCGCTGAGCTTCGAGATGGTGGATCAAGATATTTAGGAAAAGGTGTTGAGACTGCGGTAAAAAATGTGGCATTAAAAATTGCACCTGCAGTAATTGGCATGAAAGCTGATAATCAAAGATCCTTAGATGAAAAAATGATTGCACTAGATGGCACAAAAAATAAATCTTCTCTTGGCGCAAATGCCATTTTAGGAGTCTCACTCGCCACTGCACGAGCTGCGGCACTCTCTTCAAATCAATCGTTATTTAAATATTTAGGTGGTGAAAGTGCCAAAACACTTCCAGTGCCAATGATGAATATTTTAAATGGCGGCGCGCATGCTGATACAAATGTTGATATTCAAGAATTTATGATCGCACCAATTGGTGCTCAAAGTTTCAAAGAATCTTTAAGATGGGGCGCTGAGATTTATCACAGTCTAAAGTCAGTGCTTAAGAAAAAAGGTTTAGCGACTAGCATTGGTGATGAGGGCGGTTTTGCTCCTAGCCTGGAGAGCAATCGCGCAGCATTGGATTTGATATTAGTCGCAATTGAAAATGCTGGATTTAAAGCTGGTACTCAGATTGCTCTGGCAATGGATGTGGCTGCAACTGAGTTTTTTGAAGATGGTAAGTATAAGTTTGAAGGCAAGTTATTAACCTCAGAACAGATGATCGCCTACTACAGTGAATTAGTTTCAGCCTATCCATTGGTTTCCATTGAAGATCCATTGGATGAGGATGATTGGAGCGGTTGGGCTAAGTTAACTGCAGAGTTAGGTGAAAAAATCCAGATTGTTGGCGATGATCTATTTGTTACCAATATTGAGCGATTAACTAGAGGTATTGAAAGCAAAACCGCAAATGCGCTACTGGTTAAAGTAAATCAAATTGGAAGTTTGACTGAGACTATTGATGCAGTCAATTTAGCTCATAAAAATAATTACAAATCGATGATGAGTCACAGATCTGGTGAAACTGAAGACACCACAATTGCTGACTTAGCAGTTGCTTTAAGTTGTGGTCAGATTAAAACTGGTGCGCCAGCAAGGTCTGAACGTGTTGCTAAATACAATCAACTTCTTCGAATTGAAGAGGAGTTAGGTTCAGATGCAATTTATGCTGGCCGATCCGCTTTCCCTAGATTTAAGAAGTAATTTAAATGGCTCGGCGTAGATTTTTTGCAGCAACTCTGGTTTCGTCAACAAAGAAAAGTATTCAAACTGGATTAAAAAAACGAGGGTTATCTAATCGGGCTTTAATTGTTGGAATCGTTCTTTTTGTCGTAGCAATTACTTTGGCACCGCCAATTCAACATTACTTCACCCAACGGGCTCAGATAAATTCATTAAAAACTCAAATTTCAGATAATCAAGCGATGTTAGATAAGGCAGCGGCTGAACTAGCCCAATGGGATGATCCTGAGTATGTAGCAAGCCAAGCCAGAGCTAGATTGCATTTTGTTTTTCCAGGTGAGCGGCAATACATAGTTGTCGGCGATGATGAGATTACTGGTGATGGTCAGCAGACAAAAATCTCCAGCCAACTTCCAGTTGGACTACCTTGGTATTCAAGGTTGATTTCATCAATTACTAGCACCAATGTAAATAACTAAAATGGTTCAGCCAACCGATCCATTTGTGGCAGAAAAACCAACAGATAAAGATTTAGAAACTGTTGCTGCCCAACTTGGTAGAGCGCCAAGAGATGTCTCCGCAGTTGCACACCGCTGTCCGTGCGGGCAAGTAGATGTGGTCCAAACTCCACCACGATTAGCAGATGGCACTCCATTTCCTACTTTTTATTATGCAACTTGTCCAAGACTTACTGGAGCGATTTCAACTTTAGAAAGTTCAGGATTGATGACGCAGATGAATGAGCGACTACAAAATGATCCACAGCTTGCTGGTGAGTATTTAGCAGCACATATTGATTATGAAGCAGCTAGAAGTGCGTTAGCTAAACAAGAAAACCTGGAAGTTCCAGAAATTACTGGAGTTACCGCTGGTGGTATGCCGGATCGAGTTAAATGTTTGCACTCACTAGTGGCGCACTCATTAGCAGCAGGAGTTGGCGTTAATCCACTTGGGGATGAAGCACTTAGCGCACTTGATCCTTGGTGGTTAACTAAACCTTGTTCTCAAGTTAGTAATTTATTGGATGAGGTGGAGTAATTGAGTC
>JACCDG010469514.1_pt1 | contig 10190 bp, 9 predicted proteins | sample 7442471 | NCBI WGS metagenome assembly JACCDG01 (sample SAMN15323444, study PRJNA562643) | freshwater metagenome | isolation source: river surface water | place: USA:Blue River Watershed | collected 2017-08-17 | reverse complement strand
GGTTTTCGCGCTGCTCAAGCCATTCTGTAGGCGTGAGCCCGGGGTGGTCTTTCATGGTTACTCAATCACACGCAGGGGTTTTCCAAGCCACTCCAGCCAGCACAACTGGCACCAGTGGCCTTCATGACTTGGGATAGTGCTTTGGATTGTGTGACTATGAATTCCGTGCTTCGGACAATCAATCTTTGGCAACCGTCGCCCGATTGCCAACGTGGAGTAATCTTCTTGGGTCATGGTCTCTAGGGGATCGTGGCCAGGGCAGGGTGTTGACGCACGCCTGCCCACCCACCATACCACGCAGGTCAAGGAATTCGCCCAAGCACACCAAAGCCCCCGGTTTCCCAGGGGCTCGGCTACCTCGGCAGTCTTGGCGAATCCGCGACCGCTGATCGGTTCAGTATAGCAAGCTAGACATCGAGGAGAGTAGGGTTACTCTCCCTAGCTAGGTATCACTCAGCCCACGCAGCATTAGCAATCGCCACCACCTTGGGGTCTTCATTAGTCAGATCATCACCAGGATGCAGCACGTGGCGGTGATACGAGGAAGACAGCACCTCGCCATCTTCCAGTACACGGATAGCAGAACGCACTTGGATGGCGTTGCTTTCCAACACTTCGATTTTGTCAACAACGGTTTCTTTAGTGAGAGCCATTAGGAACGTCCTCCAGACGTAACGGATTTAGGTTCGTAGTTTTTAGCCGTTGCGGGCTTTTACACTTCGTAGAAGCCAGTTATCGTTAACTCGCCAGCGCTATCTATCGGCACTTGTGAAAAAGCGCCGCCGCCTGTGGGTACTTGTGAAGGTATGATCTGATTTGAGCCTACCACTGCATTTGCTTGCATTATATTGCCTGCTGCAAGTGCAATGTTTTGGTGTACCAAGGAAAATGCGTGGATATTGTTTGAAACAGAGCTTACGGTAAATGGAAGTGCGCTGACCCGCATGTTTCCGGTTCCAGTGTGTGCTGTCCAGAGAAGGAAAATTGTAATAAAAACACGGTTGCCGACTTTTGTGTATCGCCCCACTTGCGCTGTGTATGTGCCCGTTCCTGCACTGCTGCTCCCATCAATCGTCGGCGTAAACGTCCCCTCTTCATAATCATCCAGCGCATTAGCCGCTGCGGTGTCGCCGTTGAACTGGATGCCGCCAGTGCCAGAAGCAAGACGGACGTAGGCGTCGCTGGTGATGCGGAGGCGTTCGGTAGAGGCTGCATACCAAACATGAGCATCAGTCGTTGTGCCTACGCGATAGTTAAGCTGGTTCGCGCTTACACCAAAACCGTAAATAATGCCAGTATCGTTGTAAAGTTGGATTTTTGAAACGTTAGACGGTGTTGTATCAATGCTTGTTCCAAATCCCAGTGCAGCCTGAGGACTCGTGGTACCAATCCCTACGTTGCCAGCGGACGTAATGCGCATCCGCTCCGTCGGGCTGCTTGCTCCGTCGGCGGTAGTGGAGAACACTAACCTGCCCGGCATGTCGTTAGCGCCGGGGGTGCCGTCTACAACAGCTTGAATAGAGGCAGCATCAATAAGGTTGGTTCCATCTGCAGCTTGGAAATTGATAATGCCGATTTGATCGCCAGAGGAAACAACCGTGTTTCCACCAACAGCAGTAGCTCTTGTTTTACCTAAATTGAAGGTGCTCCCAGTGGTGTCATTTGCGCCACGAACGACAGAGGCGGATGCAGTAGCTGCAGTAACACCTTCAATCTGGAACAGAGGTGTGGCTGTGTTCCCATCAAAATTGCTACGCGCACTAGACGTGCCAACTAACAACCTGCCGGAGCTGTCGATGCGCATGCGCTCTTGGCCAGGTGCTCCTCCAGGGGCTGTCGCAAAAGTTAGTTCAACATCAGTCGAGCCAGTTTTGTTAATTGCACCAATCCAAGCGTAACGATTATCGCTAATTACATTGGTATTAGGGCTAAAAATTAAACGAACTTCAGTTCCAGCGGTAAGGGAAGAGTTCTGCAATGCTGCGGCAATTGTGGCAGCGCCCGCAGATTGTGTCCAAGAGTGGACAGTAGCGCCAGGACTCGTAGTGCCAATCCCTACGCGGCCTGAGGAGTCAATACGCAGGCGCTCTACTAAGTTAGTAGAAAACGCCATAGAATCAGTATCGTGATCGTAGATAATGCGACCACTACTGCTTAAATCGTTATCGCCAAAGTAAATTGCCGAATCGTCCGTAGTTGCCGATGTTGTGATGTAAAAAGCAGCGGTTGTTCCAGCGGCGGATCGGATGTGAAACAAGCCAGAGGGGACAGTGGTGCCAATCCCTACGTTGCCATTGCGGTTAATACGAAGGCGCTCAGTTACAGAACCAGCATCTGCTGAAGTCCCAAAAACAAGCGCAGTTGCACCACTAACACCTTCGTAAATACCACCGATTTGCGCCCTTACACCAGATCCGCCACTGTCTTGGCCTTCAAACTCAATCAAGCCAACGTATTGATCAACTGATCCAGTGGAATCTTGGTTTTCTAGTCGAATATAAGCTGTATCGGCAGCGGAAAGATGAAGGAGGCGATCAGGCGAAGAAGTCCCCAAGCCCACGAGGCCAGCGGAGGTGATGCGCAGGCGCTCGGTGGCGCCAGCCCCTAGGGAAAGCGCGTTCCCGCTGCGCGCCCACGCAGAAAAAGTGCTGGCGTCACTCGCACTTATGAAACCCACGTCAGTTACGTTGTACGCAAACTCCACGCGCCCGTCACTGGTAGTACCGCTTTGAAAGCGAGCGTGAACACCGACGCCATTTACAGTGAGTGGCGCCGTAGGGCTCGTAGTGCCGATGCCAACGAGGCCACTCGCATTAACAAACAATCTCGGCTGCCCATTAGTCGAGATGGCTAATTGGTCTGCGCCGGGGGAGTAAATGCCGGTGTTGGGGTCGCCTACAAATGTCCAAGTAGGCGCTGCAGCAGTACCAAGACTTGTCGCCTCAATCTGACCGTTAGCGTCGATGACCAGTCGTTGTGTACCGCCCGTTGATACACCAAGCTGATTAGCGCCAACGCGGTACAGTCCAGTGTCGGTGTCCGAGGCAAAAGCAATGCTGGGCAGCGCGGCACTGCCGTCAATCGCAGCGGCTACAGCACCAGCAGGACCCTGCGGACCGGGAACGGCTGTCACAATCGCCGGAACCTCGCCCGGAGCCATGACGACCTGTGCTGGATCTCCGTCAATGACCGCAATCTGCGTTGGATCGCCGTCAACGATCGTGATTTGTGCGTCAGCCATTGGATCAGGTCCGCGAATAGGTGGTTTCGACAGTCAGCACGCCGGTCAGCCAGTAGTAACGCTCGCCGCCGCTACTGGTCAAACTCACGTCATACCCATAACGCCCAGCGGTAAACGCCACTGTTGTCGCTGGCGTCAGCGTCAGCTCGAAGGCGCCGTTGGTTGCATCCGTGATGGTTGGGGTGAACGTCCCAATCGCGGCACCATCGAGGAGACCCTTGATGTCCGCATCCACCACGTAGCCGGTCAGGTTCATCGGCTTGGCGACGTACAACGTGCCTGACGTAGCGCCATGCAGTGTGATTGCCGCGCCGCCGCTGGTAGCCGAAACCTTGAAGGCGTCAGTGGTTAGCCCTGTGCTGATGACGTAGTAGACGGTGTTAGCCGTGACGCCGCAAGGCAGTGAAGCGCCAGTTGCCTCAGTAAACACAACTTTGTCGTTGGCGATTAAGCCGTGACAAGGTGCCGTGAATAAAGCGGACCCCACATCAACGGTGACGGTCTGCCGATCCAACGTGGCGCGAAAGGCGGTCTTCCAAGTTGCGTTTTGGTAAACCGTAATGTCGTATGAGGCGGGCTCAATCACCGGAGCATCTCCGCAGGGCAGGAGTTACCCCAGTTTAAGCAACCCAGCGCAACAAACTTTCGTCCCACCAGTAGACGCGACCATCCTCGGGATAAGGCTTTGGTGCCTCCCATTGGCAGGTTGTGGTGTTCAGGCTCCAGCTTGGATAGGGCTGTGGTGCGATGAAGGCATCAAGATCAGCGTCGTAGCGATACCAAGTGCCAGCATAATTTTTGCGGAAGCTGGCGTTGTAACTGGTTTGCCGCCAAATTGTTTCAGCGCCGTATAGCGATTGGCAGAAAGCAATACCAACGGCTTCGGATTCGTCGCCGTGTTCGTCAAGGATGTCGCTGTTGTTGACGACGATGACGCGCTGAACAATGTTGTTGGCGTCAAGCTCTGCGAAGTGTGCCATCAGGTTGGAATGACGTAGCGAATAACAACGACGCCAGAACCGCCTGCGCCGGAATCTCCATATCCACCACCCCCTGTGTTAATAGCGCCATTGGGAGTTGAAACGGTTCCACCACCTTGAGATGCAGTCCCGTAACTAGTACTAAAAACTTTTTCGCCGGCTCCGCCACCTGAATAGCCTTTGCTTGTGCCTTCAATATCGTTAATTAGGCCTAAACCACCACTGCCTGAAGTAGAGGCACTTGCATTCCCTCCTGCTCCTGAATAACCACCACCGCCGCCGCCACCAAAAGAACTGCCAGTACGGTCCCAAGAATCTCCGCCTCTGTTTCCTTGCCCAGAAATACCTGTGCCAAATGTGCCGACTACACCTCCATAACTACACGCTCCCCCACCTGAACCACCGTTGCCACCATTTTCTACACCGTCAGAACCTCCTCTTCCTCCGCCTGTAGCTGTAATCCCATTAAATACACTGTCTTGTCCATTTGTTGAAGATGTACCCCCTGCGCCACCAGCCCCGATCGTCACCGTATAACTACCACCAGAAAGACTTAATCCTGTACCTAGGCGTGATCCACCACCACCACCGCCACCGCCGGCAGCTCGACCACCACCGCCGCCACCACCTGTGATCTGGTAACGAACAGTAAAGCCAATCGGAGGATTTGTAAGAGTAAATGTACCGGTAGAGGTAAATACGTGCACTCTGTCAGCACCAACAGTAGTGATCGTGCCGCCTGTAGCAGAAAAAGGAGGGACTTCGCTAAAGCCGCCTCCCAGCAGCATTTCTTGGTTAGACATCAGGTCAGACCAGTACCAGTGATCACGAACACGTCAGCCGCTACGCACAATACCGTAGCCACACCATAACCAGCCAAGGTCCGGTTGCCGGTAGCAGTTGATCCACCAGCTCGAAGCGTGACGCCAGCGCCCTGCGTAATTGTTTGATTGCTGGTGGAGTTGTTGAAGATAGTCACGTTATCTCCTACCGAGAAGATCGAGGCTGGAACAGTGATGCCGCCCGTTGTAATACTGATGTGTTTGCCGACATCTGCAGCAACAAGCGTGTAAGCGGCAGTTTGTGCATTTTGCGGGATGCGGCGGATGTTGCCCGTGCCATCAGTGATTGCCCCAGTTGTGGTGATGGTGCCACTGGTGTTGATGGCAGTGGTGCCGGCGATGGTGCCGCTGGTTATGGCGCCGCCGCTGACCTTGCCTGCAGTGCTAATCGTGTCCAGTTTGCTATCAGCGATAGCAGCAGATGCGTTGATGTCCGCGTTGGTGATGCTGTTGCTTAGCGCCAGCTTGCTGTAGGCAATCGCTGCCGAAGCGTTGATATCTGCGTTAAGAATGTTCCCCGTCAGATTGAGCTTGCTGTAAGCAATAGCAGCGCCAGTAGCGATATCTGCGTTTGCGATGCTGCCAGCGAGGTTCAGTTTGCTGTAGGCAATCGCTGCGCCAGTGGCTACGTCAGCATTGACGATGGTGTTAGTTAGGCTGAGCTTGCCGTAAGCAATGCTGCCCGCCAACATTGTGTTGGTGACGGTGCCGGTGTCGCCGGAAGTGATGACCGTGCCAGTTACATCAGGCAGCGTGATTGTCCGGTCAGCAGTGGGATCAACCACCGTCAACGTTGTTTCGCTGGCGTTTGCAGTAGAACCTTCAAATGTCAGGCTGCCGGTGGTGCCGATTTCAAGGTTGCCGGTAACGGTGCCACCGGTTACTGCAAGCTTTTCGGTATCAAGCTCTTCAAGCGCAGATTGAACATTATTTGACGACAGCCCGCCACCCGGTGTAAACGTGATGTTGCTTGCAGTTTGAGCAGCAATCGTTCCAGAAACATCAATAAACTGCCACGCTGTGCCGTTTGACAGAATGTGGTCAGGCGCCTGTAATGCAACAGCAGGTGCGTTACCTGTACCGGTGCCGCTGTTAGTGACAACGAGGTAATAACGGTTGTTTTGTGTAGACGCAGCGGGCAAAGCCGCGCCAGCAGTTAGACCAGCGCCGGAACCTGCGGTAGTAACGGACGCAACAAGATTGGTGCTGGCGTTATAGGTTCCAGCGAAAACAAGTTCACCGCTGGTGATCGTGACCGGTTGCCATGCTGAGCCGTCCCACAGATAAAGGTCGCCGTTTAGGGCGTCGTAAAAATACTGACCGGCGTAATCAGCAGTGGGGAAGGGAACAATACCGGCTGAACTTGTAGCGCCACCAATTTTTGTAATGCTGAAGTCGGCTAGCTTTGTGCCGGCGATGGACTTGGTGCCAAACACCGAGCCGCTGATTACGCCACTCGTGAGCTTTTCTGCCGGCAAATCCGGAATATCGCTAGCGGTAAGGGCACTGGATCCGGTGATATGACCCTGCGAGTCGAAGCTGACCTTGGTTGCAGTGCCAGCGGTTACCGCGTTGGTGTGGTTCAATGCACCAGCGCCGGTAACGCTCAGACCAGTACCAGGCAGCACGGCACCTTTAGCGCCAGCAGTAGCGGCGGGCATGTCCGCTGCAATGATCGCGCGGCTGGCAGTAATCAAGCCCTTGGCGTTATGCGTCACCACCGAGTAGGTGGCGGTGGCGGAAACGTCGGCGTCGATCTCGATGGTGCTGCCATCCATCCGCAGACCTTCGCCGTTCACAATTACGCCACCTTTGGCGACATTGCTAGCGGTCGGCAGGTCAGTACCAACGATGGCGCGACCCGAAACAGCACCACCACTACCGGCAGGGCCAGCAAGGAAAATGCCGCCCGTTGGTGTGTTGGCTGGAGTGACGCTCAGCGTGGCAACGTCGCCAACTGTGCTGACGTTGATCTGAACAGGACCGCCAGCGGTGGCAACAAGCTGGTTAATCGAGCCAGCGGCCTTGAAGCTGACCCACGTGCTGCCGTTCCAGACGTATGCCTTATTGGTGGAAGTTTCGACCGCTAGCTGACCGACATAAGCGCCAGTTGCAGGTAGTGTTGCAACCACCTGTGCGGTTGAGTTGGCTGCCAGCTTGGAAGCGTGAACTGCGCCGGATGCAATCTGATCCGAGCCAACGGCACCGTTGACCAGTGCGCCGCCGGGGATTTGCTGCGAGCCAAACAGGATCTTGGCGCCAGGGATGGTGGCGTCAGCAATCAGGGTGGCGCCGTTACCCAGCAGATCGGTGACGCTGATTTTCTTGGTTTCGCTTGCGCTGCTATCGACAATCGGCAGGAGATCGTTAGCGGCAAGACTGGACCCCGCAAGCGTGACTAATTCCGAAATGCGAAGGTCAGCCATGGTCGCTACATCCGTAGTGTCAGTTTACTGAGCCCTGTCGAGCAGCAGGAACGAATCAGGATCCTGATCCAGCTCCATAAACCCGCCACTTTCCTGCCGCAGTCGATCTTCTGACGCCAATCGCGCTCGAATGCGGATAGGACCTGTTGTGATGAAGTCCGCGACAACTTGGACAACACTATCGGCGGCAAAACTAACGCCCGCCTGCGTGATAATCCCGTCCACCTCGTACCAGATGGAATCCTCGTAGGCAAAGGATTGATCCGCTGGGGTGTCGGGACTTTTGAGGTAAAACTTGGCGGAAAACTGCGAACCGATCTCGGTGCGGGTCGCCAACTGCAAAAGGTAATGCGGGGCTTCTTGCGTACCAGCCTGTTGGGCGTCGAGGTAGTCCCACTGCGCGGTGAGCTGACCGGAGCCGCTCATCAATGTGCTGTACTGCTGCCGAAACTCGTCCGAAAGCGTGGTGATATCGGCGGTTTCCCTGTTTGTGTTCAGCTCGTAGCTGGTGACTTGCCCCAGCATGTGGCTGGTGACGTTTGCGACTTTGACGGTGATGGGGATGGCAGTTGCGATGTCCGCCAGTGGGATTGCAGCAGATGGTTCGCCAGTAAGCGACTCGGCAAAGGTGTCGTAAAGCCGGATGCCGCCCAGCTCATCTACATTGATAAACCACTTGCCGGACGACTGAACCGTTCCATCGACCCAGCCTGCGCTGGTTACAAAGGCAAGGTTGGCGCCGTTGGTGCTGGTGATCTCGATTTGATCGCCGCTGACCAAAAAGCCAGCATCAAAGTCAAACGAGAACCGGCGGCGGGATGCGTTGACGTCTGCTGGATCAACGACGGATGCCTTATTGGTGGCTTCGCCTTTGCGCTTTAGGTAGACGCTGCCGTAAAGACCAAGGTAAACCGTCATGGCAGTGAGGCGGTCGTCAGTGCGCCAGTGGCTTGGAAGCTGATCTGCGCAGAGGTCACCTCGCCAACACTGGCACCAAAGCTGGCGCTAGTGATATAGCCGGTCAGAGTTACGTCGTCGTTGGTGTCGCCGTCATTCAACCGCAGGGTCAACTGCACGGTGTCGGTAGATGCAACGCCGGTGGTATTGACGACTTTGCGCAGCAGCGTGGCGGCGTCGTTGGTGCCAGTGTCAGATTTGTAGTACAGCAGCGTGGCGTTTCCACTGAAGGATTGGATGCCGGGCGTGTAGCTACGGGCGTAGTCACCGAGGGTCGTCGTTTCCAGTACCTCGACGTCAGCCTGCAGGCTCCAGTTGGATACTTTGACCAGCGTGGTGCCGGCGAGCAGCAATCTGCCGTCGCGTCCTGTGTAAACCTTTGCCATGACAAACCTCCCAGATCAGTCTAAAGAACGCCGATCAGCTTGATTTGCACCGAGCTGACACCAGGGCGCACATTCGTGATCTGAGGTGGCCCGTCATAACGCCAGGCGTTTCCGGTGGCCGCATCAATGGCATCGGCGTTTCCGCTCCAGCCGGTCAACGCAACAGTGGGCAACGTAAATGTTGTGTACGTGCCTTTCGTTTCGTCGTAATGATCGAGGAACAGTTCGGCGTTGGCGTCGGTGATGTTGTCGTACTGCAGATCCAGCGTCATGCCAGTGCGACGACTGCCGTAAAGGATGCGTGATTCTGCGCCTGATTGTGCGCGAAATGTCTTGACCGGGTAATCACCCGAGGCGTAATTACGGCTGGATGGAGTCAGCGTAGGAAAAGCCATTGTTTAGCCCTCTGTTGTAAAGCTACCGGTACTCAGCAAGTCCTGAGCCACCAAGCTGTTGTAGGTGTCGGTGGTTGGAAACTCGGTCGCCAGCACTTCCACCAAGCCGTCCGAATCAAGCGTGAGTTGCTCCACCATGTAGGTGTTGCTGGAAATAGTCGGGGAGTTGATAGTGAAGATCGTGTTGAACAGGCTGGGCTGAACAGCTTTGCCGCCGGCCACGGTCAGCGTTGCAGTCTTCACTTCCTCGTTGCTTGATGTGTAATACAGGATTTCGTAGCTGCCGTCGGTGATGGTGGTGGCTGCAGTGATGTCGCCGTCTGCGTCAATTACACCGTTTTTGGCGGGCTGGTACGGGCTGGCTTCGGTCAACACACGGATGTAGTCACCAGGCGACAGCGATATTCCATACGGCGTGGTTTTGAAGCGGACCGAGTGGGTGACGCGGCGGCGGATGCTCATGAAATAACGCGCCACGAGGAAGGCGTGATCGCGTGAGGTGCAGAACTGCGTCAAGTCGAAGGACTCGATTGGGTGAGTATCGCTGCCGGCTTCTGCCCAGCGCACGCTGAGGGTTGCTTCCTCCGGTAACTGGTTTTTGCGTTCCTTCCGGTAACGGACGATGGCTTGAAAATCCTTACGCTCTTCGGTCTGCAAGAACTCGACCGAGAAGCTGTCTTCAATGATGTTGCCTGAGGTGAACAGCGCTTGGATCTGGATCGGTGTGTCAACGATGGTGCCGGTGGTGTCATGCGGGACGGCAGGCACGAGGCTGAATTTGCCGTTACTGATCACAAACGAGCACAGGAAATAAGGTGCGGTGTCTGCGATGAACTGCCGCAGGTTGACCGGCGAATCCAGCGCACCATCGAAGAACAGCTTGTTTTGCTCCAAGAAAGTGGCTGTGTTGGCGAGGTCTGCGGTTTCGATCAGATCCGGGCTGATGACGCCGCCAGCACCAGC
>JACCDG011521729.1_pt1 | contig 10193 bp, 19 predicted proteins | sample 7442471 | NCBI WGS metagenome assembly JACCDG01 (sample SAMN15323444, study PRJNA562643) | freshwater metagenome | isolation source: river surface water | place: USA:Blue River Watershed | collected 2017-08-17 | reverse complement strand
TTCGTTTTCTGTATGGGAGATTCGCAAATTGAGCATTTCATAAAAACGACGTCTTTTCCTTTTAGGTGTGCTAGATCATTCATACCAATACTTATGAATTTCAATTTTCGAAACAATGCCACCTTACCATCTTCATCGCACAGTGAACCGGTTACACGTCTCCCCGACACGGAGAAGATAGAAAGTTCGATTCTTTCTGCGATGACCATTTTCAAAAAGGCGGTCTGTACAAGACTGACCATCCACCGCCCCACAAGAGGGGAGTGACGATTGCAACCTCAACGGGTACTCGCAAGAGAGTTGACAAGTTGCCGGACCGAGCGTAAAAAACGATGGAAGGGGCAGCACTTCTTCTACGTATGTGGGCCGAAAAATCGTACGTGCTGTAAGTTACATGGATGGAAAGATACGCAGGGTTAAGCGTTAATTGTACTCATTGGTTCGACTCCATACCCGCCACCATTTTACGCAAGATGATCCGATACAGGTTTCCTAAACCTGCGACGTTAAAGAATTGGAGGGAAGTCCAGAGGTTCGATCCCTCCATTTTGCACCAATAGATTTAAGCATTTCTTCGTCGTGGTCCATTTCCCAGTGACAATTTGGACATAGCGGAACGACGTTACTTTCGTGATTTGCTTCAGATACTAAATCCTCATCTGAAAATGCCCTCAAAGGCTTTATGTGGCATAACTCAACGTGGCGTGTGTATCCACATTGAAAACACGGTTCTTGGAGGAGATGTTTAAGGTGGTATCTGGCACGATGTCCCAATATATTGTGTCGCGAGGATCTATGCTGATTTTTTACTGATTTTGTGTTACGTAGTTCGCCCATCGTAGTGGTATCGCCAACCTGCAATTTTTCAATTCTATTTTGTTTGTGAAACGAACAAAGGTTTTCGGTCCAAACATCAACATTATTGTTGCAATTCTTTCTACAGCACAACTTTTTACTTTGACATTTTTTCGTACGCTTTGTGTTGTTAAAACTCGTAGAGCACGATCTTGAACAAAACCAAACCCCACTCGATGTTTTTGTGGGTAGTTTATCTATTAACTTGTTGCAATTTGAGCAATTGACCTGAATAACTTTCGACCGAGTGCGGATTCTGCATTCCGTTGAACAGTAAAGCCCCTTTCTGCCTTGTTGAATTATACGTTTGGCCAAACTAAACGTTGCATTACAACCAACACAACAGTGCGGCAGTAAAGTTCTTCCTTGGGATTCGTTAAACGTTTCCTCTGTGTATAATGCATTCTTTAGCATAGAAGTACTTATACTGCAGACATTCCACTTTCAACAGGGATACCAATTTGATGCAGTAACCGGACCTTCTTGGGGTCCCGAAGGATGTTGGGCTAGAACCCCACCATTTAAAGAGTACGACGTAAGTCTGGTCATCGGCTGACAATACAAGGTTGTCGAACCCATATCCCGTTGGTGACATGAGATGGCATAAACCTCGACCAGTACCTGACCTTGTGGGTGAGATGGGCAACTACCACGAACGCCGACGGCGCATTGCTGAATTGACAGCTAGGGGAACAATCGAACGTCGTTTTGGCTTATCCGCACACTTCCTGCACAATATTTCAATAGCTACTACAGTAAACCTACGCATAAGACTTAACTGGAGAGAACTAAGTATCAAACACGCGTCGAGAGGACAGAGCTTAACCTCTCGTTACTGTAAGTAGTATAACATGCAACTACCTACCACAGACCAAACGAAAATATGGGAAGCTTATACCAACGTTCCTGAGCTCCCCCTCGCTACCGAATCAGCAATTGGTCGGCTATTCGAACAAGCTGCTGCTTCTGTCAAACGGCTTGCACGAGTCAATAACCTCCAGCTAAATCATGCCTTATTCGAGTATGCCACGCAAGTGTTTCAGGCCGGATTCGAAGCTGGTACCGAAAGCGCAACCAACGAGAAGGACGAATTTGGCGATCGTGACGAAGTGGGAATGCGCTAATGCAGACGTTTGAGCAGATTTTCCTAGAAACACTAAATTCGGCTAAACCGAAGGTAGTGTTTCACGAAACGCCGATTAAGTCGGCGATTGCCATTCTCAAGTCTGGAAAAATCAAGGGGAAGTTTGTCGATGATCCGAAGGCAAAAAAAAGCGTATACAACGATGAGCTTGGCGAAGATTATGGACATGTAGTTTATACGTCGTCTATGAATGGGCGTCTCGACTATTGTGGCGTGCACGATCCCGATGTGATGTTCGTCATTGATACATCAAGCCTTGAAGGACAGTATGAACCAACCGTTGAGGGGGGTCTTTACACCGTAAAACAACAGATTGATCTTTCCAATGTAATTCATGTCCATATTAGCGATGACGGCGACGTAACGGACAGATGGGTGCTAGCGGTATGGAACATGGCCCGTCAAAGGCAAATACCTGTTACTACATACGCTACAAAAACGCGCGAACAGGTGATTGCAAAATTTCGCCAATGAAAACATTCGAACAGCTTGCTCAACAAATGATTGAGACATTCAACCCGCATCCCAATGCAACGTCTCTCGTCCACAAGCACAAGACACATCGCAACGCTCGCAAACATTTAAAGAAACTTGGTGCAACTAAAAGCGAACAGAGCAAGTTGATCCGCGCTGTAAAGGACAAAGACCCGGCTTGGCCAAAGTACAAGTAGGGTCGCGTTACACCACAGCACAATTGTTGCAGGTAAACACTGCTGGGCCATTGCGAGTGCGCACGCCGTGACCGTAGAAGCATCCACCTCCAAATGTCATCCCCAGTTTAGTCGGCGCTTTGACTGCACGAGTAAACCCCGCCAAAGCGCCAGCATCTGCATCTCCACGTTTGCCGTACACAGACACCCATTGGCTTGGTGCAAATGGTACGGTTATGGTGCCTGTGCCTGGCGCCAGCATTATAGCCGACGGGGCGCTCCACCAACGATCAAATTCGTTTTGCATTCCTCTATATAGCAACAAACGCACGTGAGCAGGGTATATGCAAGTATTTGTCGGTTCTGTTTTATAATCGAAAACCACCTGCGGGTCACAGTTAATAGTGACGGATAACTGCAGCGATTTGTTTTCAACTGATTGATTGTGACTACAAAGAACATAGTCCAGTTCCCCTGTGTCTTGGGGAATAGTAATTTGCCATCCTTTGTCGGATTGTGTGGGGTGCGACGGCATTGCAATCGAATACAAAATGTTCCATTTGCCTGCGGTCATTGATAATGTTGTTGGTCTGGCCATATTATTTGTTGAGTGGCTTTAGCGGCACATAAATGTTGCGTTGATCATTGATTTGCTCCGTCGCTAAATAGTACCCGTGCTTATGCACAATCACGATGTGTTGCTTGCCATTTTGGATATAGAACCTTGCGGGAAGTGGTTTTGTGTAATCTTCGTTGATTATTGCAGCCGTGATTGTAACGGAATCTGCAGATGAAAATACCCGCGCCTGGGCTTCGGGTACATTGGTAGATATGTTGACGTGATCACAACTCGTTAACAACACGATGAAGGTGAATATTAAACCCCAGTATTTCATTTGGGTATTTATTCAGCCACCAATAAATAACTAAATTTTAGTATTTCATTTGGGTATTTATTCAGCCACCAATAAATAACTAAATGACGTTCCTAGCTTTTATAACAGAGCACTTCAACAACCTGTTCACACCTCAACAAAAACAGCAATATGCGCAAGTGGTATGGGACATGTTGCAAACTGCTTATGCACCAATTGGCGGCCTCAAAGGATCTGGATTAAATTCAATTGAAGACATGATTGAAAACATCCCAATGTGGAAAGTGTCAACACGCAATGGACAAGTGAAGGCTGTAATCTTGTACAAGGACCGTAATGGCCGCAAATTAATTGCAATGGCTACAGACGGATCTGTCGATTCTAAAGACATTCTTCTTAATATTCTCCGTGCTGAATTTCGCCGCTCTTACGCTGAGCTATCTGGGCCCGCATTAGCGTTTGTCAAACGTCGTCTGCCGGAAATCGTTGCGCAATTTGCCATTCCGGCCGAACAGGTGGCTAAAATCGCCGCGTTAAATGGTAAGGAGATCACACCTGTCAACGAATTCGAATACACGCGTATAATAAGCGGTCAATCCATTCAAAAAATGATGATTGGTACAGTTGGCCAGAGAATCACCAAATAAAATGGATGTTTGCCAGAGTGGTAATGGACCTCGTTGGAAGCGAGAGATCTGTTCAGAGATGGACAGCGCACGTTCGATCCGTGCAACATCCGCCATTTTAGTTGGAAACTGTATTTGATAATCATAATTACATCTACATGACAAATACAACTTTAGCCGTTGCCTTTAACTTGCTGGAGCAAGCCATGGAGCTGCTTGCTGATGTAGTGTGTGACGATCAGGGAGTATCCGTTGAATGTCACACCCTTAGCGAACGAATAGAAGAATTTTTTGACACCCATGAAATCACTCCTTAGCTCAATTCGATCATTCATAAGCGATCCGCTACACTTGGATAGACACGAAACAGATTCACAATCGGAATATCTCACCAAAATCTGCAGTCGCATTAGTAACTCAACGGGGCACCAATACACAGTATGTCCCCGAAATTCGGACAATCCATCCGTGCAATTTAACATCATTAGAGCGTCGGGAAAATGAAGACCTTCATTCAATTTCTGACTGAACAGAAAAAACGTACATATGGGTGTGTGATGTTAGCAGCATCAGTCCCTCGCTGGTCTCGTGACCATTTGTCGTTAATTGACAAAGATGACATCTTCGTCGAAGAGGGGCTAGAGAAGGACCCCCATGTCACTATAGCGTTTGGTATCCACGAAGATACTGCAAACCCCCAAGCGGTGCTACGTATGATACAAGACACCGGTCCCATTACTGTAACAGTCGACAAGATTTCTTTGTTTGAAAACGATAAGTTCGACGTTGTCAAGTACGACATTCCAAAAGATCGAGCTCTGACCAGTCTGCGCAAATCAATCTTAGACGCATTTGAAAATACCCAAACATACCCCGACTATCACCCACACATGACTATAGGATATGTGCTGCCAGGAACGGGCAAACAGTATGCCGGTAAAGTTACCCCATTTGAGGTGACGTTCGATGTAGCGATGTATTCATATCACGAGATTCCGAACGATAAGGAATCCCGAAAGCAGCTTAAAATCAATTTGAAATAAGACTAGCGAGAAGCCGACCACACGCGTTCACGACAGGTAATGCTGTCGGATGAGGAAATTCTCGTCATCAAAGCAGCCGTTGGGAGATCAAAAGATCGTTACTACTACGAGGTAGATGCAACTCAAACAGAGCTAGGGTAGTGCTTCCCTATAATGCTCGGGTTGAGGCATTAGTCAAATGTGTGGGGCAGAACAGAAACGGAATTATGAGCTTCTCGCTAGTCTTATTTCAATTTGCAATTGTCAAAGTGATGTCTATTCATACTTCCCTTATTTTTAGATACTTTCAAGCAGTGCGGACATGTTATTAGTGGAGCAGTTTTCCACCAATTAGTTCGTATTTCAGATAAGCGGTTTCTTCGTGCTAAGCTCATAACAAGTGCCCGATTGCCGCAGTTTCCCGATCTAATGTTTTCTTTGGCTGTGGCTGAAATTTGATCCTTTACGTGCTGAGGTCTAGGCACTCCTGCTAAAACGCTTTTCCTGCCCCTCGATTTAGCCCCGATTTTTTCTTTCGTTTCGACGGTGTGGTGATAGTTGATGTAGCCAATTAAATTTTTACACTTATGAAAGCATCTTCGATTAAGAATTAGCGGATCTTTTCTATGTTTGTAGATCAATTTTTGCTCAAGTAGGTATGCTTGTCCTTTATCCTTGCATTCCTGTACAATTGAGTAATCAAAATTTTCAAAATCCCCCTTGACCAACTTAGAGGAAGTTTTGTACCGGATACCTAAGTCTTCCTTGGCACAAACATTGTTTTGACTACGATATCCATAGTAAAATTGTCCCGTCGTTTTATGTGTGCATTTGTAAACATATGGCTTTGCATCCGGCTTTTTCATTAATCTACTTATCAGAATCGCGGCTATGAGCCCTACAAAATAATTTCTCGTTGAATGTTTTCAATAGCTATTGGATGGTGATGTATGTCATTTACCAAAAAAGAGACCGTCTGCCAAGAAGCAGACCGACTTACAGGAAGCGATAGAGTTGAAGCATATGGACACCCAAAGATCAATTTTGATGACATCGCTCGTATGTGGACCGTCATTCTTCGCGATATCCTAAAGCCCGGAGCTAAAATCTCACTAACACATGTTGGCTTATGCAATGTTGCCACGAAAATATGTCGCCACATTGCTCATCCAAAACGCGACAATCTAGTCGATATGGCAGGGTATGCCAACACAATCGAGGCTGTTGAAAATCCCGATCCGCTTCGTCAAATTGTTGAAGACGAAGAAGTACCGGACATTGAGCCAGTGCCAGAATATCCGAGCGATATCGATAGCAGTCCTGAGAGCAAACAGAGAGCTGATGTAGCATGGGCTAGGAGTATCCATGAACATCGTAACCGTATTCCCATCATTGATATTGGGCCGTCCCCATTCGAAGATTACAAAAGCAACAACCGACGGTTGTTGCAACACATTTTGGAATGATCATTGAAGCAATTGGCTGGATCGGTTCGATGTTGTTTTGCCTTTGTGCATTACCTCAACTAATCACCGTGTATAGAAACAAGCACGGATTTGGGCTATCGTGGGGGTTCCTTTTGTTGTGGTTGTTTGGCGAAATTCTTTGTGCCATCTATGTTGGTAGTCAGCCAATTGTGCAATTGCCTCTGATTGTCAACTATGCTCTTAATTTGGTGATGCTGTTGGTGATCATTTACTATAAGATTGCAGGCGCGCAGATAGAAGCTTCATTTTCCAACGTTGAACATCGCGAAGCACCTCGGGATTGTATAGTTTCCAGTCTCCCAAATGACCAAACCAAAGATGACAATTAACTCCACTCTTTTTGCTTGTGCACAGTGTAATCAAGTTGATTGGTTGCAATTCAAGTTCGGGAAATAAATGGTACGGCTTAATATGATGAACATTCAACTCAACCGACCCCCCACAAACTTCGCATACAGGATGTTGCTCAAGGTGTGCTTCTCTCACGCGAGTCCACTCATGTCGCCTCGTTGCAAGAATACCAGTGGGACAGTCTTGGTACCCGTCACAGCAATTCAACCACCGACACATTGTTTTACGAATAGCTTGAAACATATCACTAATTTATCCATATGACACCAAACAAATCAGCAGTTGTAGTTAATTTATTCGGAGAACCTTGTGCTGGAAAATCAACCGTAAGCGCAATGTTGTTCTCAATAATGAAATTGGCCGGCCACAACGTCGAACTCGTGCAAGAATATGCAAAGGATCTTGTGTATGAGCAGAGGTTTTCAACCCTCCTGGATCAGTTGTATATGTTGGGCAAGCAGAATCATAGATTGCACAGGACTGTATCTCAGGTCGATGTAGTAATCAATGATAGTCCACTTGTATTGGCTTCCCTGTACAGCCCACCAAATTACTACAAGCTGTTTGATGAGTTTACTATGGAGGTTTTCAATGGCTATAACAATATCAATTTCTTTATGTCGCGCCCAGCAAGTCGACCATACCAACCGTCCGGCCGCACACAGACTGCGGAACAGGCCTTGGAGGTCCGCGACAATTTGATTCGATACATGCAACAGCACCAGATCGAGTACACATCTTTCGATTCCGACAAGACAACAGCCGACAAGATTTACAAGGCGCTGCTGCGAGACAACCACATTAACGTTCCGCAGTTGCCCTAGCACATCTCTTTTGGTGCCTTTCTAAATTTTGAATGGTGAAGCACATATTACACGCGTTGCACGGAACGACTTTTCGCTTTCTCCTCGTGGCTTTTCGCATGTTTTCACGAGCCTGCTCTGATCGCTTTCTACCTGTGTGAAATTTGACAGTCTTTTCTATTGCTTCTTTGGACTTTATATGTGTTCCTTTTGGACATGTTCCTCTTCGCCATCCGGGTGGAATATCTTCAACAGATTTGAATGTCCGAATCTCTAAAGTGTCGATGTTATAGGCCTTGACACGATTTTTAATTGTACACCCCCCATCGCCAATTTCTTCTATTAAGTTTGCCCATGAGGGATCCTCGACTACCCGAAGTTCTTGTGAATGCTTAATGCCAGCTTCTCGCAACGTTTGTTTGTTAGGAAAGTGCCCAATGATAGTTGTTACAACCTGACACTTATGTTTTCTTATGTATCTCAGCCAATATATGCCAGATCCTTTGTATTTGTGGGGATCTTTGTAGTCTACACATTTACAGAGATATTTCATATTATGTCCGACTGCTTGTTTGATCATTAAGTAATACCCGAATTCCATGTGGGTATTTATCTATTCACAGTTGAATTAGGGAGAACCTGATAGTAAATTACCAAATGAAACAAAAATACTATAGCACAAAACGATTCGGACCTATTAGTACGGGACACAGACAATGGAGAGATGACGGAAAGTGCGCATACATTCATGGGTATGGTCGGTATGTTGAGGTGACATTTAGCTGCAGTGAGTTGGATGACAAAGGCTGGGTCGTATCTTTTGGGGGACTGAAAGACGTCCGATTGTGGCTAGAGTCTCAATGGGACCACCGCCTACTAATTTCTGATCAAGACCCTCTGCTCGAATCGATCCAACACGCCAAGAGTATTGGCTTGGTTGATTTGAACATCATGGACTCGTCAAAGGGTCATGGGCCTGGGATCGAACAATCGTGCAAATTCGTGTACGATTATTTGGATCCTTTGATTCGCAGTAATACTTCTGAACGGTGCTGGGTCAAGAGCGTCCGCATCTGGGAGCACGAAAATAACAGCGCAATGCTGGTGATTGACGATTAAACGTTGATTTGCACATTCCTTTATGAGACATTAATTACATAATTCATTCCAATTGAGTTAAATACACCCATGAAGAACACGTTCCATACCCTCATTATCACTTGCATTCTTTGTGCCCTAACTTGCACGATTTGCGTTTCGTGCAAATCTGCGCCTGCAAGGCCACTAGACGTCTCGGACATTGCTGAACAAATTGCAACCAACAAAGCAACCAAAATCGCCCAGTCATTCTAATTATGAACATCACAAAATACATACTATTGGCCTCGTGCATCGCTCTCGTGAGTTGCGGTTCATCGCCTACCGTTGAAATAACAACGGCATCTGGGGACCATATTACAATCGGAAAAGGAGCCCGCATGGGTGGTCGTGGAGCAGTCGTCGCTCAGGCAGGAGGTGCAAAAGCCATTGTTCAAGAGAACTACGAAGATTCGTTTCGGGAAGGCGCAAAAACCGCTAGGTTCGGTATTGGCGCGGTCGCTGTCGGCAACGCTATTAGTAATGTCGCAGATGCAGCAACAGCGCTGAATACGACAAACAAGGCAACAGAAACCACACTTGGTCTGGCTGCTCAACAAACCAATCAAGCACAAATCGCGGCTGATGTAACAAAAGCAACCATCAGCGCGACTGCACCCTAATTATGAATCAACAATACAACCCCTACTCCGTCGAATTTCAATCGGGTGATCGATTTGAAATCAAGTTCAAGGACAAACTAATTGTCGCCGAAGGCCGTCAACGCGAAGTTGGCATGATTCGTTCAACGGTTGATTTGCTCAATGCCGCTTACACGTTCGGTGTTCAGGACGTTAAGACGCAACTAGATGCTGTCGTTAAAGCCCAGGTGGAGCAAATTGCGGAATTGGAAAGTCGCATTGATAATATGTCTGAGAGTCACGCAGAAATGATGAACCGGTATTACGAACTGATGCAGCAAAACCCGCAACTAACAGAAGCGGCGGGTGTACAAACGCCTTCCGATGTGGTTGGAGATGGCGTTCCAAACGAGGTTGGTATTCTTTCCGTTCCGGAAGAACAATCACCTGACAAGCCTCAGCCCAAAGCCAAGACAAACAAGACTAAAGGTACCACCAAAAAGACTAAGTAATCGTATGTCACTTGTAATCGACAATCAGCTTAACTTCTCGTTACAGGTCTCCCCTCGTGATCTGTCTAAATTCGACGCCCTACGTTGGGACGAACAACAGCTTACGTTGGTGGTCGATCGTACAGCGATACGACCTAGCGACCAAGCGAC
>JACCDG011484129.1_pt1 | contig 10193 bp, 10 predicted proteins | sample 7442471 | NCBI WGS metagenome assembly JACCDG01 (sample SAMN15323444, study PRJNA562643) | freshwater metagenome | isolation source: river surface water | place: USA:Blue River Watershed | collected 2017-08-17 | reverse complement strand
GATGGCAGGAGGATATGCGTTAACGCGGATATCGAGCAGTTAAAAGAAACCTGGAGGTCTGTGCTAAAATGGTAAAGAAGAAGATATTGCGTGCGGAGGATTTTATCGTAAAGGATGATTTTACGCAGGAAGACCCCTGGAGGGTATTCCGTATAATGTCGGAGTTCGTGGAGGGGTTTGAGGTGTTATCCAAGATAGGCAAGGCTGTTTCTATATTCGGTTCGGCGCGCACGAGACCCAATGACCCGCATTATAAACTGGGAGAAGAGGTTGCTTTTCATGTGGCTAAGGCCGGGTATGCCGTTATAACGGGAAGCGGACCGGGCATGATGGAGGCTGCTAATAAAGGGGCCAAGCGTGCCGGAGGGCATTCCGTGGGGCTTAATATTCATATTCCTTCGGAACAGAAGCCCAATAAATACGTGGATACTCTTTTGGATTTCAGGTATTTCTTTGTGAGAAAGGTCATGTTTGTCAAATACGCCAAGGCGTTTGTTATTCTTCCCGGAGGGTATGGCACGATGGACGAGTTCTTCGAAGCAGTAAATTTAATTCAGACCAGCCGTATACCGAAATTCCCGGTAGTATTATTTAACAGCCGTTATTGGGGAGGTCTTGTTTCCTGGCTGAAGGGCACGATGGCCAAATACGGCAATATACACAGGGAAGAGTTAAATATTTTTACCATGGTCGATGAGCCGAGGCAGGTTGCCTCTGTGATTAAGAAATTCTATGAAGCCTAAAGTATGCGTCTTAAGGACTGCGGGGACAAACTGCGATAATGAGACTGCTTTTGCTTTTTCTTTAGCGGGCGCAAATGCGGAGTTGGCGCATGTTAACAGCCTGGTAGGCAAAAAGGGCGCCCTGCGCGCTTACCATATCCTTGCTTTGCCCGGAGGCTTTAGTTACGGAGATGATATTGCTTCGGGGAAGATACTGGCCAATGAATTAAAATACAAGTTGGCCAGAGAAATAGATGAGTTCATTAAAGACGGGAAGTTGATTATCGGCATCTGTAACGGTTTCCAGATATTGGTTAAAAGCGGGCTTTTGCCCGGGAATACTCCCTGGAGGCAGGAGACAAGCCTGATCATCAATGATTCCGGGAAATTCGAAGACAGATGGGTTTATTTAAGAAATTCCCCGGAAGGCAATGCCGTTAATGCTCGTTCTAGGTGTATTTGGACAAAGGGCCTTCCGGGAATCATCTATTTGCCTGTGGCCCACGGGGAAGGTAAGTTTATCGTTAAGGATGCTTCTGTGCTTGCGCGCATGAACAAGGACGGGCAGGTTGCCTTAAGGTATTGCGATAGGGCAGGCAGGATGGCTGGTTATCCCGATAATCCCAACGGTTCAACAGATGATATCGCGGGTATATGCGATGTTTCGGGAAGAATCTTCGGGCTGATGCCTCACCCGGAGAGGCATGTAAACTGGACGCATCATCCGAGATGGAGCCACAAAGGATTTGGGGATGGCCTAATGATATTCGAAAACGGGGTTAATTACATAAAGAAAAACTTTTAGCTTAATTAAGGAGAAATATGAGCGGGATTTTCGGGGTTGTCTCGAGAAAAGAATGTAACGAGGACTTGTTTTACGGGACTGATTATCATTCTCATTTGGGAACGCAGTTTGCCGGGTTAGCGATATTCGGTAAAGAGCTTCAGCGTAAGATCCATGACATAAGGGGCAGCCAGTTTAAGGCCAAGTTCCACGAGGATTACAAAAAGATCCCCGGGCATACGGGGATAGGCGTGATAAGCGCAAAAGATGAGCAGCCTGTTTTGATTAACTCTAAATTCGGTCCGTTCGCGATAATTACAAACGGTTTTATCGATAACAGTGCTTTTCTCTCCAGGAGGCTTTACCGGGAGGGTAAGTCTTTCAGCGAGGTAACTGACGGCAAGGTAAACCTTACCGAACTTGTAGCGAAACTCATTATACGCGGGAGGAATATCGTCGATGGGATTAATAGGATGTCCGGAATGATTCAGGGGTCCTGTTCCCTGCTGCTTTTAAATAAGGATGGTATTTACGCTGCCCGGGATAGGCTAGGGGTAACCCCTTTAACGGTGGGCAGAAGAGGCAGGGATTGGGCAATAACAACCGAAACCTCCGCTTTGCTCAATCTGGGGTATAAGGTTGTCAAGCGCCTTGACCCCGCAGAGGTAATTCTGTTGAACAGGTCCGGGTTAAAGGTAATGCAAAAAGGGAGAAAGACAAACCAGATTTGTTCATTTCTCTGGATATACACGGGGTTTCCTGCTTCAAATTATGAGGGCATAAATGTAGAGATGTCCCGCGAGAGATGCGGGGCCATGCTGGCCAGGCATGACCATATAGAGGCGGATATGGTTTCCGGGATCCCGGATTCAGGCACTGCGCACGCGATAGGCTATAGTATGGAGTCAGGCATACCCCTACGCCGCCCCCTCGTGAAATATACGCCCGGTTTTGACCGCAGCTATACCCCGGTTTCCCAGGAGAGGCGGGATTTAGTGGCTAAAATGAAACTTATCCCTGTGCCCGAGATAATAAAGGGAAAGCGCATTGTATTCTACGATGACTCTATAGTGCGCGGAACACAGTTAAAAAATTATACGATTAAAAAACTGAAAGAGCATGGCGCCAGGGAGATCCATGTGAGGATTGCGTGTCCCGCGCTTATGTTCCCCTGCAAGTACAATTATTCTACGCGTTCCATAAGCGAATTGGCCGCGCGCAAGGCAATCAAGGCATTAAATAAGAGGGATATAAGTAACGTGCGAAGGTACATGAAGGAAGGCTCGAAAGAGCAGCGGGAGATGGTAGAGTGGATCAGGAAGGACCTTGGCGTTACTACCTTGAAATATCAGTCTCTTTCGGATATGATTGAGGCTATAGGGCTGCCTAGGGAAAAACTTTGTTTATATTGCTGGACTGGTAAAGAGCCCAAGAACGGAGTTAGGAGATGCTGCTAAATAACGAAGATAAACCTAAGGAGTACTGCGGGTTATTCGGCATCGCCAATAACAATCACGCAGGCTGGCTTACATATTTAGGGCTTTATGCCTTGCAGCACCGGGGGCAGGAGGCCTGCGGAATAGCGGTAAACGATAAAGGCAGTTTGAATATCCATAAGAATACGGGGTTAGTCAGCGACGTATTCGGCGAAGAGGTCCTCAAAAAGTTAAAGGGAGAGCTTGCCATTGGGCATGTGCGTTATTCTACTACCGGTTCGAGTATTTTAAAAAACGCCCAGCCTCTTGCGGTCGATTACTTCAAAGGTTCGCTGTGCGTTGCGCATAACGGTAACCTGATTAATTCTTTGCAGTTGCGCCGGTATCTTGAAGGGAAAGGTTCGATTTTTCAGACTACTACGGATTCAGAGATAATAATACACCTTATGGCAAGGTCGGGTTCGCGTAATCTCGCGGAGAGTCTAGTTTATGCCTTAAAAAGGATAAGAGGGGCTTATTCTCTGGTAATGATGGCGGACAGTGTTTTGATCGGAGTGCGTGACCCTTTAGGCTTCAGGCCTTTATCTTTAGGCAGATTAAACAACTCCTGGTGCCTTGCTTCGGAGACATGCGCTTTTGACCTGATCGGGGCAAAGTACATCAGGGATATCGATCCGGGAGAGATAGTTTTCATTGAGAACGGAGCCTTAAGGTCGCTAAGGCCCAGGGAGTTAAAGTCTAATAAATTTTCTTTCTGTACGTTCGAGCATATTTATTTTTCAAGGCCGGATTCGATTGTTTTTGGTGAAACCGTGCATCTGGTCAGGAGAAAACTTGGCGCACAGTTGGCCCGTGAGTTCCCGGTTGACGCGGATTATGTTGTCCCTGTACCCGATTCCGGATTTTCCGCGGCCTTGGGGTATTCGCAGGAATCCGGTATCCCGCTTGAAATGGGCATTATCCGTAACCACTATGTAGGCAGGACATTTATACAGCCGATGCAGGACTCAAGGGATTTAGGGGTCAGGGTAAAATTCAACCTGCTTAAAAGCGTGTTAAAGGGCAAGAGGGTTGTTGTAGTTGACGACTCGATTGTCCGCGGCACTACCTCCAAAATACGCGTGCGTGATCTGCGCAGGGCAGGCGTAAAAGAGGTGCACCTTATGATTTCTTGTCCGGCGCATTGCTTCCCTTGTTTTTACGGGATTGATTTTCATAAATCCAGCGAGCTGATTGCCAATAAGTTCAAATCAACGCAAAAGATAAGAAAATATTTAGAGGTAGATAGCCTGGGTTATTTGAGCTTAGAAGGCATGCTGGGGTGTTTAAAGTTATCCAAGGAGAATTATTGTACCGCCTGCTGGAGCGGCAAGTACCCGATAAGGCCGGCAAAAGGGCACGGCAAATTTTCTCTTGAGTCGCGCTGCTGCGGTTAGTCAAAAAGTATACTTTACGGAGGTTTTTTATCAATGGAAAAGGTAACTTACAAGAAGTCCGGGGTGGACATTTTTGCGGCGAGCGCATTTAAATCCAAGTTAAAGTTTATAACCAGAAAGAGCTTCAGGCGCGAGGTGCTCTCTGATATAGGCGGTTTCGGAAGCTTCTTTAAGCTGAGAAATAATGAGTATAAAGAGCCTGTCCTGGTTTCTTCCAGCGATGGGGTAGGAACTAAGCTGATGATCGCTAAGATATCCGGTAAGCATGATACCGTCGGCATTGACGCTGTGGCCATGAACGTAAACGATATCCTATGTACTGGGGCCAGGCCGCTTTTTTTTCTGGATTACGTAGCCTATAGCTCGGTCAAGGAAGGGGTGCTTCTGGATGTCGTTAAAGGGATAAACAGGGGTTGTATTCTTTCGGGATGTTCGCTGATCGGGGGAGAGACTGCACAGATGCCCGGGATGTACAGAAAAGGGGACTATGATATTGCGGGATTTTGCGTTGGGATAGCGGAAAGAAAGGATATAATAAACGGTTCTAATATCCTGCCCGGGGATAAAGTTATCGGGCTTGAGTCAAGCGGGTTGCATTCAAACGGATTCTCCCTGGTAAGGAAAGTGTTCTCATTGAATGAATTAAAAAGAATGAGCGCGGAGCTGCTTGAGCCCACAAGAATTTATGTAAAGGAAGTATTGGGCCTTTTGCCCGATAAAAATATAACCGGGATTGCGCACATTACCGGAGGCGCATTTTACGATAAGATCAGCCGCATCTTGCCCGGCAATATCGGTGTGCATATTTATAAAGGTTCATGGCGCGTGCCGAAGATATTCCATTTGATCCAGCATATGGGCAGGATGGAAGAAAAAGAAATATATCATACCTTGAATATGGGCATAGGCATGGTTTTAATAGTGAGGGAAGCTGCGGTAAAGGGAATTATCTCCAGACTTATAGGGGCTAAGTTAAAGAGCTGGGTTATCGGAGAGGCTGTAAAGGGGAAGAGGTTGGTAGAAATAATATAAGCCTGTATTTTGCAGGCAAGGAGGAGCTATGGAGATAGCATGGTTTTTGGTTGTTTTGGCAGTAATTATCTTCTTTATGGGAATAAGGATCGTGCGGCCTACGCACAGGGGGCTTATTGAAAGGTTAGGCAAGTATAATCGTTTTGCCGAAGCGGGATTTCACTGGATCATACCCATAATTGAAAATATCTATCAGGTAAATGTCACCGAACAGATGGTTGATGCCGAGCCGCAGGAGATAATTACCAACGATAATTTGAACGCGCGGGTTGACGCACAGGTTTATTTTAAGGTTAAGTCCGACGAATCAAGCGTGAAGGCGTCCCAGTACAATGTTAATAATTATCAGTGGCAGATTGTTAATCTGGCGCGCACGACCTTAAGGAATATAATCGGCACCCTTACCCTTAAGTCCGCGAACAGCGAAAGAGGGAAGATCAATGCCGAGCTGCACAAGACGCTCTGCGATGAGACTATTAGCTGGGGCCTGGAGATAGTGAGGACGGAATTAAAGGAGATTGATCCTCCGAAGGACGTGCAGGAAACGATGAATAAGGTAGTTAAGGCGGAGAACGAAAAGATTTCCGCTGTTGATTTTGCTACGGCAACCGAGACTGCCGCTGACGGACAGAAGAGGGCGGAAATAAAGAAGGCGGAAGGCATAAAACAGGCTAGGATATTGGAGGCTGAAGGAGAGGCCGAGGCAATCAAGCTGGTTAACGAAGCAGCGGAAAAGTATTTTGTGGGCAATGCGCAGGTATTAAGAAAACTTGAGGCAGTTGAGAAGGCGCTTTCCAACAATACGAAAGTGGTTGTGCCTACCGATACCGAATTAGTTAATGTGATCGGAGAGATGGCCGGGGTATTGCCGTTAAGAAAAGAAGAAAAGAAAGAAAAATAGTCCATTTAATATTTAAATATGCGGATATTAGTTATTGGCTCGGGCGCGCGTGAACATGCCTTGTGCTGGAAGATAGCCCAATCTACTTTAACGGATAAGATATTTTGCGCTCCTGGGAACGGAGGGATTGCTCAGGTTGCGGAGTGCATTGATATAAGGTCTGAAGATGTCAACAGCCTGCTTGGCTTTGCGCGGAGAGAGAAGATTGATCTCACCGTGGTCGGGCCGGAGACCCCTCTGGCCTTAGGCATAGTTGACGAGTTTTCAAGCGCAGGGCTAAAGGTGTTCGGACCGAATAAGGCTGCTTCCCGTCTTGAATCAAGCAAGGTTTTTTCCAAAGAGCTGATGGCCAGGCACAATATCCCGACTGCCGCTTTCTGTGTTTTTGATAATCCTGAAGAGGCAAAGAGATACATTAAGAAAATAGGCGCACCCTGCGTAGTAAAAGCTGACGGGTTGGCTGCCGGGAAAGGAGTAGTTGTAGCTAAGTCTATAGAAGAGGCAACCCGGGCCGTTTCTTCCATAATGGAAGACAGGGTTTTTGGGGATGCCGGGGATAAGGTAATTATAGAGGAATGCCTTCTCGGTCAGGAGGCTTCTATTTTAGCGATTACTGATTCTAATGACGTGATAGTACTAGCTTCTGCCCAGGACCACAAGAGGGCCTTTGATGGCGACCTTGGGCCTAATACCGGGGGGATGGGGGTTTATTCGCCTGCGCCTATTGTATCGAAAGAATTGTTGTCGCGGGTTTTGAGTGAAATTATACACCCTGCTATATCCGGGTTGAAAAAAGAGGGGATTGAGTACCGGGGCGTACTTTATGCGGGGATAATGATTACAAGAGAAGGGCCGAAAACCCTGGAGTTTAACGTGCGTTTCGGCGATCCCGAGACTCAGGCAATCCTGCCGAGATTAAAGTCGGACTTAGTCCAGGTTATGCTGGCGGTATCCACGGGTAGCCTCGCAAAGATAAAAGATTTGTCCTGGGATGACCGCGCCTGCGTTTGTGTTGTTTTAGCATCTAAGGGGTACCCGGGAGATTATGAAAAAGAAAAAGAGATATTCGGGTTAGAAGAAGCAGGGAAAATGGAAGATATTACTGTTTTTCATGCCGGTACCCGGAAAAAACTGGTCAATGATGTTGGGCAAAAACAGGAAGTGGAATTCTTTACGAGCGGGGGAAGGGTTTTAAGCGTAACCGGGCTGGGTAATAACATTAAAGAGGCGATAGAAAATACTTATCGGGCAGTCGGGAAGATAAGTTTTGAAGGCATGCATTACCGCAGGGATATAGGCAAGAAAGCCGTAAACTCGGAGGCAATATGAATAAGATCAGCATAATTATGGGCAGCAGTTCGGACTTGGATACTGTGAGCGAGGCGATAGGTGTTTTAAAGGAATTTAAGGTTGATTTTGAGGCAAAAGTTCTATCTGCCCACAGGACGCCTAAGGAGCTGGTCCGTTATGTCGAGGAGGCCGCGAAGAGGGGGGTAAAGGTTTTTATTGCCGCCGCCGGTATGTCCGCGGCATTGCCCGGGGTCATTGCGGCGCACACTATCCTCCCTGTAATAGGCATTCCTGTGGAGAGCGGTAATCTGAAAGGGTTGGATGCCCTTCTCTCTATCGCGCAAATGCCGCCCGGCGTGCCTGTAGGCTGCATGAGTATCGGCAAGGCAGGCGCGAGAAATGCGGCTATTTTTGCGGTAAATATAATCGCAGTCAGCGACCGCAGGCTGGCTAAACAATTAACCGCCTACAGGAATAAGATACGCCGTAAGGCAGCAAATACGAAGATTAGGTTATGAGCGAAACAAAGATAGTGAGAGTAGATCCTAAGAATATCAAGGCCGAATTTATCCATGAGGCCGCGCATATCTTAAAGTCGGGCGGGCTCGTAATTATGCCAACCGAGACAGTTTATGGGGTAGGCGCAAATATGCTTAATCAAAAGTCCCTGGATAGGCTTTATGAAATAAAGAAAAGGCCTAAGGATAAGCCTTTTTCCGTGCATATAGCAGATCAATCCAGGGTCGACGATTATGCTGCTTCTGTTTCGTTAAAGGCATATAAGCTGATGGATAGGTTTTGGCCAGGTCCGTTGACTCTCATACTTAAATCCATAAAGCCGGGGAAGGTCGGCCTGCGTATGCCGGATAATGAAATCGCCTTAAGGATAATTAAAGAGGTTTATGATCCAGTGGCATTGCCTTCCGCTAATTTATCCGGAAATGCCCCTGCCAAAGATTTTGAAGAAGCGATCAGGGATTTGGATAAAGCGGTAGACTACGCTATTGATGCGGGTGAGACAAGGCTCGGCCTAGAGTCATCTATTGTGGATTTATCCGGGGGAGAACCGGTTTTTATCAGGATAGGCGCGATTAAAAGAGAAGACATCGAAGGCGCCATGCGTAAGAAAAACATTGTCTTTGTCTGCACGGGAAATTCCTGCCGTTCGGTTATGGCCGAGGCTTATCTTAAGAAGGTATTAAAGGAAAAGGGCAGGGAAGATGTAAAGGTATTTTCTGCCGGGACGATGATGCTCTCGGGGCTTTCTGTTTCTTCGGGCACAAGAGAAGTTTTATCCGGAGAAGGGATTGATGTTTCTGGGCATCTTTCGCAAAAGCTGACCAGGCAGATGGCGCTTAGCTCTGACTTGGTCTTGGTTATGGAAGTAACCCATAAAGAGGCTGTTTTACGCCTTGCCCCGGAAGTAAAAAATAGGGTGTTTTTATTAAAGGAGTTTGCTAAAATAAACGACGGCAGGCTTGACATCGCCGATCCTATCGGCAGGCCGCTGGATTTTTATGAGAAAACATTTGCCAGTATAAAAGACGCCGTAGAAAGGGTAAGTAAACTGATATGATGCCTGTTCTTATTGCTTCGGATCACGGTGGCTTCTTCCTAAAGGAAGAAATTAAGTCTTTTCTTAATAAGAAAAAGATTGCCTTTAAGGACCTTGGCCCCTACAACGATGAAAGATGCGATTATCCCCAATATGCTGCCAGGCTATCCAGCTATATATCCAAAGGTGTTTTTAAAAAAGGTATCCTTATATGCAAGAGCGGGATAGGGAATTCAATTGTAGCCAACAGATTCCCTGCGGTGCGCGCAGCCTTATGCCATAACTTAAAAACTGCCTTACTTTCCAGGGAGCATAATGACAGTAATGTGCTTGTGCTTGGGGCGATGTTCATCGATCCTGCGCTTGCCAGGCGGATAGTGAGTATTTGGATGAAGACTAAGTTTAAGGGTGGTAGGCATAAAAAGAGGCTGAACCAGATAAAAAGTATAGAGAAGAAAATAAAGGAGAGTTAAAAGTGAAAGATTTAAAAGTTGTGGACCCGCAAATTTATTCTGCGATTAAAAGTGAACTCAAACGCCAGGAGGATAACCTTGAGCTTATCGCCTCGGAGAATTTTACTTCTTTAGCCGTGCTTAAAGCCCAGGGTTCGGTCCTGACAAATAAATACGCCGAAGGCTACCCCGCCCGCCGCTGGTACGGAGGCTGCGAATATGTAGACGAGGCAGAAAGCCTGGCAATTGAAAGAGTAAAGAAGCTGTTTAAGGCGGAATATGCTAATGTCCAGCCGCATTCCGGGTCGCAGGCTAATATGGCTGTTTATTTTAGCCTTCTTTCCCCGGGGGATACCGTGCTGGCTATGGATTTATCTGCTGGAGGGCACTTGACGCACGGGCACCCGATGAACTTTTCCGGGATGTTTTATAAAATAGTAGGCTACGGGGTAGATCAGAAAACAGAGATGCTCGATTATAACTTAATCATGGACTTGGCCGTAAAACACAGGCCTAAGATGATTCTGGCCGGGGCATCCGCTTATCCGAGGATAATTGATTTTAAGGCCTTTAGGGAGATTGCCG
>JACCDG010623096.1_pt1 | contig 10194 bp, 10 predicted proteins | sample 7442471 | NCBI WGS metagenome assembly JACCDG01 (sample SAMN15323444, study PRJNA562643) | freshwater metagenome | isolation source: river surface water | place: USA:Blue River Watershed | collected 2017-08-17 | reverse complement strand
TGCTGCAAAATTCTGGCGCTCCGTAGGTGTGAGCCGAGTGATTTTGTCACGCGAATTATCTCTAGATGAAATCGAAGCTGTTCGCCAAGATTGCCCAGAAATGGAAATCGAAGTATTTATTCATGGCGCTTTATGTATCGCCTACTCTGGTCGTTGCTTGCTATCTGGCTACTTCAATCACCGCGACCCCAATCAAGGCACCTGCACCAACTCATGTCGCTGGGATTACAAAGTAGCTCAAGCGACTGAAGATGCTACTGGTGATATTTATCTTCTTGAAGAAGGCAACCGTCCAGGCGAATGGATGCCAATTGAAGAAGATATGCATGGCACCTACATTTTGAACTCTAAAGACTTGCGTGCCATTGAGCATGTGCAACGCTTAACGGAAATGGGCATTGATTCTTTCAAGATTGAAGGAAGAACTAAGTCGCCTTACTATGTGGCACGTACTGCTCAAGCCTATCGCAGAGCGATTGATGATGCTGTGGCTGGTCGCCCATTCAACCCTGAATTAATGGGCCATCTTGAAGGTCTTGCTAACCGCGGCTATACCGATGGCTTCTATGTCCGCCACCCAGATAAAGATCATCAAAACTATTTGCGCGGCTTCTCGCTATCAGGTCGCAGTCTATATGTAGGCAATGTGGTTGATGTGGACCAAGAAAAACAATTGGTGAAAATTGAGGCTAAGAATCGTTTTGCAGTGGGTGATAAATTAGAGATTATTCAACCAAGCGGCAATACGGATGTTGTTCTGGAGGAAATCTTTAGCACCAAAGGTGAACCGATGCGCGTTGTACCAGGCGCGGGTTATACAGTTTGGGCAAAGTTACCATTGAGCTCAAATGGTGCTTTCTTGGCGCGCTACACGACCCAAGACAATGCATCCAAGCTGGAACAAATTCCAATTATGGAAGCTTAATCATCAATTTGATGCATAAATTATTTGGTTGCTATCTAATGGGGCTTAATATGATTAAGCCCCATTATTTTTTGACCTTACACTAGACGAAATTAATTTCAATCCCGCCATTTATGAATGTAGCTCTTACTCATACAACTAAGTATCGCTATAGCAGTGAGGTCAAGCTGGGACCACAAATTATTAAGCTACACCCTGCGCCACATTGCAGAACATCCATTCCCAAATATCAATTAGATATTCAACCAAGCTCATTTTTAATTGAGTGGCAGCAAGATGAATTTTTAAATCATGTTGCCAAAGTAACTTTTACTGAGAAGACAAATTTTTTTGATATCAATGTCCACATATCAGTAGACCTAAAACCCATCAATCCATTTGATTTCTTTTTAGATCCCTCAGCCGTTCACCACCCCTTCAAATATGAAGAGTCGTTAAAGAATGAGCTATCTCAATACCTCACTATATCTGAGACAGGTCCTTTGTTCAAAGCATTTGTCGAGAAGATTCCTCAAGAACGTCGCCGCAGCATTGAGTACATTGTTTATCTCAATCAATTGGTATTTAACAAGATTCGTTATCTTGTTCGCCATGAACCGGGCGTGCAAACAGCAGAACAAACATTAGAACTGGGTTACGGATCGTGTCGTGATTCAACCTGGTTACTCGTGCAACTATGCAGACAATTAGGCATAGCTGCACGATTTGTTTCTGGCTATCTCATTGAAGTTAAACCTGATTGGCATAACTTAAATAGCCCTGATGCTAGCAAAGAACAAGTTGCGGAGCTACACGCTTGGTGTGAAGTATTTATTCCTGGGGCTGGCTGGATCGGCTTAGACCCAACCTCAGGATTGTTGGCCACAGAAGGCCATATACCTTTAGCAGTTGCACCCTCACCTAAAGATGCCATGCCTATTTATGGTGAGCTAGATGTTTGTGATGTGAAGCTCACACATCAGATCACCACCTCAGCAATTAGCTCTTAACTTTACTGAATAGTTATCTAGACACAAGTTATTCAGACTTGTGAGCTAGCGTGAAATGCTCAACCGTTGGTGGCGCCAAGAAGAATGGGCCCACATGACCACGCCAACGTGGGAATGCTTCTGACTCCCTGAAGTCGACTGTGTGATTTTCTAAAGTATCCCAGTAAATCATCAAAATATAGCGGCCTGGCTTCTCAATACCTGCATTAAGCTTATAGCCACGAAAGCCGTTTGCTGGGGCGATAGCATCTGCAACTCCAGCTGCTACTGCTTTTTCAAAGTCAGCTTTTTTTGCTGGATCAATACTGATATCAACTATTTCTAAAATCATTTCAAATCTCCTTATATATTTTTAAAATTATTCGCTACCGACTTCAATGATCACTTGAACCATTGATATGTAGCCATGCCCAATAAGGTCAATGCTAGTGAACCCAATAGATGAAGTCCTATTGTTAAAAAGGCTCTTAAATAAGAACCTGTTTGCAAGATAGCAACAACCTCAGCACTAAAAGTTGAAAAAGTTGTCAAACCACCCAAAAAACCCGTGATGATGAATAACTTTAATTCAGGTGGCAAACCGGCATTTGCCTCAAAGTAACTAACTGACACACCAATCAGATAACCGCCAACCAAGTTAGCTGCCAGCGTACCCAGTGGCATCGTTGCCCAAACTGCATTGAAGCTAAAGCCCAACACCCAACGCAAAATTGCCCCCAAAGAAGCTCCAGCACTAATCGCAAATATGGATGGCAACATGTATCGGTCTTTCTTAACTGTATTTATTCACTGCCCAAATCTTAACCCGAGACACCCTTTATTCAAAATGGGCATCAGAGTGGATTATGCTTGAGGCATGAAAAAAAATATTTGCGTATTTTGCGGCTCTCGTGATGGCGACAATTTGGATACGATTGCCAAAGCCAGTGATTTAGGCAGAGCTTTAGCTGATGCTGGATATGGCATCGTTTTTGGTGGCGGTCGCTTAGGTTTAATGGGCGCAGTTGCGCGCTCGGCCATTGAGGTAGGTGGATCAGTGATAGGCATCATCCCTACGGGGCTTACTGCTCGCGAACCAGTTCAACAAGAGCTATCAGAATTGTTCGTGGTCGATGACATCATTGAGCGCAAACGCTTGATGATGGAAAAATCAGATGCTTTTGTGGTCTTACCGGGTGGTTTTGGCACTTTAGATGAGCTATTTGAAGTTTGGACTGGCATGCAAATCGGTTCGCACACCAAACCAATCATCATTGCTAACTGGGGTGGTTACTACAATAAATTATTAGAGTTTTTGAAAGATGCTGACACACATGGTTTTTTAAATGGCGATCATCTAAAAGGCGCCGAGATCATGGCTGGTGTTAATGACATCATCACACACCTAAATATATCACTCAAGAGTTGTTAAACGAGTTATGCATATTAAGTTCTTTGGGGCCGCTGGAGAAGTAACTGGATCTCGCCACTATTTAGAAGGGGAAGTTCGCAATCAACCATTCCGCTTCATGATTGACTATGGCATGTTTCAAGGCGGTAGAGATGCTGATGAAAAAAATATTGAGGCGCTACCATTTGACCCAAAAGATGTTGATTTTGTGATTCTGACTCATGCCCACATTGATCACAGTGGTCTCTTACCTCGTTTATGCGCCGAGGGATTTAGAGGCACGATTTATTGCACCAAAGCAACCAAAGAACTACTCAAGATACTTTTATTAGACAGTGCACATATTCAAGAAAATGACTTTGAGCGCGCAGAGCGTAAACAAAAGTTAGGTAAATGGCGTGGTGATTTACCCACAGTCCTCTATACAGTCAAACAAGCCACAGAATGTCTCAATCAAATTCAGGCAGTTGAATATGGTCAAGTATTTGAACCGATGCCAGGTATTGCTGCTCACTTTAGAAATGCAGGTCACATCTTAGGCTCCGGCATTGCAGTGATTGATATTGAACAAGCAGATGTCAAGAATGATGGTAAAAAAAGAATTGTGTCTTCTGGCGACCTAGGCATGTTTAACCGCCCACTAATGCCAGACCCTGACTTGATTGAATCTGCGGATGTTCTGTTGGTAGAGTCGACTTATGGTGATCGTTTACATAGAAGCATTGAAGCCACTGAAGAAGAGCTAGTGAGCGTCATTAATGACACGATGAAGCATGGTGGCAACATTTTGATGCCAGCATTTGCCGTGGGCCGCACCCAAGAAATTCTATTGATTCTTATTAAATTGGTGAAGCAAAAGAAATTGCCACATTTAAATATTTGGGTAGACTCCCCAATGGCTACGGCAGCTACCCACCTCACCGAAAAGTACTTTGAAGATCTGGATGATGAGGCTAGAAACTTATTTACTTGGTTTAAAGATCATCCTCAAGCTATTGATCTTAAATTTGTGGCCGATGTTGAGGAATCTAAAGCTCTAAATCGCATCAGAGGCGGCGCCATTATTATTTCTGCAAGCGGTATGTGTGAAGCTGGTCGCATTGTTCATCACCTTGCCTGGAATCTTCCGCACAGTCAAAATGCCATCATCATCACTGGCTTTCAAGCCATGGGGACATTAGGTAGGCGCTTAGTTGATAAATCACCAATGGTGAAAGTGATGGGCAAAGAGGTTGCCGTGAGAGCTTCTGTTCATACGATTGGTGGCTTATCCGCTCACGCTGACCAAGAAGGTTTACTAAGATGGTTAAAAGGATTTAAGCAAGCACCCGATAAGGTGTTTGTAATCCATGGTGAATCACATGCAAGCAGTAACTTTGCTCAAGTGATTAAAGAAGAATTAAATTGGGGCCACGTGGTGACCCCACAAAAAGGCGATTTATTTCCTTGCTAAGGCTTGCGCACAAGCAAATCCGCTAGACCAAGCCCATTGGAAGTTGTGGCCTCCAAGATGCCCTGTCACATCCACGCACTCCCCAATGAAATACAAACCTGGATGTTGTTTTGACATCATCGTTTGACCATCCAAAGCCTTGGTATCCACGCCACCTAACATCACCTCTGCTTTTTTCCAACCCAGGGTGCCAGCTGGTTTAACTGACCAACGAGTTAAGAGATCTTTGAGAGCTTGTCGATCTTTCTTACCAACCTCAGCCCACTTGCGACCCAATAGATTCTTTTGTTCCGCAAACGCTTTAGCCAAGCGTTGTGGGAAAACTATTCCTAAGATGTTCTCTGTCAATTTGAGACGATTTGCATCATCATTGAATAACTCATCACAATCAACATCATTCAACCAATTGATCTGAATAACTTCACCCTCACGCCAATAACTACTGCCTTGCAATATCGCAGGCCCTGAAAGACCCTTATGAGTGAGCAACAAATCTTCATCAAAATGACAGACGCCATAGCGTTGCCCTTTCTGACCGGAGATCACTTTGACTGGAACACTTAAGCCAGATAGTTCACTGAGATTAGCAAACTCATCTGACGTGAATGACAAAGGTACTAAAGCAGGTCTTACCTCAACGATCGGCAAATTAAATTGTTTGGCAATATCTAGAGCAAAGTCAGTTGCTCCAATCGCCGGTACTGGCAGACCACCCGTTGCCATCACAATGGCTTTGGTTGTTTCTGTGCCTTGATTGGTAGACACTTGCCACAATCCATCAGAAGAGTCAGATTGATTAAGTTGTTGAATAGATTCAACCGTGACAGGGTTTTTAATTACTACCCCACCCTTGGCGCACTCAGCAAACAACATATCAACAATTTGCTTGGCGGATACATCACAGAACAACTGCCCTTTGTGCTTTTCGTGAAAAGAGATGTTGTAACTTTTAACCAAGTCTATGAAGTCTTTTGGTTTGTACTTGGATAAAGCACTTTTTACAAAATTAGGATTCAAAGATAGGAAATTAGCTGGGGCACTATGCATGTTAGTGAAATTACATCGCCCACCACCACTGATACGAATTTTTTCACCCAACACTTCAGCATGATCTAGAACAAGGACTTTCTGACCCAACTGTCCTGCCACACCAGCACAAAATAACCCGGCAGCGCCGCCGCCAATCACAATGGCATCCCACTCGTTTGTACGTTCAGCAGACATCTGTTGTTTTCTATTTTGTAATCTTTATAAAGAGGCTCAACTTTACCTGTATTTCTATCGGAGAGCGGATTTTGTTAATTTAATAGATACAAAAAAAGCCGTATGCATACATACGGCTTTTTCATTTAGATCTTAAAGATTAGTGATGCTTAGAGTGATCATGTCCTGGTTCGCCATGAGCTGGATGACCCATAACTTTGAATGGCACCTCCACTTCACCGGCTTTTTCAAACTTGAGTTTTACCTTGATTGTTGAGCCTGGCTTCAATTGCTCTTTCAAATCAATAAACATTAAGTGCAAACCACCAGATTTAAGCTCCACCTTGCCATTAGCTGGAATATCAATGCCTTTGATCTCACGCATTTTCATGACATTGCCTTCCATTGACATGGTGTGAAGTTCCATCGTTTTTGAAACAGAGGATGAAGCAGCTAACAACTTGTCAGCGCCACCTTTGTTTTCAATCTTCATGAAACCACCGCTCATTTTTTGAGCAGGCACAGTGGCACGAGCTTTAGCATCTTCAATTTTTAAAGCACCGATTTTTACCTCATCGTCACCAGCAATAGCAGAACCTGCCACGAATGCTGTTGCAAGCAATAGAGTACTGAATAGTTTTTTCATTACATCTCCAATTTGAATTAAGTTAATTATGCTTATTTCTTGCTATAACGAACTACTTTAATAAATCCAAGAATCAAAATTGCCAAATAGGCGGCCAAATAAATTGCGGTTTTTTCAATATCAGTCATACTTTTTAATATAAAACAACAAGCAGAAATTAGTGTTGATGGTGATCAACCTTTATCTCCCCTTTAAACATAGAGAACATTTTTTTATGCTTAGGTGATAACTTAGATTCTGACTCAAGCAACTCTTTGGATAACTGAGTTGCTACTTGCTTAGACATACCTGTTTTTTCCAAGACATTCACTTGAGTTAAGCCATCACCACCACATAAAGCAATTGACCATTTGCCATGTTGGCGAACCAATAACGCTCTACCACCAGAATCAACCTGAATCCAGCTAGCCAGAGCATGATCTCCAACAACAGCAATTGGAGCAACCGATAAAGGCGCATGAGGTTTATCAAACTGATGCTTCATTAACTGCTTGATTTGCTCTTGATCAGAAGACTGAGCAAAAACAACCTGAAGACAGATTAATGAAAGAGCAGCAAGTTTAAATAAATATCTCATGCGAATCCTTTTTACTCAGAATTAATCTAGAGCAATAGTTGCTTTTAACCAAGCTGTACGACCTGGTTCGTTAACGCGTGTAGTTGCTGGGTTAATGGCTGGAGCCCCCATGCTAGGGCTACCAGTTCTACTAACGAATTCAGCGTATGTTTTATCGAATAAATTATCAATACCAAATGCAACCTTAACTTTTTTATTAGCTTTGTATCCCGCATTCAAAGAAAAAACGCCAAACCCACCATTACCAGCCAAGTCTTGACCAGCAATATTGCCATAGCCTACACGATATCTATTTTGAGAAGTTGCCAGCCTCAATAAAGCACCATAAGACCATTTAGTGTCATCATAATTTAGCCCTAGTCGACCTTCTAGCGGCGGCAACTGAGGTAAGGCAGCATTATTTGTCCTATCTTCACCTCTAACATACGCAACGGATCCACTAGCTTTCCAATGATGGCTCAATAAATAACTGATATTAGATTCAAGACCGTATGTCCTTGCATCAATATTAGATGAAATGCCATTCAAGTTTCTTCTCATCATTGAATTACTGTTGTAATTAATCAAGATGAAATCATCAATTTGATTATAAAAAGCAGAGATTGATGCATTCAATTTTTCATACTTATACAACGAACCAATATCAAGTTGAGTAACTCTTTCTTTTTTAAGAGTTTGCAGTGAACTATGCGCCTGATTATCACGACTCATGGCAATTAGCTCCCAGTAATCAGGAAAACGCTCGGCATAACCAAGACCGGCATAAGACGTTACATTTGAATTGTGCGCATGCTCATATCGCCCAAAAATACTTTTAGTAGCTTCTTTACGATTTTGACCAGATGTATCACTACCCGTGTATGTAGTTGTCATACCGCTCGTAGTTGCAGAGTACGCCCCCCTCTTATCATCAACCTTCCATTGATCAACTCTGAGACCAGAAATTAACTTATCTTGCTTACTAACCTGATGAGTTAACTCCGCAAAGACACCCTTACTATCAAACTGTGAATCATCGACCAACTCTTTAGTATGGTTAGCCATATTAAGATCAACACCGGTTTTTAATTTGGTTTTTTCTGCAAGGCTCAAATTTGTTGCCAATCTAATTTGGCCAGATTCATGCCCCACTCTTGCAGACCCCATCGACCCTGATCTAAATCGAATATCGTCCATGATATGGTCAACTTCATTTCTAGATACTTGAAAGATAACTGCATCTACAACACTTGAAATATTTTTCTTTTCAAATTTTGCAGCAATGTTTTCACGCAAAAACTTTGTTCCATCCATGCCACGATCTGGATATTTTGCCCAGCCATCGCTTCTAGCTGCCGAAAGTTCGATACGCGTATGCTCATCTGGTGTCAAACCAAATAAACCATTTGTACTCCAGCGATGATATCCGGAGTGATACTCCCTACCACTACCATCTTTGTAATTGCCCGACTGAGAATTTGTAGCAGTAACTCGACCATAGAATGATTGATTACCTGTTTCAGCCTCAACTATTTCATCATGTCTACCAAAGCTTCCAGCCAAACCACTTAAATATGCACTTGAATCATTTTTTTCGTATTTTTTGGGCTCTCTATCAAACTTGACCGTACCTGCAGTACCCATATTTGCATACTCAACAGTTTGAGGACCTTTGATAACAGTTAACTTATCGTATGCCTCTGGGAAAATATATGCAGTTGGGGCATCCATACGGAATGAACATCCCCCAACAATATTTTGGTCATCCACCAAAATATTTAGACGTGAACCAGCCATACCTCTAAATATAGCCTCACCATCTGTACCGCCCTTACGCATTACAGTGAATCCAGGAATTGTTTTTAGATAATCCGCTCCATCATGCGCAGGCAAAGGTTGGCGCGGAACCTTAGGATCAACCTCAACAATTAATGGTTGAGACATTGGGGCAGCCGTTACAACCACATCATCTAAGACAGTGTGGTTCGCATAAGCTTGCGACATCATCATTGTTGCTACGAGTGCTATCGGGGTAAGGGTTATATAGGTTTTCTTCATGCGCTTCTTTCCGTTTGAAATAGTTTATGTTTTTGAATTGGTTACGCCGCCATCGCTTGCATAGATTCGATGGACACCGTGAATTGGTTTCTGAGGTTGCCTCTGGTGCCTTGCACAGGAACTAAGACGCCCTGCTTTCTGAGGCTGGCGATACAACGACAGACTGTTTCAATAGTTAGGTCGGTGATGTCTGCCGTTTCTTTTAGAGGTGGTAGCGCCAGGTTTTCTGTTTTTTCTGTTGCACTCTTATGACTTAGCAACTGAACGAACTTCAGAATGCGCTCCATGGCCATGCCGCATCTAAGCGATACAACATCTGATTGTCTATAGCTAGACTTCATCAACTGCTCTGCTAAAGCATCCGCTAACAGAATAGTTGATTCTTGCCATACGCCGATTTCACAATCTGTTAGTGCATAAGCATCAAACGCGTAGGGTTTACGCAATAACACTTCGGCGCCCATCAAATCTCCAGCAATTGCTAAATTAGCAAACACTGATTTATGACTAGCGTGTGCGTGATCCAATCTCACTGTGCCAGTGAGGACTTTGTATGCTGGTCCTGTTTGACCAGCTTTGTAGATCAAATCACCTGCTTTAAAACTAATGGTTTTTTCCATGACTTACTCGCTTTAATCTTGTTTTGAATGCGCGTACGCATTCCACACCGAACAACTATTGCTAGCTGTTCCCTTAAGAATTAAGCGAGTGTTGGAGGAGCTCTAGAAGGAAGTGCTACCCAAGCAAATAATGGCTTAGGTGACTTATAGAAAAGCTGAGGATAAATATTGTGAGCCTGCGGCTCTGCAAAGTTCAAGGTGTTATCAATAGGTAGGTCGTAGGCGCCGTGAACCAAACAAAATGGACAATGCTCATTAACCATTTGTTGATCATCCGCACCACTTGTGCTGATGACTTGGGTCATTTTGACGCCAACAGTTGTACAAACCTCTACAGAAATGCCTTTACCTTGC
>JACCDG010457873.1_pt1 | contig 10195 bp, 9 predicted proteins | sample 7442471 | NCBI WGS metagenome assembly JACCDG01 (sample SAMN15323444, study PRJNA562643) | freshwater metagenome | isolation source: river surface water | place: USA:Blue River Watershed | collected 2017-08-17 | reverse complement strand
TAGCCGATGATGAACAGCTGCTGGCCAAACTCGACCGGCTGGCCGTTCTCGACCAGGATCTGTTTGATCGTGCCAGTGGCATCGGCGTCGATCTCGTTGAGCAGCTTCATCGCTTCGATGATGCACAGCGTATCGCCTTCTTTCACGCTGGCGCCGATGTCCACGAAGGGCGCTGAGCCCGGTGCCGACGAGCGGTAGAAGGTGCCGACCATGGGCGACTTGACGACGTGGCCTGCCGGCGCTTCAACCACCGGGGCAACCGGGGCTGCCGCGGCGACCGGTGCGGCTGCCGCCGGGGCTGCCATGGCCGGTGCCTGGCCGGCTGCGGGCATCATGACGACCTGGCTGTGGCTGGCGGCCGCGCCCGATTTGACGATGCGTACCTTGCTTTCGCCTTCGGTGACTTCCAGTTCCGAGATGTCGGACTCGGCGACGAGGTCGATCAGGGTTTTGAGTTTTCTTAAATCCATTGAAGGTCTGCCTGCAAAGTTGATAAGCAAGCAGCCGCCGTACGGCAGCTGCCGGGGAATGGTGGGGCTGAGTTACAGCCGGTTCAGTGCGAACTCGATTGCATAACGATACCCGTCCACGCCGAAGCCGCATACCACGCCGGTCGCAATGTCCGACAGATAGGAATGGTGACGGAAGCTTTCGCGCTTGTGGATGTTTGAAATATGAACTTCGACAAAGGGCAGGGCGACGCCGGCCAGTGCATCGCGCAAGGCAACGCTGGTATGGGTGAAGCCGCCCGGGTTGATGACGATCGCGGTGATGCCATCGGCACGCGCCGCATGGATGCGGTCGATCAGCTCACCTTCATGGTTGCTTTGGAAATGGACCAGGCTGGCGCCCGTGGCCTTTGCCTGTGCGACAGCGGCCTGCTCGATCTCGGCCAGCGTGGTCGAGCCATACACCTCAGGCTCGCGACTGCCGAGCAGGTTGAGGTTGGGGCCATTCAGCAGCAACAGGTTTTTTGCCATCGGATCGCTTCAAAATTGGCGAGGAAGCGGCCATTTTCCTGCAAAATGCTGAAGAATGGCAAGCAGAAACGATTCGAAGGACTATAGCGATTCCAAGTCGGCGCGAACTTTTTGCAGATCCAGTCGGCCCATATAGGTTTGCTTGACCTGGCCGTCAGTGCCAATCAGCACCGTGAAGGGCAGGCCGCCAGCCTCGTTGCCGAAAGTGCGGGACAGTTCGGTGCCTTGCAAACCGCCCACCAGCAATGGATAGGTGATTTTATGCTTTTCTGAAAAATCGCGGATGTTGCTGGGTGAATCAATGCCAATGCCAACAATTTGCAAGCCTTTGCTACCCATATCGGCCTGCAGCTGCTCCAGTTCCGGCATCTCGGCGACGCACGGCGGGCACCAGGTCGCCCAGAAATTGACCAGCAGCGTCTTGCCTTGCCATTCAGACATCTTGCGCTGTTTGCCAGCCGGGTCAGCCATGGCCAGTTGCATCAGCGCGCCGACGGCGGTGTCGGCAGCGGGTGCCGGTTGAAAACGTTTGGCGCCAAAATAAACACCGATGCCGGCAAAAAGAATGGCGATCAATGCAACGACCAGGGTTTTCTTGTTCATTGGGGAGGGTCTTCCATCATCAGTGCCCGGACCGCCGCCAGGTCGGCGCGATCCTGCTTCTGCTTGCCGCCGGCTTTGCCGGCATGCCGCAGGTCGTCTTTTTCATACAGTATCAGGTGCACGCCTTCCTGCTGGTACATGAAGGACAGCACCTCGACCCCGCGATCCGGGCGCCGGAAATGCGTGGCCTCCGAGACTTCGTAGTCGATCCTGGCATTCAGTAAAAAAACGGCAATATCCTTGGCGCTGTCGGCGAACAGTTGCAGATGGATGTCCGAATGCTCGGTGGCCGTGCCATTGAGGACCGCGCCAGTCAGGAAGGGCGAGAACTCGGCCAGCCTTTCCATCAATTCCAGCGCCAGGCGGCGCAAGTGTAGCAAGTGCTGCGCATGCTCGTCGCCGAAGAACAGGGCCTGGTACTGGCGCACCTCTTCTTCCACCTGCTGGTTGTCGGGCAGGATGTCGCCGCGCACTTTCTGGTTGCCAAGCACGAGCCGGGCCGCCTTGCGCTTGGCCGTGGCATAGTCGGCGCCATCTTCGGCGATCATGCGCGCGGCGGCGGCGGCAATCTCGGCACGCAGCAATTCGGCATCGCTGGGGTAATTGATGGACATGGTGACGGGCAGAGTGACGGGCAGGGTTAAGGGAAAGCTTGAAAGCCGGGAATCGCGCCCATCGTCGGGGCCGGAGGGTCGGGTAAAATGCGGGCTTCGTTCCGGCAAGGGCGCGCACGTCCTTGCATCTACAGCCACCTCAGCAGCCACCCGATTGTAAATGCATATTCATATCCTCGGCATCTGCGGCACTTTCATGGGCGGCCTCGCAGTGCTGGCCAAAGAAGCCGGCCACAAGGTCACCGGTTGCGACGCCAATGTCTACCCGCCGATGAGCACCCAGCTGCGCGCGCAGGGCATCGAACTGATCGAGGGTTTCGGGCCGCACCAGCTGAGCCTGCAGCCTGATCTGTATGTGATCGGCAATGTCGTCTCGCGCGGCAACCCGCTGATGGAAGCCATCATGAACCGCGGCCTGCCCTATGTGTCAGGCCCGCAATGGATAGGCGAGCACATCCTGAAAGATAAATGGGTGCTGGCCGTGGCCGGCACGCACGGCAAGACCACCACCTCGTCGATGCTGGCCTGGCTGCTGGAAGATGCCGGCTACCAGCCAGGCTTCCTGATCGGCGGCGTGCCGATGAATTTCGGCATCTCGGCGCGCATCGGCGGCGATTCGGCCGAAGGCGCTTCCTTTTTCGTGATCGAGGCCGACGAATACGATACCGCCTTCTTCGACAAGCGCAGCAAATTCGTTCACTACCGGCCGCGCACGGCCATCCTGAACAATCTTGAATACGACCACGCCGACATCTTCCCTGACCTGGCCGCGATCGAAACCCAGTTCCACCACCTGGTGCGCACGATACCGACCAGCGGCCGCGTGATTGCCAATGGCCGCGAGGAATCCTTGCAGCGCGTGATCCGGCGCGGCTGCTGGAGCGAAGTCGAATGGTTTGCCGGCAGCGAAGGCTGGGGCATGGTCGAGCATGACGACGGCCGCTTCGACGTCCTCTTCAACGGCGACAAGCTGGGCACGGTGCGCTGGTCGCTGACGGGCGAGCACAATCGCTGGAACGCGATCGCCGCCATCGCCGCGGCCCGCCATGTCGGCATTACCCCGCAACAGGCCATCGTGTCGCTGGCCGGCTTCGAAAACGTCAAGCGCCGGATGGAAACGCGCGGCGTCGCCCATGGGGTGACCGTCATCGATGATTTCGCCCATCACCCGACCGCGATCACGACCACCGTCGCCGGCCTGCGCAAAAAAGTGGGCAAGGGCCGCATCCTGGCCGTGCTTGAGCCGCGCTCGAATACGATGAAGCTGGGCACGATGAAGGATGCGCTGCCGGGCAGCCTGCGCGACGCCGATCTGGTGTTCGGCTTTGGCGCCAAGGGCGACGGCAAGGAGGCGCTGGGCTGGGACCTGGGCGCGGCGCTGGCGCCGCTGGGCGACAAGGCGCGCGCCTTTGACGAGCTCGCTGCGCTGGTGGCGGCGGTGGCCGCTGCCGCACAATCCGGGGATACGGTGCTCGTGATGAGCAATGGCGGCTTCGGCGGCGTGCACCAGAAGCTGCTCGATGCGCTGGCCGCCAAGGGCGCAGCGGCAGCGCCGGCGGCGTCGTCGTCGTCGGCCGCAGCCGCCGGCTGAAGCGGCGCAGTGCGCACCCTGCTTTACCTGCACGGCTTTCGTTCATCGCCGGCTTCGTTCAAGGCGCGCCGCCTGCGCGAACATTTCGAGGCCGCCGGCCAGCCCGGGCGCTTCATTTGTCCGCAGCTGCCGCCGTCGCCGGCGGCCGCCATCGCCGTCGCGCGCGAAGCCATCCATGGCATTCCGGTCTCGCAGCTGGCCCTGATGGGTTCGTCGCTGGGCGGCTTCTATGCCACCGCGCTGGCCGAGCAGCTGGGCTGCCGCGCGGTCCTGATCAATCCCGCCGTTGATCCGGCGCGCGACCTCGAGAAGTACATCGGCGAGCAGCAGGCCTGGCATTCGGATGAGCGTTTTTACTTCCGTCCGGAGTACATTGGCGAACTGAGGGCGCTAGAGGCCGGGCCGCTGACGGCGCCGCAGCGCTACCTGTTGCTGGCGGCGACCGGCGACGAAGTGCTCGACTGGCGCGAGATGACAGCCCGCTATGCGGGCGCCCGTCAGCAAGTGATCGAAGGCAGTGATCACGGGCTGTCGGATTTTGATAATTACCTGCAAGAGGTCCTGGCCTTTTGTGACGAAAGTGACGCTGGCGCCGCCTGAGCACGAGAACGCCGGGGGCCGACGATGGCGGCACGCAGCAAAGAAAGAAGAATCACGCAATGAATTTGTTTTTCGAAGAATCCGGCGACTTCAAGGTCGGCGCCGTGCTGAGCCAGCAGGGCGAGGCCTATCAGGTCGAGACGCCGACGGGCAAGCGCACCAAGGTGCGCGCCCGCGACGTGCTGCTGCAGTTCGATGCGCCGTCGCCGGCGGACATGATCAGCGAAGCCAACAAGCTGGCCGATGAGATCGACGTGTCCTTCCTGTGGGAAGTGGCCGGGCAGGAGGAATTCGGTTTTGCCGAACTGGGCACCGAGTATTTTGGCCATGCGCCGCGGGCGGCCGAGGCCGCCGGCCTGCTGCTGAAGATCGCGACCTCGCCGATCTATTTCCACAAGAAGGGCAAGGGCCGCTACAAGGCGGCGCCCGAGTCGACCCTGCAGGCCGCGCTGGCCGGCATCGAGAAAAAGAAGCAGCAATTGCTGGTGCAGGCGGCGCAGGTCGACGAGCTCAAGGCCGGCCGGCTGCCGGCGGCGATGAAGCCGGTCGTGCGCCAGCTGCTGCACAAGCCCGACAAGAACAGCATCGAGTACAAGGCGCTGGAGGCCGCGTGTGCCGAACTGCAGACGACGCCGGCGCGCCTGCTGCTGTCGGTCGGCGCGATCGCCTCGGCCAAGGAACTGCATTTCTCGCGCTTCCTGTCCGAGAATTTCCCGCGCGGCACCGGCTTCCCGAAAATCGCGCTGCCTTCAGTGGCCGAGCTGCCCACCGCGGACGTGCAGGCGTTCTCGATCGACGACGTCACGACCACCGAGATCGACGATGCCTTCTCGGTGCAGGCGCTGGGTGAGAACAAGGTACGCATCGGCATCCACATTGCCGCACCGGGGCTGGGCATCACGCGCGATGATGCGATCGATGCGATCGCGCGCGAGCGCATGAGCACCGTCTATATGCCGGGTGACAAGATCACCATGCTGCCCGACGAGCTGGTGCAGCAGTTCACGCTGGCCGAGGGCGCGGCGCGCCCGGCCATGTCGCTGTATGCGACGCTGGACATGACTGACTGGTCGGTGCTCGGCACCGAGACCCGCGCCGAGCGGGTGCCGATTGCGGCCAACCTGCGCCATAACGACCTGGATGAACAAGTGACCGAGGCCGCGCTGGCCGAGGGCAGCGGCGATTACGCGCACAAGGCCGAGATCGCGCTGCTGTGGCAATGGGCGCAGGTGCTCGAGCGCGGCCGCATGGCCAAACGCGAAAGCTTCGGCCTGCGGCCCGAGCAGACCAATCGCGTCGACTTCAATTTCTATGTCGAGGACGACGTCGTCACCATCACCCGCCGCAAGCGCGGCGCGCCGCTGGACAAGATCGTCGCCGAACTGATGATCTTCGCCAACAGCAGCTGGGGCAAGCTGATGCATGAGCACGGCGTACCCGGCATCTACCGCGCACAGGGCGCGGGCCAGGGCTGGGCTGCGCGCATGCAGGTGCGCATGCTGACGCATGCCGCGCCGCACCAGGGGCTGGGCGTGGACCAGTATGCGTGGAGCACCTCGCCGCTGCGTCGTTACACCGACCTCGTGAACCAGTGGCAGATTCTCGCCTGCGTCAAGAATGGCGTGGCCGCACCGCTGGTCGCGCCCTTCAAGCCCAAGGATGCCGACCTGTTCGCCATCGTCTCGGCCTTCGACAGCGCGTATTCGGCCTATGCCGATTTCCAGTCCACGATGGAACGTTACTGGTGCCTGCGCTGGCTGCTGCAAGCGCAGGCGCGCCATGTCGAGGCGGTGCTGCTCAAGGATGAAGTGGTGCGCCTGGTTGACATCCCGCTGGTGCTGAACATGCCGGGCGTGAAGCATCCGCGCGGCACGCAGCTGAAGCTGGAGCTGGTCGGCTGGGATGAGGTCGACCTCGGCGTGCAGGCTCGCGTACTGGAAGTGGCCGCCGCCGAAACGACGTTGGCCGACGAAGTCGAGCTCGACGAGGCCGATGCGCTGGCCGAGGAGGAGCAGGTGGCCGAGGAAGAGCAGACGGCCGAGGCAGCGGCGGATGCCGGCCCTCAGGCCGGCAATGAAGCAGGTGCTCAGTCAGGTGCTCATTCAGGCGAGGGCGCCGTTTCCTCCGCCCCGTCTGCTGAGGCGTCCTCCGGCACCGCGCCGGCCGCCTGACCGGAGCCCGCCCTTGTTCGCGCCGGACCAACGACCGCTGTTGCTGGCCGCCGGCGTGTCCTTGCTGGTGCATCTGGCGATCCTGTCGATTCGCTTTGTCGCGCCCGACACGATCCGCATGAAGCCGCTGTCGACCGGGCTCGACGTCATCCTCGTCAATGCGAGCAATCCGGCCGAGCCGCTCAAGGCCGACGCGCTGGCGCAGGCCAACCTCGATGGCGGCGGCAATGCCGACGCCGGGCGCGTGCGCTCGCCCCTGCCCAACCTGGGCCAGGTGGCCGACGGCACCCAGCTCGAGCTGCAGCGCCGGCGCGTGGCCGAACTCGAGCAGCGGCAGCGCCGCATGCTGGCACAGCTGTCGTCGCGCCAGGCCGACGCCGTGCCCGCCGGCCAGCAGGTCGAACGTCCTGACATCGACGGCCGCGATGTGCGCTCGGTCGACGAGATCCAGCAGATGGCGCGCCGCGAGGCCGAGATCGCGCGCGAGATCACCGACTACAGCCGCCGGCCGGTAAAGACCCAGCTGACGCCGCGCACCCGCGAAGTCTCGTATGCCTTGTATTACACTGCGCTACAGAAAAAAATCGAACAGGCTGGCACGCTGCACTTCCCGCAGCGCGACGGCAAGAAGCTCTACGGTGAACTGATTGTTTACATCCCCGTGTACCAGGACGGCAGCCTCTATGAGAAAGAAGGCGGGCCGCGCGTCGAGCGCAGCTCGGGCGACGCTGCGCTCGACGCCGCCGCCATCGCCATCGTGCGCCATGCCGCGCCCTTTGGCAGCTTCCCGTCGCAGCTGCGCCGCGACGGTCGCGAGCATGTGTGGGAAATCATTACCCGCTTTGCCTTCACCCGCGAGCAAGTGCTCGAGACCTCGGCTGTGCGAGGCAACGAATGAGCGCTGATCGCTATGTCGTGATCGGCAACCCGGTCGCGCACAGCAAGTCGCCGCAGATCCACGCGGCCTTTGCGCGCCAGACCGGCGAAGCCGTTGCCTACGACCGCCTGCTGGCGCCGGTTGATGGTTTTGCCGCCGCTGTGCAGGGCTTCATCGCCGCCGGCGGCTGCGGCGCGAATGTCACCGTACCCTTCAAGCTGGAGGCCTTTGCCCTGGCCGATGAGCTCAGCGCGCGCGCGCAGGCGGCGGGTGCGGTCAATACCCTGCGCTTCGATCGTGCCGGCGAAGGCGCCCGCATCCTCGGTGACAACACCGACGGCGTCGGGCTGGTGCGCGATATCGTTGTCAATGCCGGCGTCGCCGTGGCCGGTGCGCGCGTGCTGCTGCTGGGCGCCGGCGGCGCCGCGCGTGGCGTGATCTTGCCGCTGCTGGCCGAAGCGCCGGCTGCGATCGTGATTGCAAATCGCACCCTGGCCCGTGCCGACGAATTGGTGGCGCAATTCGCCGCTGCCGATGTGGCCGGCCGGTCTGACGTTTCCGATGCACCGGGCGCACCGGGCGCACCCGGCTCAGCCGGCAGCTCCCGTCTGAGCTCGTCCCGTTTCGAGGATTTATGCGGCGCGTTCGACATCGTCATCAACGCCACCTCGGCCAGCCTGTCATCCGAGCTGCCGCCGGTGCCGCTGGCCGTGTTCGGTGCCGGCAGCCTGGCCTACGACATGATGTACGGCGCGCAGCCCACGGTCTTCCTGCAGCTGGCGGCGCAACAGGGCGCGCACGTGCGCGACGGGCTGGGCATGCTGGTCGAGCAGGCCGCCGAATCCTTCTTCGTCTGGCGCGGCGTGCGCCCGGACACCGCGCCCGTCCATGACGAGCTGCGCGCTCAGCTGTCGGCGCCGGCCTGAGCCGCCCTCAGGACACCGTCATGGCCAGGTTTTTCAGCAAGCACATGAGCAAGCGCCGCCGTTTCCTGTTGTGGATCGTCGGCCTGCCGCTGGCCTTCGTGTTCTTGCTGCAGCTGTGGTATTTCGCGCAGATCGTCTGGTGGGTGAAGTTCAACCCGGGCTCGACGGCCTTCATGCGGACCCAACTGGAGAAGCTGCAGGAAAAAAACCCGAAGGCGCAATTGCAGCACCAGTGGGTGCCGTACAACCGCATCTCCCCGCACCTGAAGCGCGCCATCATCGCCGCCGAGGATGCGAACTTCGCCGAGCACGAGGGCGTGGACTGGGAGGCGCTGCAAAAAGCCTATGAAAAAAATGCCAAAAAAGGCAAGGTCGTCTCCGGCGGCTCCACCATCACCCAGCAGCTGGCGAAAAACCTGTTCCTGTCCGGCCAGCGCAGCTATGCGCGCAAGGCGCAGGAAATGCTCATCACCTTCATGCTGGAGGCGGTGATGGACAAGCGCCGCATCTTCGAGATCTACCTCAATGTGGTCGAGTGGGGCAATGGCGTGTTCGGCTGCGAGGCCGCCTCCCGCAAGTATTACGGCGTGCCGGCCGCCCAACTGGGCCCGGCCGAGGCGGCCAGGCTGGCAGTGATGCTGCCCAACCCGCGCTATTACGGCCGCCATCTCGATTCCAACTACCTGTCGCGGCGCACGGTCCTGATACAAACCCGCATGAACGGCGCCGACCTTCCCTGAGCTCGGCTTGGACGGGGCCGGCCGGCCCGGAGCGCCTGAATGCCACGAAAAGCCGCCGATGGGCTGACGTTGGGCTTGCCTCCGCCCCAACAAAAAATTAAACTTCGGCCGTTATCAATAACGGAGACAGCCTTGGGCAGTCCCAGCTTACCGCATCAACGACCGTCGTTCGACGGCTTCCTCGCCAGCTGACGCTGCATTTCGCGTGCCGCTTGCCGGGGCCAGTCCACCGACGTCAAGCAGGCGCGCAGGGCCGATCCGGCCACGCTCCCTGATCCATTTTGTCTGAATCCGTCGCGCGCCAACCCGCGCGGCCATGCCGCCGGCGATGCGGCAGGGAGAGCTTATGATCAATGTATTCGTGTTGCAGAACGGCCGGCTCAGCCAGGTCAATATCGACACGCGCGAAGACCTGGAGCGGGCGACGCCGATCTGGGTCGACCTGACCGACCCCAGCGACGAAGAGCGCGACTGGGTCCGCGGCATCTACGGCGTCACGCTGCCCGATGAGGACGAGGTCAAGGACATCGAGGCCTCGGCCCGTTATTACGAGGCCGACAACAGCGACCTGCACCTGCGTTCCGACTTCCTGCTGGAAGAAGACGAGGGCGAGTCGCGCGTGGTGACGGTGGCCTTCATCCTCGCCAAGGACATGCTGTTCTCGATGCACAGTGACGACCTGCCGGTGTTCCGGCTGGTGCGCATGCGCGCGCGCTCGCGCCCGGGCTCGATCGGTGACTTCAAGGACGTGCTGCTCGAGCTGTACGCGACAGACGTCGAATACTCGGCCGATGCGCTGGAGGGCATTTACCAGAATCTGGAAGAAGTCTCGAAGAGCGTGCTGCAGAAAGAGTTCAGCGACCAGGACGCCGCCGAGTCGCTGTCGGCGATGGCGCGCGAGGAAGACTTGAACGGCCGCATCCGCCGCAACATGATGGACACCCGGCGCGCAGTGAGTTTCATGATGCGCGGCCGCCTGCTCAACACCGACCAGTTCGACGATGCGCGCCAGATCCTGCGCGACATCGAATCGCTGGATGGCCACACCGCGTTCCTGTTTGAAAAAATCAACTTCCTGATGGATGCCACCGTC
>JACCDG011750253.1_pt1 | contig 10196 bp, 14 predicted proteins | sample 7442471 | NCBI WGS metagenome assembly JACCDG01 (sample SAMN15323444, study PRJNA562643) | freshwater metagenome | isolation source: river surface water | place: USA:Blue River Watershed | collected 2017-08-17 | reverse complement strand
TGAATTGTGCGTAGTCCGCCATGTAACGCTTGCGACCTGCCATGAAAACCAAACCCGCAGCACTCGCACACAACCCGACGTTGTAAGTATCGACGGGTGTTTTAGTTTTGAGAATTGCGGAGAAAATATTCGCGGCTTGCATTACGCTTCCGCCCGGGCAATTGATGTAAATACCGATTGAGGTTTTGCCCATTGTATCGAGCCACATTAACTCCTCTTGGAATTCCGCACCATCGACATAAGGCGCTCCATCCCACTCGCCATTTTCGAGGGTCGTCTTACCAATTTGCTTGTTCAAAAGCATGATTGGTTTGTCGGCAGATGGGTCTATCGTGAACATTAACCCAAATTTAGACGCGCTTAAATTTGGAGTTCTCAAAGTAGCCCACTATTTTTACAATATGCTAAATAATTTACTTAATTGCTAAAATCAATTATCATTCACAAATTAAAAAGCCTTAACAATGCAAATAAATCTAACAGACCATAAAGAAGGCGTGACGTGTGTGCTTCTCAAAGACAAATTAAATTGACCTTTAACCTTATTATTTCCCTTTCGCCTTCTCAAGCAAGTTCGCTCTGTCTTGAGGTGACATGTTCTTGAAAAACATGTCCACCCCTTCGCCTATCACTTTGCTATAGCTTTCTCCCTTTGCTTCGGCATAGGCTTTCACCAGAGCTTCTTGCTTCGGCTTTGCGTAAAAAGGTATTCTCCTTTCGTGTGATGTAGACTTCGCCATTTTATTAGAATGATTTATAGAAACTCACAGTATCTAAATAATAATTATCACTTACTGTAACACCCCCATTCGTATGGTAGATGAACACTTGCCCGTTTGCCTTGATTGTTACGAGTGCAGATAATTGCGTAGTGCCGTCAAACTTAGACACGGAAACAATTAAATCCGCTGCAGGTCTCCACCCTGTCGGGAGTGTGCAAATCAAATCTGAATAGCTCGCACTCGCGCCTGCAACCAATTTACCCGTTAAAGTTATCAATCCGTTTGCGTTACGACGATACGACAGTGCCGAACCCAACCAATTAGCGTGAAAGCCTGTTTGCACTTTGTTGTTGTGCGCAGGATTGATGAAGGTTAACGAGTTATAGTCAACCGTACCCGACCCCGAAACACCCGCCGCAACCGTCATTCTTTTAATCTCATGCACGTTGTGCGAATTCCCGTCTGTAAATAAAACGGGGTCTGTAGTTGCTGACGTGTTGTAAGTCGTCGTGATAGTGCAAACCGCAGTTTGACCACCCCCAGAGGTAAACGTCGCCGCGTCGAGTATGTACAATTCACCACCATAGTAAACTAGGCCTGTTCGAATATCCCAATTGGGCGCCGACCCGTTATTTTCTCCACCCCAAAGAACAGAGCCTGAACTCGCAATTTCGTGTATATTCGAGCCCACGGAGTTTGCCATGTATCTTGCTACTTCCTTCCAAGCGTCTTGTAAAAAGTCAATCGTTCCCGATTTAATTGGCATTGAAGCATTGGCCGTGATCTGGTTTGTTTTTAAAGTATTCATATTTATTTTAGTATGGTGTGATTGTATAATTTAGACTAGCGGTGATGTATTTATCTACAAATGTTCGAATGATCTTTTCGGCGTCACTTCCTAGATCGGCCATTGTTGCAGTGGGTACTTGTATGTCGAATGAAAAGGTAGGTGTGATTGAATAACTTTCCATCACGAATTCGGTACTTGTCGTCGGACTTACCGCCGTGCTTCCTACCTCAGCATATCCAACAAGAAAAGGGCTCACGGGAAGTGGTGTGGCAACTATGTAAATATCACTTGTGCCTGGCGGATCTACGTAGTTGGTCATGAATCTTCTATTCAAGGCATAAGTAAGTGCAAGACTCCCGCCCCAAAAGTTTTGCGACTCGCGCATCCCTATGAACAGATCAAGTACTTTTTTCCATTCCGTCGAGGGCTTAGGCTCTGACGTCGTACCGTCTACCAAACACTCGAACACCTCGCCTGATTGGTATTGAATAGCTCTATCGCCTTTATTATAAGTGCCTGCAGTCCAAATAGGCGTGCCTAGTTGTACATCCTCTCCATTCAAGAATGATATGTAGTTTGTCCACTGCCAACCGAACGCAGATAGGAACGAAGTGAGGGCAGTCACGTTTTCAGGCGTTCTCTCGTCCGGTGGGAGTACGTCTCTTGCAAATTGCGCAATGTTTATATTCGAGATGTCTGCCATTATTCAGGAATGAAAGTTAAAAGGTCTGCGAAAGTTGAGCCCGACGTTGTTTCTTGAATCATGTAGCCTGCTGACATGTTGTATCTTCTGTTTATCTCTGTTCCCGCGAGAACTAAGTCAATACCCCCTAAAAGTGTTTGCGAATCATATCTCGCAGCTACTCTCTCGAAAACTACGTCGTTGACTCCGTCTACGGATTTAATCACTTGAGTGATATCACTTAATAAAATATCACCGCCAAATCTATCTACGGACAACCCTAGTAAGTAATTATCCAAAGCCTCGATAACGGCCGTTTGAATCACAGACGCATACAAACTATTGAAATAAATATCCGCTTTAATATACAATTGGTCGGGGTCTAACGAGATAACGTTGTAGGTAATTCCCGCAGCACCTATTTGATTGAAATATCCCTGCACCGCTGTCAACTCTGTATTAGACAAAGCCTCAAGAGGTGCGTTTTTCGCTACTTTGATATTTACGTGATTGGCTAAAGTTGTATTTACGGCACACGCTTTGATAATTCGCAAAGCTTCATTTATCACGGGGTATTGCACGACTCCGTTAATCGTAGTAAGGACTTGCGGGTTTGTCGAGCTGTACTGAAACTTAAACGCTTTGTCTTGAAGCCATAACGCCGAAGCCGCAGCGGACTTGTCGAGAACTTCCTGCGCGTCTGCGAGGGTGATGCCTTGTATTTGCTCACCTAGACTTTGCGCGATGGCGTAGCTGTAACACATCAAACGAATTCGATTTGTTTTACTCCACAGCGCCGGGTTTATGGTCACACCCTCAGCAGCAAAAGTCGTCACTAGGTTATTAACAATAAAAGCGTTGCACTCTTGAACTGATCTATATGCCATGTTGTGATACTTTGGTTTTTTGTCGTTTGAAAATTATTTTGAATCGTCCGCGATTCCATTTGACTTTATACGGCGTCTCGGTCTCAGTCCAATATCGCATGCCTCGAATATCCAAACCTCGTGAATTGGTGAAATCGGCAGTCGACACACGTTGAAGTGTCGCTGATGCGAGTATTAGAGACACGGCAATAATCAAATTACGTGTTAAGTTAACCGCAGTTTCCAGAGCCTCGTCGACTCTCGTAAATAGTCCTATGCTTACGTATTCTACACCCATATTTTTTTCATTTGTTTGTCGATTTCTGCTTTCTGCAAGCCTCCTAATTTATTCGTGTGAATCATGAAAGGTCTTGCATCTATTGTGTCTGTTCCTTCATTTTGCGCCTTCGCGTATGGCAAATCATTTATCAATTGAACTTTTGCCCACGTTGCCGAAGCTATAGACCGAGAAGTCTTACGACGCAAATTTCCAGTGCGAACGAGAATAGGCGACGTGCGACGCGATAAGCCTTTTTTCCTCGGGTACTTGTACGCCGATGTGCCGGGAATTCGTCGTTGTACTTCCTTCCATTTATGTTCGTCAAGTCTACCTACTTTAAAAGACTCGGTGAAATGGTTTTCAGTAATTTTCGCCAAGGCAATAGGCAACACACGCTTTGTGCGTGCAATGTTTAGCCGAATTATGTCTATGTCAAATCCTGTTCTCACTTGGCAACTAGTTCTTTAAAGGTTACTATTAACGGCTCAGTCATGAATTTAGATCCGCGCTTAATCGTCACGTCCTTGAATTCCATTCTATCAACTATTTCCAAAGTCTCGTCGCGTTCTAACATGCCCTCTCTCCACTTGTGGAATAAAGCATGGTCCAATATTATTTCCTTCAACGGTTTTTTGAATTGCTTGTAGTGGCGAATACACTTCAACACCATGTCGATGGCAATGTTTGGTCGAAACTCCGTTTTATTTAGAATAAGTAAACTCATCTTGCAAATTCAGGTATTGGTAAATTAAAATTGTTATTCGCGTATTCCTTGTATTGCGGTTCGACTTGGAAAAATGGGTGCGACGCAGGAAATACTTGTTTTGTTTTCCCGACGTTACCCAAAAATATATCCTGCCCTTTCGCCTTCATCGTATCAACTACGGGCGCGACTACCTCGTGCGCGTTTACGGTTGTTTTCACGTCGCTATCTTCCTTGAGTAGTAGACATTTGCAATTGAAATGATTGGTTGGTGCAATCTTATCCAACAGAGGGTCGTCTATGCTTAATACTAAATCGTCAAGTGGTCTGCAGATGATACACGCATCACCAATCGCGGAGTATCTGACATTCGGATAAACGTCTTTCGTTGCGACGATGTCCTGCCACTTCAAAGCGCAGTCCGCTTGTGCAATAGCCGTATTATATTCACTCACGCCCCAATTGTTATTCCAATTGTCGTAAGTCTCGCGCGCAAGCTTGTTGAATTCTCTACTCGAACGAATCGACCCGTTTTCTTGGTTCACAAGTAGCGACGATATTTCCTTTGTTTGTTGGAAAGTCTTCGCTGCGCCAAACATGTATGTATTCTCGAGTAGTTGCGTGAGCAGAGGTAAGTCTAATTCGCTCACCGCCTCAATTGAAGTATTGAAACTTTGTAATACTGCTTTTTTCAAATATTCAGTCACGGCATTGTAGTACGACACGGGAAGACGCCATTCGGTGATGTAACCTTCCTCGATACCTCGTATCAAAGCCTCAATCTCTTTATCTGAAAAACGCATTTTAGCCATAAAGTTCTTTCAGTTTGTTTTGAATTGATTCAGGCATGGCTTTTGCTTTCGCCAGGGGTTGAACGGCGATATCGCTTGTCGGAATGCCCGTTTTCTCAGTGAAGTACTTGGCATCCATTTGCAAACCCGCTGTCTTCATCTTGCCTCCGAGGTCGACTAAATCCTCTGCAATTTCCATACTCTCGTTGTCGTTTATCATTACCGCCGTAGCGCCGTCAGGAACGGGAAAACCTAGATTCCTAAGTTTGGGAATAAGTACATTATTCACAATCGCCGTAATGAAGTCGCCGTCTTTGGATTGTTTGTCTTCGAGTGCTTTCTGCGCAGGTGATTCCCCTCCGTCGTTTCCTAGTTTGCCGGGTATTGATTTCATGGCGTCGGCATGTCCTAAAATCAATTGTGAAATCTTGGCCTCAATACGCTCCTCTGCTTGGTCGAATGCGTTGTAAGTCGTCCCACTACCACTAGACGAATGGAAAATAATTTCGTCGTTCTCGTCAGTCAAGGCAACACCGTTCGAACCCATGTTTACCGCAGCCTCGTACAGCTCCGCGCGTTCTGTTTCCTCGGTCTTTGATGTCTTGACTTGGCGGAAAGGTGCAATGTTCACCTCAAGATAGTCCGCATTGAGTCGCAGGATATTACGAAGGATAATTTCGTAGATTGATATTTTGAAAAACTCACCGAAACCACACGTCGAAGTACCTTGGTCATTTGGCGTTGATACCCAAACATAGGAGTCTTGCACCTCGGGGTCTACTATGAAGTCGACGCCCGTAGTCATGTACTCGAATCGAGAAATCATACATCGGTCTGGTGATACAAGCCAACGCTTTTCGACTTCCGTGCCTACGATTTCCCCATTTACCACGTCGCCGAGATAAATAAGTGAGTAACCATAAAACTTCGCGTCGAGTGCAAAGGATATGAAGTTTTCAAACCATTGTTTTAGTGAGGTCTTGCCGTCAATTTGGTTGCAGAAAATAGAGGTTAACTTTTCATCTGTACCTCCGCCTTTCGTTTTGAATTCCCATTTACGAAGCAAGGTCAAATCCTTTCGACGATCAATGCAAGCAGAGACAAATCCGTTCTCGGCAGTATTCAAGTAAAGCCTTTGCATTTTTACACGGAACGGGAAAAACGCTTGTTCGGCTTCTTGTATTGCGAGCCTACGAGACTCGGCATCTTGTCGAAGCCGTTGCACCGATGCAGGCACCGTGTCAACTTTGCGACTTTTCTTTTTCGCGTTAGACTTGCCGAATATCGCAGAGGTGACCTTGTTTGATATGTCCGAGAATCGACTCATTAGAAATTATTATTTTGTTTTGGTAATGCCGAACCCCAACGAATGCGCGCGCCTGACTTGGGTTGTATCTTCTCAATGTCGGCCGTGATGTTTTCACCCTTGGCAACATTTTTAAGCCACGAGATTACGTCGTCGTATCGCTTGACTCGTAGTTCTGGAATATTGTGGGGTGCAATGCGTGAATGAAGTCTATACAAGATCACGTCAACCATGTACTCTACGAGTTGTTGGTTTCTGTTGTCTCCTGCTGTGAATTTGGCCGTGTCGGTTGGTGCTGTGCCTGTTGTTACCGAGTATGTCGTACCGCTACCCCACGCCGATGTATTCGTATTCGGGGCGATACCCGTTGAGGGCATAACCGCAGTATATGTTTTATCTTGGTAGAATACTTCGTCGCCTGCTTCGTAGGTCGTGTAATAATCCCAATCGTTCTTTGGCGTCTTAGCGTAAAACATAGCAAACTGCGCACCGATTAATGTCCATTTAGCCACATTCCATGCCTCGGCGACAGTTATCGCCGTACTGCACTTGTAGACGAATCCACCGTACAAAGTAAGTGCGTTGAGCGTGTACGTAGATGAGGTGCTGTAAGCATTAGCATTGAGATAAAAACGATCTTTCGCGCTATAGGGCACAAGGGGCGACCAAATTGCGGTACTGGTGAATTCCTTGGCGAGATCATATTTTTGTACTAGGTATGAGGTGAGTAAACTTTGAGCTGCTTGTTCTGCTTGCGTGAGTAGGCTTGTGTCTGCGCCGATTATCTGCGTAAGGCTATCCGATTGGATTAAAGACTTGTAGTCCTGCGAAAAAAGGTAGCCCATATTTACTTTTTTACAAATTTAGCAAAATATAAATACAAATAGCATTTTGCTAAAAATTATTTTTACTTCCTCCGCCCGTCAGTATCTGTGATTTACGTCCGCCTTTGCGGTAACGCGCGTATTGGTCCATCAAATACATGGTGAGGAAATATCTCTTCGCGTCGGAGGGGTGCCCGAATTCCTCGTAGGATACTTTCGTGACGGGGTGTATCTTTTTAGTTTTCTTGAGTGTGCCGTCGCTATCCTCTAGCGCGTATTGGTAGTCATGAATTGACTTCGTACAGCGTGACGCGATACGGATCCGCACACCTTCCACGCGACCTGCGTAACAATCGTTAATGAATCCCGCGGACTGCACGACGGAAGGATTCACCGACGGCATTCGGAGTCTCGGGTGGTAGGCTTTCAGGTACTCAAGTATTTTCGTGTAGAAGTTTTCGCCCTTCTCGATTTTGGTGTCTTGCTTCATCGAAGTGCGATCACCATACACGAATAGCCCTTTCACTTTCTCAGGCGGGTAACGCTTGATGAACTCTAGGCAAGTATCGTACACGCGGTTTCTCGGGTCTTCTAGGCATATCTCGTCCACTTGGCAAAGGTCTAATCCCGAACCCTGCCAAATCAATAGCGTGAGGTACGGATTTACGTTCTCATCCCACGTGATGTGCAACGGCAAAGCCTCATCCCATTCAAGGTCGAACACATCGCGCGAGCTGTTGAAATCCTTCCAGAATTCGCCACCCGTTCGAAGTTTACCCCAATCACCGAGTCCGTAGATTCGGTAGTAATTCGGATCCGTGAGGCGGTCTTGCTCGAAGTCGTCAATCGTGTGTTGGTCGACGAAGTGAGGCCCTACGATGTACTTGTTATCGAGATACGTTGTCTTGATTATAACGGCATTCCCTTTGTCGTTTATCCATTTGCCTGTTAGTTTCCAATCTTCGTATTTGAATCCTAGATTCTCAGCTTCGGCGAACAGATCAACGGGGCGCAAGTCCATCACGTCGAACACATTTTTCTTTACCCAGTGATCTTCGTGTATCGGATTGAATAGGCACATTATTTGCTGACCTCGTCTACCCCTCAGACGTTTTCGGACTTGCTTTAAATCTTCGAAGTTAAATTGCGTCACCTCCTCAAGAACGACTCTTTTGAACTGTGAGATACCTTTTACCTTCTCAGGGTCGTCTAAGCCTCTAAATCGAATAAATGAACCCGTGGCAATACATTCGATGTAGTTCTGCTGAATGATGAATTCATCGTTTAGTTTCCACTTGCTTATCAAACCTTTAAAGTCTGCATAAATAGAGTCGAATATGTCACTCCCGAATTTACGCATCACAAGTGCATTCTCGTCGCTACTTTCCAACATGAGACGTATTTGCGCCTGGCAGTATGTGTAGGTCTTGGAAGCTGACGAACCACCGCGAAGCCAAATGTAGCGAATTGCGGAATCCTGCATGTGCTCCATGAGGTGCCAATACAGGTTATTAAATAATTTCTTGGATAGTTCTACATAAACCACTATTCGTCGGTGTAGGTTACTTTAATTCGCTTGTCCGTTAGAAGTATTTCCGACTTCGCTATCCCGTCGACACCTATCATTTTCGCTAACTTGTCGAGCGTGGCGGGTTTATCCCACAACTTCACCTCGGTAGTGATTCCGGTCGGAATCTTGTCGTCGCCTATTCTTTCGAATAACTCAGTTACTTTGATGCTTGAGATTACTGCGCGGGTTCGCTTGTCTAAGTCTTTTACGGATTTAAGTCGTCCATTTTCATCGTACAATTTGCCAATATCGAAAAATCCTATTTTGGCATATTCGTTGGCGATTTTGTCGGCGTCGATGTTGATTCGGAGGCTCAAGTTTCGCTTATATTCGGCGATAGTCTCCTGAATCTTGCTTTTTGATAACATGCGACTAGCTGCTTCTTGCGCAGATTTAGCGCCATAACCTGCAGCAATTGCCGCCGCTTTGCCGTTAAACTTGCGTTTCACGTATTCCGCGCAAAATAATTTCTGACGGTCATTCAGTCCGTTTGCTTCATCAATTTCGGTGAAAATATCTATGCTTTCGTTCGATTCCACAGCACAAATATAACATTTTATCAATTTATTTAGCTTTTTGCTAAATTTTTTGTTTCGTAATTCTATTCTTTTGCTCGAACCAAGGACTTAGTTGAAAGGTATTCGAAAAGCACCAAAAGGGATTTCATTGTACATAAAATCGTTATCGTACGGCTTCTTTTCGTCGTAAAAACACAGATGCCGTTTGTGTAAAGTAGTCGGAGAATACCCGTTAACATTTATGAATTTAAAGGGCATGCTTGGTGTTGAAAATTCATCTACCAATTTCAAATAGGATTGATTTACCCACCACTCAATAAAAAATGTCCTACCCTCGATTTCAAATTCAATAACCCTATTAAACCTTCCTTCTGTGTTTTGCTCATTTTTTGCTTTTATGCCAAGTTTCGTGAGATAACTTATTACATTTTCGATACTATCTGCTACCATTGCCTAACCTTTAACGATGGAAATTTAATTACTGGCATAGACAATGTTCGCATTATTTCAGTCCTGGGATTAGTTTCAAAGTGAATTTTTATGCGGTCTGGCAATTTCTTTACTATTTCAATAAAATCTAAATCATCAGTAAAAATGTAATTATTTACTTTAGATATTCCATTTATAGCCGTTGTATGATCTCTACCACCATAATGACTGCCAATAGCTTCTAACGAAGGCTTTAAGCCTAATTTCTTGGCTAAATACATACAAATGTGCCTAGCTAAGACATATTCACGCTTTCTTGACTTAATAAATAGCTTATCGGTGCTTATTCCTGAAGCCCTACACACCTCAATTTCGATTTCTTGTAGTTGGTTCATGTTGTTTAATTTTTATAAGGTGAAAATGTTACATCAACTTTTATGCACTTCCTGCCAAAATAAATGTCAATAATTTTTATACAATCATCATACCCACATCCAAAAACTGCCATGTAACCATCCTCAGATAATTTTTTAAGGCTTGCCCATTGTGATTGAATATGCTCACTTTCTCTTAATTGGCCCGACTTTGTGTAAACTTCATTATTTGATGTCTTGATCTCTATAATTAGCCCGCTATACATTTTATTTGGTGCTAATATCAATAAATCAGGAATCTTATACTTTTTACACCTAAGTTTTTTCAATTTAGTAGCCTG
>JACCDG011987085.1_pt1 | contig 10199 bp, 9 predicted proteins | sample 7442471 | NCBI WGS metagenome assembly JACCDG01 (sample SAMN15323444, study PRJNA562643) | freshwater metagenome | isolation source: river surface water | place: USA:Blue River Watershed | collected 2017-08-17 | reverse complement strand
TTTTTAAATTATCCTAAGGAGTTAATTCATGGGTCTTCTTTCCCCAAACGTTGGAGAAGTACTTCTTCTCAAATATATGCTTAATTATACGTCTCCAACGAACGTCGAACTTCGTTTGTATACCAATAACGCCACCCCAGCGTATACTGACGTTCTTGCGTCTTACACTGAATCCTCAGCAGCAGGATATGGTGGAATTACAATGGCTGGAACGGCTTGGACGGTTGCTACGACTTCTGGCACGACAGTTGCTAATTTTGCCCAACAAACATTTTCGTACACTACATCTGAATCCGTGTATGGTTACTTCGTAACTTCAAATGGTAAAGGGCAAGTTTTGTGGGCTGAAAGGTTCTCCGGAGCTGTTCCGTTCAATATTCCGAGTGGAGGCGGAACTATTTCAATCACTCCGAGAGTGACCCTCACCTAAGTGCTTATTTTAAAGTACTTGCAGCAAAAAACCAGCATAAAAGTGCTGGTTTTTTCTTTTATAAAGTTTGCTTCCCACTTTTAGTCACATTAAATATTTTTGATTTTTGTACCGATATACAAAATAATAAATATTTTTAAAAGGATTATTTTGCTATGACTAAAGCCAATAAAAGAAAACCTCGCAATTTTTGGATTGATTTTGAAAATATCAAAACATTACTCATTCCTTTGTGTAACGAAAACACACTTCCAAGTGCAGATAGTTTGAAGCAATACCCTGAAGGCTATCAACTTATTAATGCAATATCACGATATCATGGCGGGATTGAATCTGTTGCTGCAAGGTTAGGTTGTAAAACCAGAAAAAGTGAAATTGAATGGACTGAAGATGAATTATCAGATGAACTTAAAAAGTTCAGTATCGAAAACAATGGGTTCCCTACACAAGCAACATTGCGTAAACAAAAAAGATCAGATTTAGAAAAAGCAATCAGTCGCAGCAGTAAAAACATTCACGAATGGGCGGAGCATCTTGGATATACACCATGTCAAAAACCAAAAGGTTATTGGAAAGATTTTGAGAATTTGCGTCGAGAAATAGAAAAAATTATTGTCAACAATAAGTTTCCAACTTCAGAAATGATTGCAAATAATATTGGACATCGAGCAAGACATGCTATTTATGCTTATCACGGTGAGAGCATTGCAACACTAGCGAAACGTATGGGATATGAACCTCCTAATTTCCTTGTAGCAACAGATGGTCATTATGTTCAAAGCGGTAATGAATACATCGTAGACGAATTTCTTTATAATCATGGTATTCAGCACGAAGTTGGCGGACTAATTGCACCAGGAGTTAATCAATACAAATATGATTTTAAAATAGGTGAATATTATCTTGAGATTTGGGGATATGAAAGCAATCGAATCGACGGAATCTGTGGTGTGTACAATAAAAAGAGAAAAGAAAAAGAAGAATTTTATAGATCAAAAAGTTTAAAATTAATTTCGATTAATGCCGAATTCTTTCAACAATCCGCCAAAGACATTTGTCTTGATTTATTTAATCTATTAACAAGTTGCGGTATTGTTTGTGGCGACACGCCGAAAGAATTTGATATTTCCAACATACAAAAACATGCCTATTATTGGAGTGAGGATCGTATTTTACGTGAATTGAAAATTATTTTAAATGATATCGGAAAAGTTCCATCCTGGGAAGAATTGCGTAATGCTGGGCGTGGTGATTTAGCAGATGCTATTAAAAGATATGGTGGCTTCAGTAAATTTAGAATATTATTAGGTCAAAAAATTCGAAGTGGCTGGGATGATGAAAAAATTGAATGTGAATTAAAAAAAATTATTGCAGAAGACAAAAAGTTTCCAATTCAATCTAGGCTGAAAGAATTGGAAAGATGGGATTTACTTCGAGCAATTAACCGTTCAGGTGGTTTTGTTAAGTGGCACATCAAGATGGGCTTTAAACCGACAAGATCATTGAATCGATTGCTTAAAAGCCACCGGTCTTCCGAACGATGAAAATAGAAACCTCAATATCATTTATCTTGCCAGTAATTATTATAGCATTTCGTTCTAAATCCCAAGATATTGATCCATAATTTAAGCGTTGAGCGGTTGGCATAAGTGACAGCATTCCGGTGTGATTTCCACTGATTTTTACTTCGGCAATCCAACCTTTGCCTGGACTAGAATGCTGGCGAATATTTTTAGTAATAGTTGGTTTATTGCCATCTTGGCAGCATAATTCGTTTTCCAGTCGATTAATCACAAAAGTTACCGGCTCAGGCACGTTCATGTTTTATCTCCCGTTACTAAATACAACACGAGGTCATAAATAATTGCAAAAGTATGAAGGAATAACATTTGATGAAAACATTTCGCCAATATGTCGAAAACCGAACAGTATACCAAGGTCTTCCACAACAACCGCCTGGTCCAGAAGCTCTGCGAGACCAAGAAATCGCCTCGCTTAAAAGTCAAAACATGGTCCCAGGCGATAAGCGGTTTGGACGACTCGGTCAATTGCTTCAAGACAAGCACGCCGATGCTATGCCGCCTGCTCCTGGAGAACCATACGTTGGCTTGCCAGAAGAAGATCACGTTAAACGCGAAAAAAGATTTCAAGACCTACGCAATCGACAAAGATCATTAAGCCCAGAAGAACGAATAGAGCTATCTCAAATGCTTCAAGACAAAGCCTTGGCGGAAGCACCACCACCGCCAGCCCCTCCTTATCAGAGAATGCCAGAATCTCCGTCTTTTCAACGCGACCAAGAAATCCAACAACTCAGATCACTTGGTGCTCGCAAAACGATAGAACAACGGATTCGGCTTGCTCACCTACTAGGTCAAAAAAACAAAGAAGATTACGAATATGACAGCCTTCGTAGCAGTTAAGTCGTAACCTTCTTTCCTTATTAACATTATAGAGGCAATTTCACGGAAGAGGAATAAATTCTGGAGGAAGTTTTAAAATCTGCCCGTTAATGCTTATAATGGGCAACAATCTTGCTCCAGCTTGATTGGCAGGCAAAGGCTTGCCAACTTCCATTAACCACCCCAAATTAGATTGCACAGCATAAGCGTGAATTCTACTAAGGGGGACGAATAAACCCTTGCCAGTCCCATTATATGGGTCAGTTGAACCCCAACAAATGCCGATGTAGTATCCGTCAGCAGTCAACAGCCCACCGCCAGATCTTCCGTGTCGTGGACCATTCTCAACCAATACTAAGTTACGCCCTTCTATACCAACAACTTTCATTAAATACAAAGCAACCTCTCTGGCTCCATCACAACCACACGAATTATAAACCTGACCGGGATTGATTACATAATCAACTGGGGCAATCGGAAAATAATCATCCAAATCCCAATCTGTTTGAAAACTCATAAATGAAATATCTTCAGAATTGCTAAAAGTCAATACTGTCGCTGTATATTTTGATATTTGTTGCAGTTTAACATTATTTTTATAAAAAACATTAATTTCTACAGTTTTTTCACCCCCGCGAAATAAATGCCCACATGAAATAACATAAGCAGTTTTATTTTCTCTGTTATAATAACAAATTGTCCCAGAACCAAAAACGTTACCATTTCTAATACGAACAGATGCTTTTAACCAACGACGATATTCTTCGCCACGATTTTCAATAGGAGCAATATCACTCCCCTGGAACATTTCATCTTTGTATGGATAATTGTATTGATATTGTGGTCCGAAATAATAATGCTGAGGAGGGATGTATTGACCATTTTGCTGTTGTTCACGGCTAATTGGCTTTAACGGTCCACCGAAATTATTACTACTACGTTCAACCCACGGCAAAATTTGCGGATTTTTATTGGCAATGTCTGTAGTTGCCAATTTAATTGATTTAATTGGCTGACTTGTCGGAGTACTCGTGCCAACCATGACGGCGGCAGCCATACTAGCAATTACCAATACGGACACTAAGAGCTTCTTCATGTGTTCTCCTTAATTTTTCTACACAAGGCAATTAATATGTATTCATCAATGCAACATTGACACTATGTTAATGTTTGGACTTTGATAAATCCAGGAGATGCAAAATGCAGCCAACTTTTCTAACTATTGCTCACAATCTTTTCCCAAACCGGGATGAAAGATATGGTTTTTCTCAAGAAAATGTTGAAATAAGCATGATTGGAATATGTTTGCCAGTGTGGGTGAGCGGAATAACAACAAGCGAACCAGCAGAAGAGGTGTATTGCCGCTATAAACTTAGGAATTACTCCGTTCCTGGTGAGCAATCTGTAAATATAAACAAAGATGGATTCACAATCAATTTAGCCGACAAGTCCTTGTGGGACTTGATTAAAGATGCGAAGGATGGAGGCTCTGGTTCTATATATTTAACACACCAGGGAAGTATCACAAATAACGGCGTCGAAATCCTGGTAATTCATTATATTAATATTCAAGACATAAGCGTGCTAACAAGGGAAAAAAATGCCATTCGTTGATCGTCTTTCGTCATTGGACGCCGGCTATCAGCCCGGCGACCTTTCTATCTACCCTTTGGGCAAGGATGATTATAACACCTTGTACCGAGCTACCAATAATGCCGAGTCTTTCTTGACACAAAGTTTGACTTACACGGGTCGTTTCATAGTAGTAGATGACACATCCAAATTTCCCAGCAATGGTTTAATTCGTGTCGGCAAAGAAATTGTTTTCTATGGTAGTAAAACAAAAACAGTATTCAAAGACATTAAACGTGGCTTTGTAGGATCTAGCCAACGCCCTTGGCCGGTTGGTACTAAAGTAATGGGTTCAGTCATGGCTGAACACCATAATGCAGTACGGGATGCTATTTTAAATATAGAAAACAACTTGGGAACCAAGGGGTCGCCAACCGCTGAGTCTCTTAATGGCATATTGCAAGGTCTAGAATATCAGTTTCTTGCTCCAAAGCCACTTTTTCGAGCAATACCGCGTAAAGGACCGCCCGTACTTCAAGTTCGATTTCAGAGTTTCTCAGATGCTCCGGCGATCAGATTTCTTTGGGATTTTGGAGATGGATCTACTTCCGTAGAAGCCAATCCTATTCATAGTTATTTGTCTGCTGGGGTCTATACTGTTAAATTAAGCATGATTACCGCCTTAGGAGGCACCGGTATTACGACCAAGAACGAATATATAATTGTAGATGAAGAAGAAGGTTTGGCATTCTTCTATGTAACTTCTTTGGTCGGTGATACATCTACAGAATTTGAGTTCGTAGATCAGACCAGGGGCGATATCACAACACGTTATTGGATTTGGGATGATGGTACAAATTACACAGAACCAGATCCAGATATCCACACAGCAACACATACTTACACAGTAGCAGGGCAGTACCAGCCCACCCTCCTGGTGGCATTTACAGACGGCACTCTGAAACGGGTGACATTAAATGATACAATCGTAGTAACAGAATAAAAGAGGACATATGGCTCTCCCGTTGCCAACCTATCCGGAACAACTTGATACCGTTTCGACACTATACACAGCCCATGACTCACTACGAGTGACGCTAGTAGAAGATTACCTACCTGGAAATAAAATCATCACGGTAGATGGCGATCTTTCTGCATGGCCGGCTGATGGTATAATTACATTAACAGAACAACGTAGTGATATTGAGCTACGAGCTGTGTCGTTTTTCTACACATCTCGTTCCGGTAACGAATTTTTCGGTCTTCAGCTATATCCTGGATTCGAGGACTTGGCAAAACCAAAAAATATCACTCACGTAACTCAAAATGTCGTTGCACCGCACCACAACAATTTAAAAGATGCCTTGATAGCCATCGAAGAATTTATTGGAATCAAAGGAACTATTGATGTAAAACCACTCGGAACAACGATGGAAGGACGCATCAATTTCCTTAGACGCCTAGTACTTCGTCCCAGGGCATGGTTTACGGCAAACAGACGAGTTGGCATTGCTCCATTAACAGTTGAGTTTCGTAACCTTAGCTTCCGTAATCCAACTGAATCTGTATGGGATTTTGGTGATGGTGGATCAGATAGTTGCTCTACTGTTTCTTCAATAAGCACAATTTCTTCAGTAAGCACGCCGTCTTCAATATCGACTTTGACTATCGAAGATAGTTTATCAGTTATCTCCAAGGTTTATTATAAGCCTGGTGTTTATGATGTGCAACTTGTGGTTTCAAATGAGTTTGGCGAAGATACAATTACCATTCCAAACTACATTACCGTGCGAGTTGCGGCACCAAATCCAGCAGTTATCGAATATACTCCAGATAATGCTACACAATCAATTATTGATAACGTGTTGTATACTAGGAGTAATTCCATAGTCAATGTGTCTATAATCGACACAGGCGAGCAAGATTGCGACCCAGTGACTGATTACACTTGGGATTTGCAAGACGACCTTTTACACGGTAATTCGCCCCAAGCCAAAGCTTCTTATAGCATTGGCGGCATTTACGATGTACGATTACGCATTGGCACATCCTTGGGTGCTTATCGCAACACTATTTTTAAAAACACTATAAACGTAATCGAAAGAAACAATCTATGGTACATGGTATCACCAGACACAAGTGATAATATTACCAAAAATTTTTATGGGTATGAATTTGGCTTACTAAGCGAATCATTTAAATTAGGGAATCGCAACCCAGTCTCAGTTACTCGTGATTACACAGAAGTAGCCTCCGGGCAAAATGGTGAAATGGCAAAAAAAGAGTTTTTGCGTAATAACGGATTTGTTCGTAAGAATGCAACTGGCTCTGGGGATAAAGGATCTTCTTTATTATATTGGACCCAGGGCGGCACCCCAATTAAAATTAAATTCAAAGAATACCAAGGATTTACAGATTCTTGGTCAGCACCAGCAGGACTTGATACATATACTCGTGGATGGAATTGGGTCGGCTTAAATGCCAATTCAAAAGTGTATTTTGTCTTAGGATCTGGCTCGACACTAGCGGGCGATACACCGGGAAATTCGCCGACAAATCAAACTAAAGATGTGTTAAATCTCAACACTTATACATTTTCAGACCCAGTCACTCTAAACGATACGAATTATAAAAATGGGGCAGATGAATTACAACAAAATGTTGGATTGGGTTCTCATGGTAATTTTTGCACCTATCGTTCATGCTGGAAAGATCACACCGGCTTCATAGTCCGAAATGATGGCTCTGGATCGTATTACAGACTTAAGAGTTTTTATCGTACTGAAGGGACATTAACAGATGAATTTCAGTATATTCGTAAATTGCCAGACATGCCAGGATCAATGAAGTTAAATGGACAATTAGTGCCACTGAATGGCGGGGTTTACTTCTTCAGCAACTCCGGTGAGTTTGTTGTATGGAATGATACAACCAGTGTATGGGCAGTTGGCTCCCCAAGTGCTGCATCGAATCCGTTTCGAGCACTCCAAGATCAAAGCGTGCCAACATTCGATGAAGCAGATAACTCTCTGGTAGCAACAGGAGACGGCGATAGACGTGCTTTTCTGAGTTTTGATTATAGCAGCAAGGTGTTTATAAAATTCAATGAAGCTACGCTGTCTTTCTCTTCGCTCGGTTCTAGACCAGCGGGTGAACAATTTTTAATGGGTGTGTATTAAATGTCGAGGAGTAGATAAATCATGCCAACAGGATTTCCCCCACAACCGATCTACCCAAATGGGATCGACAGCGACTCTACCTTATATCAAGTATATAACACGACTGAGGCTCCGCTTACTCTCAACAATGAGCCGTGGGCAGAAGAAGTACACATTCTTCCACAGAAAAGTGGACAAGAAGAAATTTGGGCTAATAACGGATTTGCCACTATCAATGGTGAAATGTTTTATTACGATGCTGTTGATAAAGATGACAACGGATTTGTTAAAACTTTAAAACGATGTATTCGCAATCTTGGTGGCACTAGCACTCAAGCAAACCTTGCAGGCACAATGGTGCGAGGTTTTGTTATGGCAGAACATCATAATCAATTAGTCAATACGGTACTTAAAATAGAACAATTTGTTGGAGAAAATTTCACTAACGAAGAAGAAACTCTTGATTGGCGTGTACGCAATTTACAATCAACACCAATTATCTTTGATGATTTTGATTGTCCAGATGTGAATTTTACATTCAATATTGTTTCGAATGATCCTGCTACTGGTATTTTGGCAAATTATTTCATTGAGGTATCGGGAACATACAACGAATTTGTACTTAATTTTGGAGACGGAACTTTCACTCGTTCTGTAGCCGCCGGGAGCCACCGTTATGCTCCCAATGGTACAATTGATCCTATCATTACAATATCAAATGATAAATGTCAAATTGTACAATCCCCAATCAACAGAAGCGAGACAACCACCCCACAAGACGCTCCAGATGATTTTACTATCAATCTGCCAGTGCCTGTGTGTCCAGAAATTGGTGATGTGTTTATTACGCCAGTTTCTATTCCGCCACAAGATATCGTATTTCCGCCAATTGTATTTCCATGCTTGGATGTAAATCCATTTCCATCCACGTTTTTTGGACCAATTAGCATTGCTGTAGATTTCGCACCATTGAATATACCAAGTGTAATTGATATTGTGGTGCCAAGCATTCCACCGATAAGCATTACGCCTATTTCCATACCACCGGTTTCTATAATTGTACCGACAATTTCGATTCCACCAATTAGCATTATAGTGCCAAGTATACCAAATATAAGCATTACGGTGCCGGAAATAAGCATTACAGTGCCTGAGATTCCAGACATTAACTTAATTGTTCCAAGCATCCCTGACATTAATGTAAATGTCCCGGAGTTTCCTGAAATTACTGTTAATGTTAGTGTTCCAAGCATTCCAGACATTAATATCAATGTTCCTACTTTCCCTGACATCAACGTTAATGTTCCAAGTATTCCGGATATTAATGTCAATATTCCGAATATACCAGATATTAATCTAATTGTTCCAAGCATTCCAGATATTAATGTTAATGTTCCGAGCATTCCAGACATCAATTTAATTGTTCCAAGCATACCTGATGTCTACTTAATTGTTCCAAGCATACCTGACATTTATTTGATTGTTCCGAGTATTCCTGATATCAATGTTAATGTTCCGAGTATTCCTGATATCCGCATTCAGCCACCAGAAGACATGCCATGCATTACATTTTGCGATCCGCCAACTATTCCGGCGGTTACGTTTGATGATCCGCCATGTATTCCGGTGTGTTGGGGCACTCCGCCATCAATTCCTATAAACGTTACAGTTACATGTAGTTGTGCATGTTGCCCATCTGCTGCTGCGATTAATTTTGCAGAGCCAGAATTTGTGGATACATTTAATCCATTTACACCGAATAGAGATTGGTCGCAACCCGAACAAATGGAAATTAATTATGATTTCCAGGGATTCCCATCAGTCATCATGATTGAGCCGCCAGTAATGCCGGATATCAAGGTAGTAAGTGAATTACCAAGTAGCATTGAATTGATAGCCCCAGACAAAATGGTTATTGAATACGTTGGACCTGCAATACCATCTACAATTGTGGTTGTAGCTCCAGAAAAGCCATTTGAAATACAAATAGTTGCACCAAGTAGCATTAAATTAGACACCAATGATATCATAGATGGAATAAGTCTGATTGCACCAAATTGGAACCCAAGTATTTTGATAGATGCCAGTATGATTCCATCATCTATGACACTTGATTATACTGGTCCTTCTAGTTTTGAATTAATATACAATGGTCCTAGTAGTATAAAACTAGAAATGCCAGACAATCCAGTAATTCAAATGCTGCCACCAACTGAAGCCATACCGATTTCTGTCATGTTGACATTGGCAGTAGATGGTGTTCAACAATTGTTAAGTGATGAACAAAAAGCTAATATGCAGTGTGTCGCTATAGTTCCTTGCAAATCGTGAGCTTGCAATTTTATTTTTCTTCGTACCATTACAATGGTACGAAGAAAAATAAAATTAGTGGCATTTACGCTATTAACAACAAAGTGAACAATAAGCGTTATGTAGGTTCATCAATTTGCATACATACTCGTTGGAAAAAACAACATTTACAAGATCTTAGAAAAGGAGTTCATTATAATAACCATTTCCAATATTCATGGTTAAAATATGGTGAAGAAAATTTTGAATTTGAAACATTAGAAGAATGCGATGAATCTTTGCTTAAAGAACGTGAAGATTATTGGATTGAAACATATAAATCATGGG
>JACCDG011451336.1_pt1 | contig 10201 bp, 7 predicted proteins | sample 7442471 | NCBI WGS metagenome assembly JACCDG01 (sample SAMN15323444, study PRJNA562643) | freshwater metagenome | isolation source: river surface water | place: USA:Blue River Watershed | collected 2017-08-17 | reverse complement strand
CGATTTCTGCATCGGTTCCTTCAGCGAGAACGCCGCCGGCTCCAACATATGGACCTTCGGTTCCTTCGCGGACAACGATGAAATCGATTGGCGCCTTGGTGGCGAGAGGTCCAGTTACTCCAGCGCGCAGGACTGCAGGGCGCAAATTGATGTAGTGATCAAAGGCAAAACGAAGTTTTAGGAGCAAACCACGTTCTAGAACACCGCTTGGAACAGTTGGATCTCCAACTGCGCCGAGCAAGATGACATCTGCTTTAGCGATCTCTGCTAGAACTGAATCTGGAAGAACTTCACCAGTGCGATGCCAATAACCTGCACCAAGGTCGTACTCGGTTTTATGGAAAGTCACATCGTACTTGGCAGCGACCTTATCCAAAATGCGTAACCCTTGAGCTACAACTTCTGGACCGATTCCATCGCCTGCGATTACGGCAAGATTTATATTTTTCATATCTATTCTTTCCGTTAATTCACTAAGGTAACTGAGCGTACGAGTTCGGCACCTGTTTCTTTAGCAAGTGCAGAAACAATTGCATCGGCGACAGGTGAATCAACGGTGATCGCCATCAAAGCTTCTCCCCCGGCGCTAGCGCGGGCTACTTGCATTCCTGCAATATTTATTCCGGCCTTGCCAAGTGCGTTACCAACTGCGCCAACAACACCTGGACGATCGGGATAACGAAGGAATAGCAAATTATCAGTTGGTGGAAGATCGAGATCGAAACCATCGATTGCGATGATCTTTTCGACTTTACGGATACCCATCAATGTTCCATCAACGGTGATCGACTTTCCATTGGCAAGTGCGCAATGCAAAGAGATCATGCTGCGATATTCGGGGCTAACTGGGTCGCTATCGGCTGAAGATGTGATTCCACGAGATGCTGCAAGACCTGGAGCATTTACATAAGTAACTTCTTCGGCACCTGTGGCAAGGAGCGCACCCTTAAGCGCGCTAATCGCCAAGATTGAAGAGTCGTGCTCAGAGATATCTCCGCGCACATGTACATCGAGATTAGTTGGAAGTTCGCCCGCGATCGCAGTTGCGATCTGTGCCATCTTTTCAACGAGAGGAAGCGAAGGACGAATTTCTTCGTGAATTGCTCCACCTTTTACGTTAACTGCATCAGGAACTAATTCGCCAGCTAGTGCTTTGCGAACTGAAACTGCAACTGCAATTCCGGCGCGCTCTTGTGCTTCATCAGTAGATGCTCCCAAGTGAGGAGTTGCAACAACTTGATCAAGCTGGAAGAGCGGTGAATCGGTGCAAGGTTCGGTGACGTAAACATCAAGACCAGCTCCTGCTACGCGACCTTCGACGATTGCATCGTGAAGAGCCGCCTCATCGAGAACGCCACCACGAGCCGCGTTGATGATGCGAACTGAAGGCTTAACCTTCTTGAGCGCTTCAACACCGATTAAGTTTGCAGTCTCTTTGGTCTTTGGCAAGTGAATAGTGATGAAGTCACTTCGGGTAAGAAGTGTGTCTAGATCGACTAGCTCTACGCCAAGTTGTGCAGCGCGTGCTGGTTGTAGGTATGGATCGTAAGCAACTACGTTCATGCCAAAAGCCTGCATGCGATGAGCAACTAACTGACCAATGCGACCGAAGCCAACAATGCCGAGAGTTTTTTCAAATAGTTCTGCGCCTGTGTACTTAGAGCGCGCCCACTTGCCATTGCGAAGTGCTGCATGTGCAGGTGAAATAAATCGTGCTGAAGCAAGTAGCAATGAGATAGCAAGTTCTGCCGCAGAGACGATATTTGAAGTTGGTGCATTAACGACCATTACGCCTGCAGTAGTTGCTGCAGGAATATCTACGTTATCTAGACCAACGCCAGCGCGTGCAATAACTTTCAATCCCTTTGCCGCAGCAATTGCTTCTGCATCCATCTTGGTTGCAGAACGGATCAAGACCGCATCGACTCCTTTGCCAAGTTCGGCAAGGAGTTCGGTGCGGTTTGCGCCATCACAATTACGTACTTCAAAATCCGGACCCAGTGCTTCTAGGGTTGCCGGACTTAACTCTTCAGCGATTAAAACAACAGGTTTAGCCACGCGCCGCGCTTCCTTCTCGGTAATCATCTTTATTTGAAGTCTTGATCCAGCTAAACATCTTACGAAGTTCGCGGCCTACTCCTTCAATTGGGTGAGCCTCACCCTTGGCGCGAAGCGCCTTAAATTCTGGTGCTCCTGCTTCCTGATCATCAATGAAGCGCTTTGCAAATGCGCCAGATTGAATATCAGCAAGAACTGCCTTCATATTCTCTTTAACGCTTGGATCGATAACACGTGGACCAGAGACATAATCTCCGTATTCAGCAGTATCTGATACTGACCAACGCTGCTTGGCGATTCCGCCTTCGAACATCAAGTCAACGATTAGCTTGAGTTCGTGCAAGCATTCAAAGTAAGCAACTTCTGGCTGGTATCCAGCCTCAGTAAGTGTTTCAAATCCGTACATAACTAGCTGTGATGCTCCACCGCAAAGTACTGACTGCTCACCGAATAGATCTGTTTCAGTCTCTTCAGTAAATGTTGTGAGGATTCCACCTGCGCGAAGTCCGCCGATTGCCTTGGCGTAAGAAAGCGTTAGTGGCCATGCATTACCTGTTGCATCTTGTTCAACGGCAACGATTACAGGAACTCCACGACCGCCTGCGAACTCGCGGCGAACCAAGTGTCCTGGACCCTTTGGCGCAACCATGCAAACATCAACATTTGCAGTTGGCTTGATGTAACCAAAACGGATATTGAAACCGTGACCGAAGAAGAGAGCATCGCCATCTTTTAGGTTAGGCAAGATTGAATCTGCGTAGATGTGGCGCTGTACGTGATCTGGCGCCAAGATCATGATGACCGTTGCTTCCTTAACAGCTTCTGCAACTGTTACGACGCGAAGGCCTTCTGCTTCTGCTTTAGCGCGTGAAGGTGAACCTTCTTTTAGACCAACGCGAACATCAACGCCTGAGTCACGCAGGTTTAGTGCGTGCGCATGGCCCTGTGAGCCGTAACCGATGATCGCGACCTTGCGACCCTGGATGATTGATAGATCTGCATCCTCTTCGTGATACATCGTTGCCACGGTATTTCTCCTTTTTTTTTGTTTCGAGTTAGTTTCGAGTTAGTTTTGGTAATCGGGTTGAGTGTCGTGAACTTCTTTAACTTTGCCTGTCACATCTTTGATCGATATGACGCTGACAAGTTTGTCGAGCTGAGCAATTACTTGCTCTAGAGAGTGGCCTTCTACAGCTACTCCAATGACCATCTTTGATATTGAAGAATCTTCGGTTGGTCCAACGTTGAGCGTTTCAATGTTGAAGGCACGTCGCGAAAAGAGTCCAGCGACGCGGGCTAGAACGCCTGGTTCATTTTCAACGAGAACTTCAAGAGTGTGCTGACGGCGGCTAGTAGTCATTAGAGCTCCTGTGAATCCCAGTCGGGCGCAGTAGCGCGAGCGATCATGATTTCATCATTTGAAGTTCCAGCGGCAACCATTGGCCAAACCATCGCATCGCGATGAACGCGGAAGTCGACAACAACTGGTTGATCATTGATCGACATCGCTTTTTCAATTGTCTTATCCAAATCTTCAGGACGTTCGCATGAAAGCCCAACGCAACCCATACTTTCGGCGAGCATTGGGAAGTTAGGAACGCGCTTTGATTCAAGATTGGTATTTGAGTAACGACCTTCGTAGAACAAAGTTTGCCATTGGCGAACCATGCCGAGAGATTCGTTATTGATAATCGCAACCTTGATAGGAATATTGTTAAGTGCACATGTAACCAACTCTTGGTTGGTCATCTGGAAACATCCATCTCCATCGATTGCCCAAACGGTTGCATCTGGTGCACCAACCTTTGCACCCATCGCTGCAGGTACGCCGTATCCCATAGTTCCTGCGCCGCCTGAGTTAAGCCAGGTGCGTGGGTGTTCATATGAAATAAATTGCGATGCCCACATCTGATGTTGGCCTACGCCGGCGGTAAAGATGGTGTCAGTTCCAGATATCTGACCAATTCGTTGAATTACATGTTGTGGAGATAACGATCCATCTTCAGGTTGATCAAAGCCCAATGGATAAGTTGATTTAAGTGAATTCATCTGGCGCAACCATGCGGAAAGATCAGGTTGGTTCTTGGCAAGAGCAGCTTTTAGTGCAGGAATTAAAGCCGAGATGGTTTCTTTAACATCTGCGACAACTGCGACATCGGCATGGCGGTTCTTTCCGATTTCAGCAGGATCTATATCTGCATGAAGAATCTTGGCATTAGGTGCAAATGTTGAAAGCTTTCCGGTAACGCGGTCATCGAAGCGCGCACCCAATGTGATTAAGAGATCAGCCTTCTGTAGGGCAGTAACAGCGGCAACAGTTCCGTGCATTCCAGGCATACCCATATGCAATGGATGTGAATCTGGGAACGCACCGCGTGCCATGAGAGTCGTAACAACTGGTGCGCCGAGTAGTTCAACAAGCTGACGAAGTTCTTTATGAGCATTGGCTTTGATTACACCGCCGCCGACATAGAAGACCGGCTTTGATGATTGGGCAATTAGCGCAGCGGCATCAGCGATCGCCTGCGCATCAGGAGTTGTCTTTGGGTTGTAACCGGCAAGTTTGATGGAAGTTGGCCAGTTAAATGTGGTCATCTTCTGCAGCGCATCTTTGGCAACGTCGACAAGTACTGGACCTGGACGACCCGTTGTTGCAATGTGGAAGGCCTCGGCAATCACGCCAGGTATTTGATCTGGATCAGTGACCAAATAATTATGCTTTGTAAACGGCATGGTGATTCCGCGAATATCTGCTTCTTGGAATGCATCGGTACCAATTGCCGCAGATGGAACCTGACCAGTGATTGCAATTAGCGGAACTGAATCCATCGCCGCATCCATCAATGGTGTAACTAGGTTTGTCGCACCAGGACCAGATGTTGCGATACAGACACCGGCGCGACCAGTAACTTGCGCATAACCAGTTGCAGCATGGCCAGCGCCTTGTTCGTGGCGGACCAAGATATGGCGAATAGATGAATCAAAGATCGGATCGTAAGCAGGAAGAATTGCGCCACCTGGCAATCCGAACATCACTTCTACATCTGCTGCTTCTAGGCTTTTCACCAATGAAGTAGCTCCTGTCATTGCTGTGCCGTTGGCCGTTGGAATGTGCGCCATCTTCTTACTCCTTTCCCTGCTCTCGAGATTTAACTTTTATTTCTACTATTCATTTCTTAAATGAAAAAACCCTCAGAGGATCTGAGGGCGCGTGCGTTAAAAAGGCACGCGCTATCGAATCACCACCACAATCACTGATGACGAGATAAGCGCGAGCTCTTTTGACATGGTCTTATTCTCCAACGCCGCAGGCGCTTGAGTCAAGGTTTGAGATGTAAGTCTCAAATTGTGAAACTACTGGCAGACTGCGCCCTTCGAGGCCGATCCCACCGACTTGGTGAACTTAGCCAAGACGCCGCGAGTGTATTTATGGGTAAGCGGTTTCCAGCCGACCTTACGGGCTTCAAGTTCTGCAGGATCTACCAAGAGATCCAAGGTGCGAGCTTTAATATCGATGCGAACTACATCGCCATCTTTGATAAATGCAATCGGTCCGCCATCGACGGCTTCTGGTGAAATATGCCCAACACAAAGTCCGGTTGAACCACCTGAGAAGCGACCATCAGTTAAGAGCAGAGTTGATTTACCAAGTCCCGCGCCTTTAATTGCGCCGGTAACCATCAACATCTCGCGCATACCCGGTCCACCCTTTGGTCCTTCATAACGAATCACAACTACATCGCCAGCTTTAACAGTTCCGTTTTCGACCGCTTCCATCGCTGCAGGTTCACGGTCGAAGACGCGCGCTGGACCTTCAAAGAAATCAATTCCGATACCAGCAGTTTTTGATACCGCACCTTCTGGGGCAAGTGATCCACCCAAGATGGTGATGCCGACATCAGTAGAAAGTGGTGTTGAGATGGCTCGCAAAATATCGCCATCAACATCAGGTGGATTAATTCCAGCTAGGTTTTCCGCCATAGTTTTTCCGGTAACAGTTAAAACATCGCCATGCAGTAAGCCGGCATCTAGCAGCGCTTTGAGGACTACTGGGACTCCCCCGACTTTATCCATATCGCTCATTACATAGCGACCAAATGGTTTTAGATCTCCAAGAAGCGGCACCTTAGAACCAATGCGGTGGAAGTCATGTAGTTCAAGATCAACTTCTGCTTCGTGAGCGATCGCTAGTAGATGGAGAACTGCGTTAGTTGATCCGCCCAGCGCCATCAAGATTGTGATCGCATTTTCAAATGCGCGCTTAGTCAAGATATCGCGTGTGGTTATTCCCTGGCGGATGAGTTCGACAACTGCAGCGCCTGATTTAACAGCGAATGCATCGCGACGACGATCAACTGCAGGAGGTGCTGCAGATCCCGGAAGCGAAAGACCAATAGCTTCGCCGATGCTCGCCATTGTGTTTGCTGTGTACATACCGCCGCAAGCGCCTTCGCCTGGACAGATTGCGCGTTCAATTTGATCAACGCGCTCTTTGGTAATTAACCCGCGAGCGCAAGCACCGACTGCTTCGAAGGCATCGATGATCGTGACATCTTTTCCATCTAACGAGCCAGGCAGAGTAGATCCGGCATAAACAAAAACTGATGCAACATCGATACGTGCTGCCGCCATCATCATTCCAGGCAGCGACTTATCGCACCCCGCGAAGGTAACCATTCCGTCGAAACGTTCAGCGTTCATCACTGTCTCAACGGAATCCGCAATAACTTCACGAGATACCAGCGAGAAGTGCATTCCTTCATGGCCCATTGAGATTCCGTCAGAAACCGAAATAGTTCCAAATTGCATTGGGAATCCACCAGCATCAAGAACGCCTTGCTTGGATGCTTTGGCTAAACGATCTAAAGAGAGGTTACATGGAGTAATTTCATTCCATGAAGATGCAATACCGATCTGAGGCTTTACCCAATCCTCATCACCCATTCCAACTGCGCGAAGCATTCCGCGGTTTGGTGCACGTTCTAATCCATCAGTAACGATTCCTGAGCGTGGCTTCATATGCGACATGGCGGTGAGTCTAATAGACTCCACGCATTCACTTCAATATTTAACCAACTTGCTTAATATTTCTGAGGAGATTTCTGTGTCAAAAAAGCCCGTCCAATTAGATAAAGATGGTTTGGATCCAAATCGCTGGCGTACGCTCTTTGTAGTTGCCATCGCTCAGTTAATGGTCGTTCTTGACTCATCTATTGTAAATATTGCGATCCCAAGCGCTAAAGCTGATCTCGGGATTACCGATGCTAATCAGCAATGGGTAATCACTGCATACACCTTGGCTTTCGGCTCATTACTTCTAATTGGTGGCCGTATCGGTGACTTTATGGGTCGCAAACGAATCTTTATCATCGGACTCACAGGATTCGCCGCAGCATCTGCACTTGGTGGAATTGCTGCCAATCAAGAGTTGCTCTTTGCTTCTCGCGCGCTGCAAGGTGTATTTGGTGCACTACTCGCACCGGCCGCATTGGCAATTATTTCTGTAACTTTCACAGTTCCGGCGGAACGCGCGAAGGCATTCGGCGTAGTTGGAGCAATCTCCGGCGGCGGCGCTGCTATTGGATTAATCCTTGGCGGAACTCTCACTGAGTACTTCTCTTGGCGCTGGTGCTTAGGCGTTAACGTTCCAATTGCAATTTTTGCGGGCTTGATGGCCTTCTTCTATGTACGCGAATCAAAAGCGGGCGGCGAACATAGTTATGACATTCCAGGTGTAATCACTGCTACTGCCGGTCTCTTCTCGCTGACTTACGGATTTAACGAAGCGGCAACCAAGGGTTGGTCATCACAGAGCACGATTTCATTCCTAGTAGCGGCAGTCGTGTTGTTGGTTGCCTTCGTTGTAATCGAAGCCAAGGTTTCTAACCCAATGATGCCGCTGCGCGTTGTAACAGAACGCAACCGTGGAGGTTCATACCTAGGTTCATTGATCGTCGGAGCAGGTCTCTTTTCGATGTTCCTATTCCTAGGTCTGTATCTACAAGTCGTACTTGGTTACTCACCACTTAAATCAGGTTTTGCATTCTTGCCATTTACAGCAGGAATCATCGTCTTTGCCGGAATCGCTTCCCAACTATTGCCAAAGTTCGGACCTCGTCCGCTGATGGTGCCTGGCTTGGTTTTCGCAGGTGTTGGTCTACTAATGTTGACTCTAATTACTCCAGAGACTTCATATACAACTCACGTTCTACCTTCACTTCTGATCATGAGCTCAGGTATGGCGCTGGTCTTTATTCCGCTAACTTCAACTTCACTTCACGGCGTTAGCAATCAAGACACCGGTGTAGCAAGTGCGATGATCAATACCAGCCAGCAGGTTGGTGGATCACTCGGCACCGCACTCCTAAACACAGTGGCGGCAACTGCTGCGACTAATTACATCGCTGCAAATCAAAGCATGGGTGAAAAGGTGCAAGCCTTTGGAGTCACGCACGGCTTCACCGTCGCATTCACGGTTTCTGCAGGCTTGTTATTTGCTGGCGCGATCGTGTTGTTCTTCTTTATCAATGTTGGTAAAGAGTCACTGGTTGAAACTGAAGGCGTTTCAGTTCACTAACTAATTAGTTAGTTACTTTTCAATAGCCACAGGCTATGTGAAATTGAAGATCTAGTGACCTAAGTGGCCAAGTAGAAGCTCTCGTACGCGAGCAGCATCTGCTTGGCCCTTTGTCTCTTTCATGACTGCGCCAATTAGCGCACCAGCTGCCGGAATATGACCGTTGCGAACTTTATCTGCAGTCTCTGCTTGCTCAGCACAAACTTTTTCAATAGCCGCCATTAAGGCACCATCATCGTTAACAACTTTGATACCGCGCTTTGCTACAACTTCTGAGGGCTTTCCTTCGCCCGCAATTACACCTTCTACAACTTGGCGAGCTAACTTATCTGTAAGTTCACCTGCAGCAACCAGTGCAACAATTTCGGCGACATCGGCTGGAGTAATCGAAAGATCGGCAATCGCAGTCTCTTTCTCATTGGCGATACGTGAGATTTCACCGAGCCACCAGGTGCGAGCTTTGGTTGGTTCTGCGCCAAGCAAAACAGTTGCTTCAACAATATCTAGAACATCAGCGTTGATCATTGCTGCCATCTCTTTATCAGGAACTGACCATTCCTCTTTCAAACGCTTGCGACGAAGTGAGGGACGCTCTGGCAAAGCTGCACGAAGTGTTTCGATCCATGCGGCATCTGGTGCCACTGGAACTAGATCTGGCTCTGGGAAATAACGGTAATCCTCTGCTTGCTCTTTTGAGCGTCCAGAACGAGTTAGCCCCGTATCTTCTTGGAAGTGGCGGGTCTCTTGTTTAACTTTCTTGCCCTCATTTAGAAGTTCTGCATGGCGGATCATTTCACCGCGAATAGCGCGCTCAACCGAACGAAGTGAGTTCACATTCTTGGTTTCAGAGCGCGTACCGAGAAGGTCAGAGCCAATCAAGCGAAGTGAAACGTTGGCATCGCAACGAAGGGATCCTTGCTCCATCTTTACATCAGAAACTTTCAAGCCGCGCAAGATGTCACGGAGTTCAGCAACATAAGCCTTGGCAACTTCGGGTGCATATTTTCCGGTACCAGGAACAATCTTGGTAACGATTTCTACCAGCGGGATTCCAGCGCGGTTGTAATCGAGCAATGAATATTCAGCGCCATGGATGCGTCCAGTTGCTCCGCCAACATGCAGAGACTTTCCGGTGTCTTCTTCCATATGTACACGTTCGATTTCAATGCGGAACTGCTTTGGTCCTTCTTCGGTTTAGATTTCAACATCTACATAACCATCGAAACAGATTGGTTCGTCATATTGCGAAATCTGAAAGTTCTTCGGCATATCTGGATAGAAATAGTTTTTGCGCGCAAAGCGGCTATAAGGCGCGATCTGACAGTTAAGTGCCAAACCAATTTTGATCGTTGATTCAATAGCTGTGGCATTTACAACTGGCAACGCTCCAGGAAGAGCCAAACAGACCGGGCAAGTTTGTGTATTTGGCTCTGCGCCAAAAGTGGTGCTGCAAGAACAGAACATCTTAGATTCGGTATTGAGTTCAACGTGAACTTCTAGGCCGAGTACAGGTTCGTACTTTGAAATCACATCGTCATAGGTAAGAGCCATTAATTGGCACCTCCT
>JACCDG010268170.1_pt1 | contig 10201 bp, 7 predicted proteins | sample 7442471 | NCBI WGS metagenome assembly JACCDG01 (sample SAMN15323444, study PRJNA562643) | freshwater metagenome | isolation source: river surface water | place: USA:Blue River Watershed | collected 2017-08-17 | reverse complement strand
GGCTCACCAGCACACCTACGTGCAACAGGTGGGCGACGAATGCCGACGCCACGACATCCCGTACGTGCTGGAACTCCTGACCTATCCGTTTGCGCAGGGCGCGGGCATGACCGAGGCGCCCGAGCAGGGGGCGCAGCGCGTGATCGACAGCCTGCTTGAATTCGCCAAACCGGAATACGGCGTGGATCTGTTCAAGCTGGAAAGCCCGCTGCCCGGACCGAGTCTGCCGGCCACCGACGGTCTGTCGGCGCATCGCGCCGCGCAGCGCTGGTTCGACACGATGGGGCAGATCTGCCGCGAGGCGGGTGTGCCGTGGGTGATGCTGTCCGCAGGCGTGACGCCCGCACAGTTCTCGCGTGTGATGCGCTACGCCTATGCCGCGGGTGCGAATGGCTTTCTTGCCGGCCGCGCCATCTGGGCCAGCGCCCTGCAGCACTTCCCGGATCTGGCGGCGTGCCGCGAGGTCCTGGGCACGGAAGGTCTCCAGACCCTGCAGGGCCTCGTGGAAGGCGCGCGCCATGCAGGCCGACCCTGGGTGCCCGACTTCAGCGGACTCGATGCGGTCCGCGCCGAAGGTGATCTCTGTGCGCGCTATGTCTGACCCGCCGGGGTCGGCAGACAACGCGCGTCAAAGCGTCTTCTGTACCTGCTCGTGGGCACGCGCCAGTTCATCGCGCGCCTGTTTCTGCTCGCGCTCGAAGCGCTCTTGCATCTGACGCTGCGCGTATTCGGCGCCGTGGTAACGGTGCAGCGCGATCGGGCGCCCTTTGGCGTCAAACACATCATGGGCATGCAGCTCGATGTGGGCGGTACGGGCCAGCAATCGCCGGTGGTGGTCTTGGCGCCAGTATTCATAGGCGCGCTTGCGTGCCAGCAGGCGGGTCAGGTAGGGCGCTGAGTAGATCGCCATCATCACCAGCACCAGCAGCCACGAGGCGCCAGGCGCCACGGCGAAGGCATGCTCCGCACGCGAGACCAGGCCGTCGGCGTACAGGTGGGTGCGCACCGTATCAAGCAGGCGCGTCGAATAGGCAGGATCGATCTCGGCGGCACCCGTTCCAGGGTTTGCAGCCGCCGCGTCGACCAGCGTCCGGCAAGCCCCCAGGCGCTGCGCCGCGTCCTCCAGGTTGTTGAACACCTGCGGTGTCATCAGGGGCTTAAGGCAAGCGTGGTGGGGTTTGTCGCTGACGATGGCGTGCTGCAGATGGACATTGAGCAGGGCAGGCCCCATGTCTTCCCAGTGCTTGACCACGGCGGCAAAGCGAATGTCGTCTGACAGGGCGGCCGTCTGCAGTGGAATCGCCGCCGCGAACCCCAGCGTCGGAAAGACCAGCCACACCGGCATCGAAAACAGCACGCGCTTGACCCGACCGAACCAGTCTTCATCGTGTTCGTAGCCGGTCTGGATGGTGAATCGCAGCAGACTGAAAAGCAGGGCGCTCCAGAACAGGGCTATCGGCAGGACGACCAGCACGATGTAGATCGGCGCACTCAAGATCTCGCGCAATTGGAGGAAGGCCTCGTGGATCCCCAACGCCGTGCAGATGAAGTTCACCAAGGTGACGCAGAGGATGCTGATGCCATAGGCACGCGCGACTCGGCGCTCGTCGGCGGCAATGTCGTCGTCGAGGTAGAAGTATTCCGGGTCGCCGCCCGACACCCAGCAAAACATGTCGTCCCAGGTAGATCCACTCAGGCTCATGGGGTGGGATCCTTCTTGGGGGTGGTCTGGAGCCAGTCCCACATGTGCTGTTCTTCAATCGCCGAGAAGCGCGTGTCCACCGCACGCGGGATCGCGGCGCGTGGCAGGGCCGCCGCATAGAAGTCGTGCTCGGTCGACCAGGGCGCGTAGCGCGGGATCGGGCTGTCGGTGTGATAGCCGGCCAGGGTGGCGTCGATCGAGTCCTGGAACGACGCGTGATGGTTGCGAAGCAGATCACGCAGGCTCTGGTGACGCAGCGCCTCGTAGGCGCGCAAGGCCGCTGGCCTCAGGAAGTCGCGCATGACGATGCCCGCCACCATCAGGACCGTGAGCAAGAGCGTGAGCAAGCCATTGACGACGTAGTTAGACCACATCAGCCGCACCCGCTCGCCAAAGAACACCGACTGCGAGAGCTCCTGTTTGAGCCAGGCGTTGGCATCGTCGGCGATTGTCCCGATCTGTTCTTCGATAAAGCCGACCTGTCGGTCACGCTGCGCAATCGCGCGGGCCAGGCAGCGCGCATAGGCCGCGGGGTCGGCGCCCTGCTCGGTCAGAGCGGCGCACTCGGGTGCGATGGCTTGCAGTTTGGCGCGCGTGGCTTGCACATTGCGCGCCTGCAGCGCCGGAGGAATCAGCTTGATCTCGAGTTCGACCACCGACTCCGAGATCCAAGGCGTCTGCGGGGGTTTGTTCTCCCGCTTCAGGGTCTCGGTGGTGTTTTCGATGACCTCGCGCGTGACGCGCCGAAATACCTTGCCCACGTCCTCGTCGCGTTCGAGGTTGCGCAAGAGCGCCGTGGTGAAGGGGCTGTTGCCGCCTTGCTGGCCGTAGAGGGAATCGAGTGCCTCCTGGCCCGGCGAGGCCGCCATCACCACGATCACGTTTTTGCTGGTGGTGCTTTGCATGCCCGCCAGTCCGCGGGGCGCCTGGTCCAGATCCGTGCGGCAGGCGTCCAGAACCAGGAGGTTCAGGCGCAGCTTGGCGCGGGTCAGGTCGTCGATCAGCGGCGTGAGAATCACACCGCGCGCGCGAAGCTCGCGTTCGGTGATGGGGCCGGGGCGCCGGTCGGTGAAGTCCTTGGGTAGGAAATAGTTATGCCCGTTCTGCTCTAAGCCGTGGCCGGAGAAATACAGGAGGCTGATGTCGCCACTCTTGAGGGACAGGCTGTAGTTCTGGATTTTTTCTCGCACCACCTCGCGTGTGTCATCCAGCGAGAGGGTGACCTCAAAGCCCAGCGCAGTGAGCTTTTGCGACATCGCCAGCGCGTCGTTGCGCACGTTGGGCAAGCGGTTTTCCTTGCCGACGTATTCGGAGGCGCCCACCACCAGGGCCTTGCGGGTGGAGGAGGTCGCGCCGGCGGCCGGTGCGCCCGCCTTGGGCGACACGGTGCGCTGCACCTGTCGGAATTCATCTTCCAGGACCGCTTTTTCCAGCAACAGCGACTGCTGCCGGTCGACCAGTCGATTGCGTTCCTGCCCCTCAAACTGCGAGATCACCCGAAACTCCAGGCGCTCGCGTGTCTGTGTGGTCAGACGCTCCCCCTGGGCCCACATCAATAGCGGCTGCGAGAGCACCGCCGCCAGGAAGGCAAACATCACCAATCGCAGCGGGTGGGGCCGCCAGCGTTCGAGCGCCGACAGGCTGGCGTGCAGGGGGTAGGCCCCCAGTGTGACGAACAACACATGCACCGACACCAGCACGGCGAAGAACAGGGCCGCGACGCCGGCGGCAAGCAGCGGCCGCCACCACCCGGGCGATGCGTACATCCACGCCATCAGGCCGACCGAGGCCGACAGGAGGGTGAACGACAACATCACCAGCAGGTTGGAGAGGGCGTTCCAGTGCCGGTCCTGGGGCCGCTCCAGCCGATTCAAGTGGCTGTCGTGGAAGCCCAGGATCGTGCCGATCCTGTCGATGGCGCGCATGCGAGCGTGTCCGTGCCGGTTCAGGCCTTGGGCGGCAGCCGGTCGATGTAGCGGCTCGGGTTGCTATGGATGTCGTCGGAGACGATGCGTGTGAACTCCTCTTGCACCTGCTCGGTCAGCTTGCGGTCGATCTCCAGCTTGCCGATGGTGCGCGTGGCCTCCAGGTCGGCCTCGTGGTATTGGGCGCTCTTGACGTCGAGGATGGCCTCGCCACGGGCATCGAGCGCATGACCCACCGCGATGCCGCGGCGGATGCGGGCCAGACGCTTTTGGTTTTCGGTCAGGTAATCGATGGAGCTGAGCGTGAGCATCATCTTGAAAAATAGCGGCGAGATCTCGATGAAGATCAGCATCGCGGTGAGGAACCACGAGGCGGTGGGCGAGATCTTGTGGGCGATTTCGATGCGTTTGACCAGGCCATTGAGCTTCTTGGCTTGCTCGTCGGCGTCCTTCATGTCGGCGTCGAGTTTCTGATTGGCCGCATCGATCTCGAGCTCTTTGGCCTTGATGCGCGCTTGTAGCTCGTTGAGCTCGGGCATGAGTCGGCCCGACCCTTCTTCGAGGGTGGCCTTGTTCTGATCGAGCAAGGCCTTCTTGGCATCGGCGACTTCGCCCTTGCCGCCAGCGCGTTTGCCGGCCTTGCCGTCCATTTCGTCTTTGTAGTCCTTCTCGGACTTCACGACTTCCTGGCGCAGGGCTTCGAGGTCCTGGGTTTTCTTGTCTTTTTGCTTGGTGAGTTCGTCCTTGCTCGAGCGGATGTTGGTCACCACGAGCTCGTGATCGGCCTTGACCTTGCCCTGGAGTTTCTTGGCTTCTTCTTGCTGCTCGATCTTCAGCGCCGCATCGATCTCGGTCTTCATGATCCGGATCTCCAAGGGCTTGGAGAGCACAAAACCGATCAATACCGCCATCAGCATCCGAGGCAGTGCGCGCAGGATCTCGCCGAAGGTCACGTTGTCGGTGCCATCACCGTGGCCGGTGGTGGAGACGATGAAGCGGTCCAGGTTGTAGATCACCGCGGACCAGACCAGGCCAAAGAAGCAGGACACCAGCATCCAGATCAGGCTCAATTCATCGGGCTTGTCGACCGAGTTCGGTCCGAACACCGTATAGAACGCGTAGGAGCCCGAGATGAAGGCCAGTACGGCGGTGGCCATCACCGTGCCGCCGATGCCCTGGAGCTTGACGCGGTCGTAGTTGGGGCAGTGTTTGAGCAACTGCACGTCGACGCCCGCCGAGTAATACAGGGCGCGGTTAAGCCAACTGAGGTTGAGGCTGTAGTCGTACTCGATGGCGGGTGCCGGATCGTACGAAGGGACGGGCCGTGGATCGGTCATGGGGACTCCTGGTTGCTCAAGACATCAAAAAATGGGCGGGACATGGACTTCATCGCGGGATCCGGGCTCGCGCCATGCGCGATTCCAGGTCTTCGATCGGGACGTGGACCGCCCCCGCTGGCAAGGCGGGGCGCGACGGGGCGGCTGGGGGCGCCTGCATCGAAGGCAGCGGCTGCAAGGTCAGTTCGGGGGGCGTGAGCGTAGCGGGAGCCGCGCGCAACTTGAACCCCGGCACCTGGCTCACAAGGCCAGCAGGCTGCAGGGGCTGCGGCAAGGGCACTGCCGAGAGGTCGACCTGCGCATAGGCGGGCTGCCTGTCATCGGGCGCGCGCCAGATCTCGTCGCGCACGGTGGCGGTGTCGATCGGGTAGCGGTGGCTGCCCCAGATGTTGCCGACCTTGAGTGTGAGCACGGCGCGCACCGGCACGGCCACTTGCAGCGTGCCGTCGGTGCCGAAAAACTGCCGCAGCTTGAAGCCTTCGCCGCCGGCGATCGCCAGCCAACCCCAGCCCTGGACCTGGACGTGCAGCACCAGCAGGTCCAGCGGCAGGACCTCGGAGAGCGTGGTGCAGGCCATGACCTGCGGTCGGGAGAAAACCCGGGAGAGTGCGTGGATCATCGACCCTCCTTGGGGCACTGCACGCGCACTTCGACGCGCCGGTTGCCGCGGAATTCGTCCTGGGTCTCGACCATCGGATAGCGGTCGCCCACGCCGAGCGCGGAGATTTTGTCGGCTTGCGCGTAGCCGTTCGCCACCAGCCAGTCGGCGACCGCGCTGGCGCGGTTCTCGCTGATGGTCAGATTGCCGCGCGGACCGTCCTTGTGCGGGGTCTTGTCGGCATGGCCGACGATGGTGATGTTGGCGTCGGGGTACTTGCGTATCAACTCGCCGAGCTTGACCAGCTGGTAGCGCGCATCGTCCTTGAGCGCCGCGTCATTGAGGTCGAACAGTGCGCCCTCGCCCATGTAGATCTGGTGGTTGCGACGCGGCTTGCCCGTCTCGCCCGTGCACTGAAAGACCTTCTCAGGTGTCTTGGCCGCCTCGTCGATGGACAAGGTGGGCAAGCGTCCGTCCTCCCGCGATTGGCCGGCGATGTCTTGCGCATCGCGGTCGGGTCGGAACACCTCGTTCATCTTCTGACGCGATTGGTCCACGCGGTCGCTCACATATTGGCCGACATCTGGCGCCTTGCCCAGGCTGCAGATCGCGGAATCACCCGGGCAGGACAGCAGCATGGCCACGGACCACAGCACGGCGGCGAGCGTCGGTATCCAGCAATGCACCCCACGGGCCGAGACCACGACGGCCAGCCCGAGCAGCCACAACCACAGCGGGTGCACGTTCTGGCAGTCGGCGATGGATTGGACCAGCAGCCCGATGAAGGCGCCCAGTGCCAGCAGCAGCACCGCGCCGCTGAGCGCCAGCTGCTTCCAGCGCGCCCGCGGCGGCAAGCCCACTTGGGCCAGCGCGCAGCGCCCGATAAAGGGGAGCACCCCCACCAGCGCCCAGGTCAGGCTGCACGTGAGCCACAGCAGCAGGAACACCACCAGCGGCCAGGCCCAGCCGCATAGCGCGCAGGGGCCCTCGGGGGTGTCGGGCGGCTCGGTCGGTGGCCACTCGGGGCCGGGCGGCACGGGTGTCGGCACGGGCGAAGGACCGGGGCCGGGGGATGGCGAGGGGCGGGGTATGTCGGGTCTGGGCTCGGGAGGGCGCGGCGGCAGGATCTTGGCCCAGGCCCAGCCGGCCAGACGACCGACCTCGCGGGGCGTGGATTCTTCGGCGCTGCCGGTGGTGACGCTGGTCCACTGCGGGATCTGCAGGTCGTAGACCTGGGTGATCCAGCCCTCGCTGCCCGGTTGATCCAGGTGGACCATGGGCACCGAGCGCTGAAAGAGGGGCGTGCTTGCCGGGTCGGCGGGCGGCGGTCCGTCCACGCGCTCGATCGCGCTCAAGCGCCCGCGGGTGATGACCACCTGCTCGGAGGTTTTGTCACGCGAGATGTCGGAGCCGCTTGGGGCGACCGCTGTGAAGTCGCCATCGAACCAGCCCTTGACCCAGATGACGCCCTCGGTCGGTCTCATCGTCGGCCCGCAGGACCGGCGCGGCGACCCCTGTCACCTGCTTGCAGGAAATCGGAAATGCGCACGGCAGCGGCCTACTGGGTCAGTATCGTTCGACAGGGGGGAATTTGAGCCAGTCTAGCACCTGCGCAAACAAGCGAATTCCCCAGCGAATTCGTCTGAAATAACGATGCCGATTCGCCCCTGGGCGTGAGCCAGTCGTTTTGGATTTAGCGGTCGCTTCATCCGAGTCGTCCCGCAAAGGGTATTCACGCATGCGAAGGCGCATCCAGGCTGCCTAGACTGTCGCCGCATCACCTGACCTGGAGACTGTCTTGACTTCCTTGCCCCGTATCTTCAAAGCCGTCATCGCCACCAGCGTGTCGGCCCTCACCTTGTTGGCCGTCCCGCAGGCGATGGCGCAGGCCTACCCCTCCAAGCCGATTCGGATGGTGGTGCCCTTTGCGGCAGGCGGCACGACCGATGTGGTGGCGCGCATCGTCGCCCAGCGTATGAGTGAGTCCATGGGCCAGCCGGTCACGGTGGACAACCGCGCCGGTGCAGGCGGCGCGATCGGCGCCGACGTGGTGGCCAAGGCCGCACCCGATGGCTACACCATCTTGATGCATAACCTGACCTTCCCGCTGTCCTCGGTGGCCCAGACCCTGGCCAAGCGCTCGCCGTTCAACCCCGACACGGACTTCGCAGGCATCTCGATCGCCGTGTACGTGCCGTTCATGCTGACCGCCAATCCGAGCGTGCCGGCCAAGGACCTCAAGGAGTTGGCGGCGCTGCTGCGAAACCGCAAGGACCTGCAATACAACTACGGGTCGACCGGCCCCGGGTCCGCCGTGCACGTGCTGGGCGAAGCGTTCAAGCGCGAGGCCAAGGTGGATATGCAGCACGTCGGCTTCAAGGGCGCGGCGCCTCTGAAGCAGGAGATGCTGGCTGGGCGCATCCAGATTGGCGGCGACCAACTGGCCACCTCGCTGGCCGAGATCCGCGCGGGCACGCTGCGCGCGATCGCGACCACCGCGTCCAAGCGCGTTGCCGGCCTGCCCGATGTCCCGACGGTGCGCGAGTTGGGCTTCCCCACGCTCGAACTGGAAGGTTGGAACGGGCTGTTCGCGCCCGCCAAGACCCCCAAGGACATCATCGATCGCCTGAACCGCGAAGTGATCGCCGCCGTGCGTCACCCGGACGTGGTGCGCCGCTTGGCCGAACTCGGTGCCGAGGCCGTGGGCTCGACCCCCGCCGAACAGGATGCGATCTTCCGCCGTCAGATGGACCAGTTCCGCCCCGTGATCCAGGAAATGAAGATCACCGACTGAGCGAGGACGTTCAGCCGCGTCGCGCCAGCCACCACACCGGGTATTGGGCGCAGTCGGCGCCGTCCAGGCCACTGGCGGCGGCCGCGTCCAGTTGCTGCAAGGCCAGCGCAGTCAAGGGCATGGCGCGCCCGGTGGACTGGCCCTGATCGAGCATGGTGCGCACGTCCTTGCGCATGGTGGCGACATTGACCGTCACGGGGCCGTTTTTGTCGCCGGACAGGGCCTGCGCCATCAGCGGGCCCCGCACCTTGAGCATATTGGGCCCGCCCGAAGAATCCGAGAAGATGTCGATCACCCGCTGCGGGTCCAGGCCCAGGGGTTCGATCAGTGACAGGGCTTCGGAGAATGTCTGCCAATACACCATGAGCGGCAGATTGATCGCCAGCTTCATGGTCGATCCGGCGCCATGCGCGCCCACGTGCTCGACCCGTTTGCACAGTTGCTCCAGCACGGGCTTGACGCGTTCGAGTACCTGCGCGTCGCCCCCCGCAAATCCGATCAGCTTGCCCTCCTTGGCCGGGCCCACGCTGCCCCCGACCGGGCACTCGAGGTAGGAAGCGCCGGCCCGGGCGGCCCGCTGGGCCATGTCGGTCTGCTTGGCCGGCTTGACGGTGCTCATTTCAATGAAGACGCAGGCACCGCCGGCGGCGAACAGGCCCTGCGGCGAGAGGTAGACCTCGTCGAGTGCCTGCTCGTTGGTCAGGAGGCTGATCACGACATCACGGTCGGTGGCCAGCGCCTGAGGCGAGTCCGCCCAGGCCAGGCCAGCGTCCAGCAGGGCCTGGGCGCGCGCGCGGGTGCGGTTCCAGACCGTGACCTCGTGGCCTAGGGAGGCCAGTCGCGTCGCGATGACGCTGCCCATTTTGCCGGTGCCGGCGATGCCGATGCGCATGTTGGTCTCCTGATTCGGTGTTGTGCGCGGGACTTTATCCCAAGCGCGCAAGCCGCTGCGCGGGCAGGGGCCCTGAGCCCCTGTGCGATCAAGGATTCCACCAGTTGCCCGATGCGACGATCAGCGGGATCAACTGCAACTCCGAGTCGTAGTAGTCGGTGGTGAAGTTGTCGGAGTTGGCGGTCCACAGCGTATTCAGAAAGGTCTGGTGCGCCGGGTCGACCATGCAGCCCACTGTCAACGGCCCCACCACGATCTCGGCAAAGTAGCGACCGGCGGCGGTCGTGCCATTGAGGTTGTACAAGCCGCCCATGTTGAAGGGATTGCCGCTGCAGTCGTTCTTCAGGAAGGTGGTCATGTCGTTGACGATCGTCTTCCAGCGCGTATCGCCCGAGTAGATGTAATCCGTTCCCCAGCGCCAGGGGTTACGCACCGCATTGCCGTCGTAGATGCCTTCGTAAGGTCCTTCGATCACGTTGCCCGGCGAGGGCACAGGCTGACTCATGCAATCCATGATGAAGCCCGGTTGCAGCTTGGCCACTGGCGAGTAGCGGCTGATGATGCCGGTGATCAGCGCGTAGCAGCGGTCGATGGCCCGGTCCCAGAACGTGTCGCCTGTGGCTTTTTTGAAGGCCCGGAAGTGACCGATCATGTGATCCGAGGTGCGGGTGTTTTCGCGTTGCGGACCGCGCGGCTCGCCTGAGGGTGCGAAGTTGATGGCCTTCATCGCTTCGATGGTGAGGATCGCCTGTTGCCGGTAGTCGACCGCGCCGCCCGATCCCCACTGTCGATGCGCCATCAGCAGCGCCATGGCGATGTCCAGGTCGCCGTCGGTGGCGTTCCAGCCGTCGCCCGCGCTGCCCATGTTCATCGCCAGCCGCCATTCGTGCAGGTAAGCGCCGGCCGCGCGGCCTGCATTCATGTGGCCGTAGGCGGGACGTCCGCGCGCCGTC
>JACCDG010683111.1_pt1 | contig 10204 bp, 16 predicted proteins | sample 7442471 | NCBI WGS metagenome assembly JACCDG01 (sample SAMN15323444, study PRJNA562643) | freshwater metagenome | isolation source: river surface water | place: USA:Blue River Watershed | collected 2017-08-17 | reverse complement strand
GATGAGTTAGGTCTAACCTGTGTTTCTAAAAAGAAACGAAAGGTTAAACCTAACTTAAATAATCGACAGTAACCACCCTATATTTTATATGGGAATCCTCGTCCTTTAGGGCGGGGTGGAAGTCAATGTGTAATTGATGCAATGGATCAAGATATAATTGATTACATTTCTAAATATTTCAATTTAGAAAACTTTGAATATTGGGATCATGTTGATAAAGATCCTAATTGTTCTACTAAAGAATGGCATAAACGGTCTTTAATTTGGAAGTCTTGGGATTTTGATACAAGTTTTAAGATAAAAATTTTTAATTTTGAACATGAATATAATCTTCTTGTTCTTACTAAAAAAATTATTCATACTAAATTTTAACAATAAGATAATACAATAAGGATAAATAATAAAATGCTGATCATTAAAAAAATATTAGAGCAAATTAAGAATTTTAATATGAAAGATTATTCAATGGATTCTCATATATTGTTAAAAAAGGAAGCTTGGGTAATTGAACATATTTCATCAGTAGATCTTTTATCATTAATTATTCACAAGTATAATCAACTAAATTTAAAAAATAATATTTCAGAAACTGAGTTTAATAATGTATTACTTCCATTAATGTATATTGTTGAATGGAAATATGCATTAGAATTTGAAACAAAATTAACAAATATAAAATGGATTAATAAAGATACTATGAATTATGATAATTTTAATTCTGACTTAGAAAAAAGCAAAAATAAAGTTAAAAATAACTTTGTAGATCCAAAGAAATTTGCCAATTCAATTAATAAATGTGTTGATTTTGCTCTTAGTAAATATATTAAATTTGATTTTAAATACTATAAAATATGTTATTTATGTTCGTGTACTTATCCATCTTTTGCTTCTGATCCTAATGGATATGTACCAAATTTAGTAAATTTAGCTAAGAAATATAAAAAAATATATAATTACAAAAAGGGTATTAATCTTTAATTTTTATTATAAGGGAATAAATAGTGATCTCTATCATACTTGTTATTTTATTAGCAATAGCAATTATATTAGTTTTAGATGGAATAATGAGAACTGAGCCTAGATTATGGTTTGAATATTTTTTTATTTTATTAATTTTTTTGTTTAATGGTTTTTTATTGTTATTTTTTTAATTATTATAATTTTTAAGGAAACTTATGTCATCAAAAATTTTATGTGAAATTTTTAACCAAAAAGAAATAATTTCTATATATAATATTTATAAAAATGAAGATGATTTGGAAAAAATAGAAAAATGTATTCATATGGTAGCAGAATTTTTTTTAGAACATAATATTCAAAATAAAATAAAAACAAGTCTTTGGTTTCATACTAGTAATCCAATCCTAGCTGATTTTACGCCAAGTCATTTTATTCTTTTAGGAAAAGTAAATAAAGTATTTAGTTTTATATCATCTCAACTTAATTGATTTTCATATAAATAAGGGTTTTAATAATGGGATTAAGCACAAAAAAAGAAATTAATCAAACAGTTAAAAATTTAAAATCTAATGAACAAGATTTTGAATTTTATCCAACAACCAAAGAAATTCTAGATGTTATTAGACAAGATATGCTCAAGACTTTTGTAGCAACTAGTCGTAAAAAATATTTTAAATCTGATGACATGGAAAAAGGATTTTTTCTTGAAAGATGCAATGATAGTAATATAAAAATATTGGATATTGGTGCTGGTAATGGTGATTCACTTAATTATTTAGCTAAATTTATGAACGGTATAAAGTTTTCAGATATTTTTTATCATTCAAATAATTTAGAAACAGACTATGATAAAAGAACATCAGTACCAAAAGTTACTAAATATGCTATTGAAAAATCATCTATAATGTCTCAACCATATAAACATAATAAAATTAATTTTGTTGGTGCAGATTATGATGAAGTTAACATTAATCAGAAGAAATATGATGTAATCTTTTGTAATCCTCCATATAGTAATTATAAAACATGGATGATAAAAACATTAAATTCAGCTTATGGAAACCCTATTATTTATTTTGTTATACCATCAAATTGGAAAAATGATACTATTTTAATAGAAGAAATTAATAAAAAATTTAAAGATAAAATAAAATTAAATGTAATCAATAATTTTGACTTCTCTAATGGAAGTAGAGCAGCAAGAGTTAATGTTGATGTTGTTAAGATTGATGTAATTGAAGAACTAAATGGTTCTATTGATTTTATCAAAGCTTTATTTGAGAAAAATAAATTCTCAAATAATAATGATAAAAATATATTACTAGAAAATGAAAATAATTATACAGAAAATGAATTAATAAATACTAATCAAAAAGATTATGCTAGTTTTTTAGTTGAAGAATATAACAAAGAGATTGATACATTATACACTTCAATTAATTCTTTGTCATTAGTGCCAATAGAACATTTAACTAAATTATTTAATTTTGATTATAAAAGTATAGTTGAAAATTATAATAATTTAATTAATGAAATTAAAAATAATTATTGGAAAAAGATTATTCATAAAACATCTGTTGTTGAAAAGAAATTAATTAAATTATACAGAGATTCAGTAATAAATGAAATTATTGATACCTCTTTAGATTTCACTCTATCAAATATATACTCAATTATTGCCAGATTATTATATCTAGTTAATGAAAATATGAATGAACAGATCCTTATCGTTTATAATGACCTTATTAAAAATTCACCAACAGAAAAATATAAATCAAATCATAAATTTTTTGTTGAACAAAAAACAGAATTAAAAGATGAATTTGTAAAATTAACTCAAAGAATTATTTTAGAAATGGGATATTTTAGTAATGGTGCATTAGATAGTAATTATAAAGGTGAATTATCTGGAAAATTAACGCCTAATGCAGCTAATAAAATATTAGATTTAATAATTGTCATTGAAAGTTTGGGTTATAAAATTGGATTTAATCCATTTAATAATGAATGGAAAAGAGGCAAAATAACAAAAATTAATGGTGTTTCATTAACAAATAATAATGATATAGAAATCATGGAAGTAAAAGTTTTTCAAAATGGAAATATTCACATAAAATTAAATAAAAAGATTTTAGAAAAGTTAAATATTATTAAAGGATTATTAGATGGCTGGATTACAAATGTTAATGAAATAACAGATGAATTTGATGTTGATGAAAATACAGCAATTGAAATGATTAATATAAAAAATAATGGTTTTGTATCTAATAATCTATTATTGTTAAAATAAGGAAAAAAATGAAAAAAGAATTATTGTTTTCTTTAACTGAAAAAGATTTTGATTTTAGTTATTCTCATGGAACTGGTTGTGGCGGACAGGCAAGAAATAAATCACTAAGTGCTGTTCATTGTCGTCATAAACCTTCTGGTGCTCATGCATATTCTCAAAATGGTAGAAGTCAAAAAGATAATAAGCAAGATGCTTTTAAAAAACTAACTGAAACCAAAGAATTTCAATATTGGCTAAAAAGAGAAATTATGATAAAGTCTGGTGAGATGGCTGAAATTGATAAAAAAGTTGAACAAGAAATGAAAAATGTAAAATGTGAAAAAATCGAAAATGGCGTCTGGGTGGATTTTATATAAAAATGAATATAAATAAATTTTTCAAAAAAACAAAACCAATTAGTGATAATAAAATAAAAGAAGTCAAAAATTTTATTGAATTAAAATATTATTTAGATGATTTTGAAAGATATGGAATGTCATCATCAATTAATTGGTGGAAGATACTATTAATTAAAAATCCTGATTTAATTAATTATATTCTAAAATATCATAATTTTTTACAGTCTATTAAAAAAGATTCTGATTGGTTGATGATATTCAGAGACCAACGAATTCTTTTTTACTGTGAAGCTGCTGGGATGTTTAAATATTTTCCTAAAAAACATTGGGAAAAGCTATTTTCTTCTTATGAGATGAATCTTTTTAATAATAAGCTCTTTTTTCAAAAAATATGAATTATTATAAATAGAAAAAGCTAATTTTATATTAGCTTTTTGTTAAAATACATATTAATTTTATAAGATCTTTTTTATTTTTGGATTTATTTTTATCAATTTTTATTATTTCATTTATATGATAAAATAATTTTCCTAACATTAAAATCATAAATAAAACTGAAGCAATAATAAGACTAAACATTGTTTTGAATACCATTCTAAAATTTTATTGGATCTGTTGACCAATTTAAACAAATTCTGTTATAACTATAAAATACTGCTGATTCTCCACTATGAAATGGTATATGTAGTCCTAATTTATTATCTAATGGATCGATTAATTTTGCAGAAAATTCTGTGTGATTGCCATTAGGCGCCATTAAAAATACATTTTGTGTTGAGTTGTCATTTGTTTTAAAATCATTAACATCATTTGATAATCTATTTTGATTATTAATATTTAAATTTGTAATAATTTTATAACCTTTAAAATTACCATCTGTAACAATAAATCTACTAGGTGCATTTGTTGATAAAATTCCTGTCGATTGAACATTAATTTCAGTAGTATCAAAGCATTCAATAGCAAAACTATTAGATGTAAATAATATTAATAAAGAACTTATAATAATTTTTTTCATAATTAACACCTTTCATTTTCAATTTTTTTTACGACTTTTTTTGTTTGCTGTGGAAATTGATCTTTTAAAAAAATCCACAATTTAGACTTAACAATGTTTATATCTTTTTCTTCTCCCATATTAAATATGGGAATATTATAATCAATAGCCATTCTTAATGCTTGACCTGTTCCTCCAATAATTTTACCTTCTTTTGTATAACATAAAACAAATTTAGAAGGAGTTTTTAAATCATTACCTAATAATTGATAACAATTTCTTGCTTGCAATTTCTTTGCGCCTTGTGATAACCTTTCCCATGCAGGATGATATTTCATTGCTAATTTCATAGCAGCATCTGATGGCTCATAATATTTGGATTCTATGTTGTTAAAATTTTTCCAAGGTAAATAAATTTCACTTGCATTTTTTATATTTTTACAACCATTATAAAAAGCTGTATCTGCCCCATTAGCCCCACCAGAGCGCAATATACAATTTTGTGTTGCTAAATATTTGGCAACATTTTCCATTAATATTAAAATTTCTGCAGGTGTGTCTCTGCTTCCTATCCCAGCATAATAAATCATAATAATGTCTTTCTTAAAGTTTTATTTATAATTTTATCACATTTAAATTAATAATAAAAAAATAGCAGCTATTAAGCTGCTATTTTAAAATGAGAGTGAATGGTTTACCAACTCTTCTCTATCCATTCACGCCTTAGTATGATGTTATCTCCATTGGTCCAGCGTCATTTTATAGTACATATTATAACATAATTAAAAATAAATGTCAAATAAATTTTTGGTGAAAATGATTTTTTAAATTTAAATCAAACAAATTATAAACAGTTTCAGTTTTTAGTTTTTTAATAAACTTTTTAAATGATTTTTTGTTTAAAATTTTAAATATTTCATGAGATATTTTTGTTATAACATCATTTAGATCATTATTTTTAACATCGCCAATACTAAAATCAAGACAAAATGAACACTTCTTTTCAAATTCATCTTTTTTATTAATGTTAAAATGAATAAAAAACAATAAACTAAATATATTTTTAGAGATATAATAAGAACTATCATTTTTTTGTTTAAAAATACTAATATCTAGTTCAATTTGCTCCGTATTCAAAACCTGAATATTTAAAAAATTGTCAATATAATTAACTATTTCTCTTTTAACACAATAAATAAAATCACTATCAATATTTTCTTTTAAAAAATTAAAAACTTTATTTTGTTCATCATCTATTTTTTCTACAACTGTACAATTTATCATTCTATATCCTTTATTTCCTTTTAAAATATATTATATCATATTTAAATATAATTTTTATATTATATTTTTATTACCTTTATATAAAAAATACATAATTAAAATAAACCATAAAAATTGAATAATAGATAACCAAGAAAAAATATTAATTAATATATTATGTGATGGCATTAAATATATAAATATAATAGTTAAAAGAGAAAAAATACTAGGAGTAATAATTAATTCTAAATACCCCCATAACAAATTTTTATCCCATAACCGCTGTAGATTAATATATGGATTTTCTCTCCCATGTTTTATTAAAAGAATAGCTGTTCCAATTGTAATAATAATTATTGCAACCAAAATATTTTGAAGAATGGCATTTTTCTCAGTTGCTAAATTAAAATCACAAAGGAATATTATTGGTATTAGTATTATTGAAGGAAGATACGTAATCATTAAATCAATACAAAAAATATACAACCTTTCTTTAAATTTTTGGTTTATAATCATTTTTACCTTCTTTAAATTAAAATTTATTAATAATTATAGCATATTTTGATAATTTTGTCAATGATTATTAGAAATAAAAGATTGTTGACAAAATATTTGTCTTATGATACAATTATATTGCATAAAGATTAGAATAGCATAATAAACTATAAACTTTAAAAAGGAAAAAACTTGAAACCAATAGATTTTATAATTGATGATACATCAATGTTATACTCATTAAAAGAAATTGATAAAGAATCTTATTATAAAGAAGATTTTGTAAATAATGCAGAAAATTTTGCAAATAAAATTTTTCTTGATGTTTTATCAAAATCAAATGAAAAATTTAAAATGTTTTATGCATTTTATTCTCAGGTAAAACAAGAATTAAAAGAACCAAATTGTCCTGAAATATACAAACTTTTGAATAATCTTATTTTAAATGAAAATATTGTTATTGATTATCAAAAATTAATAATTGAAAGTAATCCAGAAAAATTATTAAAAATTTATTTAATGTTTCAGTATAGATGTAATAAAATTCTTGATAAAAATATTATTTTTAAAATTCTTGATAATAGAAAAGAAAGGGATTTATCATATTTAATTAATTTATTTGGAACAGATTTTGTATTTTTTACAGATTCTACATTATTAAAATTATTTAATAATGATTTTATTAAGAATAAATATCCAGAACTTTTTAGTGAATTTTTAACAATACATTACTTCCAAGATCATTTAATGTATTATTATAATTCTGAAACAGAAGAATCTACATATAAAAAATATGAACAAGTATATATTGATTTTTTTGATAATTTAAATGATTCAGAGTTTAATTTAGCTATTAATCATCTATCAAAAGAAATGAGAATTGATCTTTTAAATTATTTTAATGGAAAAATTAAACGTACAATCAAAATAAATAAATTTAGAAAGCTTATTTTTAAGATTTTTCATTAAAAATACTCTAATGCTAAATATATTTATCGATAAATATTGTTAATGACAAATATATTTATATTTATGATAAAAAAGGTTGATTATAATAATCAACCTTTTTCTTTAAGACATTTTAAATTCAACAAGATAAACAGGAATTACCTGTTCTGTTTTATAAACAATCATTTCATTATTTTTTAATCCTTTAACTCCTTTTTTAACAAAAGTTGAATCATAACCATTTACTGGATATTTTGAACTTTTATCATTGGCTTCATAAATATTACCCATAAATACATCACATAATAATGCATAATATATATTTTTCCCTCCATCACCTATTTTATTCCAAGTTCCTAGAGAATAATTTAACGCTTTGGTACTTACATCACTAAAATATAAACCATTTCCAAACATTCTGCCAGTAACAACATTATCTTTAGAGGATATTATTTGCATTCCATTTTTGAAGATAGATAACAAATTTCCAACTCTAGTTCCATGCCATAATCTTTTTACATTTTTTGATGTTTTATCAAACTTAGCATTTTTTGTCATATTTGCAATATTAAGTTTATAAGCATTTATAAATTTTAGTCGAGCTGAAGGATGTGATGTATCAATATTGTTCTTGAAATTTTTGCTTATTTCATTAATCTCAATATCATCTTCAACTTTTGAAATACTTACATCAAAAGGGTTTACTATCTTACTTACTGTTGGATTAATTTGTTCCTTTTTATCAAATATCATATCAAGAGATGATAGTAAAGCATCTAAAATTTCATTTTGTTGATCATATCTCTCTTTATCACCAAATAACCATAAAATATCGATTTTAGATCCTACTCTTTGTGGGATTAAAGATAAATATTTATTAACTTTATATTTTAAAGAAATACTAGTTGGACTATTTTGTATTTCATTATAAATATCATATAATAACTCTTTTGCTTCTTGAATAGCAGACTTTGTTATAATACCTAATGGTGTTTTAAATAAACCACTATCCTCATCAAATTTAATATTGGTCTTAGTTAAAATAGTATGAATATTTGATTCCAAACAATATTTTAAAATATCAAAAATATTATTATCATTATTCGATATTTCTTTTAAAAATTTTAACATTAAATCATTATTATTTCCATGATTTATTGATTGGTTGATGTTCTCAATATTTTTAACTTCAACATAACCTTCTGCCATTTTTTTATCAGCTAATTTACTTGCTTGATTTATACTTAAAGATTCAGTTTTTGAAGAACCTGCAGTTCCAACTCTACCCCATTTCCTTGTTGCACTATTTCCATTAACAGTTATTTCCCAAAATTTGTTATTGTTGTCATCAACTGAAACCTTAATTAATCTTTTAAAATAATCCATTTATAATCTTTCTTATATTTGTTAACTAAAAAACCCATTTTGTGATTCATTTTGGTCTGTTACTCCACTTTGTGTTATCTTATCTAAATCAGATACATTAATTAATGGTGCATTGTATTTATTTTTATTATTTAGAACTAAAACACTTAATTCATTACTAGAAGAAATATGACTTTTTAGTTTTTTTAAAATTTCATTCATAAAATATCCTTTAATATTATATATGTATATTATATCATAAGATTATAAATTTTGCAAATATATAATTTTAAATAAGATAAATAAACTTGACTTTCCTTATGATTTTAGTGTATAATATTGTATTATAAATTTTAAAGGAAACAAATATGAAACATAATGAAGGTATTAATAATTTGTTATTATTAATTAAAAATAACCCGACAGTAGCTAATTTTCATCAAATTTTAAAGAATATATATGAGCTTAAAAACCCAGAAAAAACTCAATTGCAAACAGAACCTCAAATCAAAGTAAAAATTACCTTTACAAAAGATATTGAATTTATCAATGAGTTAGAAAAAAATCAACTAATTAATAATTTTCAAAATTTCTTAAATTCCAAAGAATTGTTTGCTAATATTTCTAAACCTGTCATTAAATTTTCTTCTGGTGATACAATAATTTTAAAAAATGAGAAAGTTTTAGAATTAAAATCTACTGAAGATCTATCTTTTGATAATTTAATTATTGAAGCAAGTTTAAATCCATCAATTAGTAATGATGTTGCAATTAATCTTTATGATTTTTTAGCAAGTAAATCTTTTACAATTGAACCTTTCATTGAAAAACCAAAATATCCAGAATTTAAAGAAGGATCAATTGTTGTTTGTTTAGATAATAATCAAACATCAGGTAAAGAAGATGAGCAACTTACTAGATATGGTATTTATTCAATTAGCAATATTAGAAAAGCTGTTGATGGTGTAGGTAGGACAGCTAATGTTTCTGGAATGAAATATCGATATAGATTAAAAAGGTTTAGAGTTGTAGATTTCAGTAATTTAAATCAAGAAGATTTGTTAAAAGTATTCGCACAAATTGTTAATTTTAAATAGTTATTTTATTTATCATTGATAAAAAGCTCTGTTATTCAGGGCTTTTTTATTTATATTAAGTTAGAATATAATTTAAAATTATATTGATTTTTATAGAATATATTATTTTAGTTTTTTACTATGCAAAGCCTACTGGCTTTGCTATTTTGGTTTTTTAAATAATGAATTACGTTGTAATTCTATTTTGGTGATTGAAAAGAATTTTAACTAAAAGAAAGTTCAAAATGAATTAGTCGTTTGCGTTGCAAACATTTTTATCTTTTTGAACTTATTTATTTAAAATTTTACATAATTGTTGACAAATTTATGTATTATTTTTATTATTTTAAGTAATTATATTATTTATTAACATAATAGTTAAAAATCTAACATATTTGCTAAAATTATTTACATAATTGTTGATCTCATTTACATAATTATTGAAATTATTTACATATTTATTATTAATCTC
>JACCDG011039485.1_pt1 | contig 10206 bp, 20 predicted proteins | sample 7442471 | NCBI WGS metagenome assembly JACCDG01 (sample SAMN15323444, study PRJNA562643) | freshwater metagenome | isolation source: river surface water | place: USA:Blue River Watershed | collected 2017-08-17 | reverse complement strand
GTAGTAAGCAGTGTTTCATACTCCGGAACGTTAGAACCGAAACAAAGATGCGAGATCGACAGCTACTCGCACCTCACCTCCACAGTCGGGGCATTCTACTTTGATATCATCAAAGATAGGCCCAACTTCTCTAGAGGCAAGTGCTTCAGCAATAACGTGCCTGTCTGCTACACCAAGGTCCTGAACTTGCTTACGAGTTAACACAGGGCGTCCATCAATCTCCAGAATTGTAGTTTCCAATAGAGCTGATAGCGCTTCAGCATTAGTTACCTCAGTCGCAAGAGTAATTTGCTTTTCTGTTTTTCCAGTAGGCAAGGTAACCAAAAACTCGTTACGTCGGCCCTTAATAGTAAAAGAACGATCACGTACTGGGTCTACAAGAATGTTTGTCTTAATGTCTGTATCAACGTCAATCTGAACAGTCTTCATATCTTTACACCCATTGCAGTAGGCACCAAGGTTGGCGTTACTGCCATACGTCGCTTTGTAAATTCCAATCATCAAAGCATTGCGATCACCAATCAAAAGATTGTCAATGTCATACTCTGATGGTTTGTCAGGACCCAAAGCTACAACTCCACGCTGTAATAGCGTGTTAAATACTTTGAAGTACTGGCTGTTACGAATAATTGCCTCTTCGTCTCGTCCCGTAAGTTCTTTAACCTCAGCAATACGGTGAACCTCCCCGGTGGCTGAAATATAGCCACCAGGAAGGTTTACCATTGTGTCTGAAGGGGTACGAATAGTTGCAGTAGTCGGTGTTGTGTCTTCTGGCTCACTAAAGGCTTCTTCAGCAAGTTTGTTAGCCAGTTCTGGGTTGTCTGCAGCGTGCAGTACGTTGTCCATGTTGTATTACCTTTCGTTTCTTATTAGCTAGTAAATGGCTTTGCACTACCAGGCATGGTTAGACTTGTAGCATCAATCGTGTCCCAACCCTCGTGTACAAGCTGCATCTGCTCTACGAGGATAGCGTTGTCACCAGCGTTTAGATCTGAGTAAGCAAGAGAAGTAATCCATGCATTGTAGATCTTGAAACGCTTGGCAACGTGGTCTGTCTGTCTCCCAGAAACTCCTTGGGTGATGTTGGTTGGGCTTGAAGCAATCGGGTGTGATAGAACTTCAATCTCAACATCTACACGGAAGTTAGTAGCCGTGTTACGGTTTACACTTCCCTGAACAGTCTGAAACAACTGACGCATCCAAGCGTAGTTCTGTCCAGTTCCAAGAACCATTCCACGGCTTAGCTGAACCGGAGCAAACGAAGTTTGACCAGGTAGCTGGTGAACAGTGGTGTTAAAGCCACCTTCACGATATGGAATAGCATCTGTTTGTACAGCTAATCCTGATACAGAAGTAAACCCAAAGCTAATCTTGCTTAGGTTGTCCATATCAGTATTGGTTCGGTCTTGTGGATCAAACGTCACCAAGTAACGGAAGTTTCTTAGTGGGTCTGTCACAATGTTAGAGCGGTTGTTAATAATGGTAGCCATTTTGTAGTATCTCCTTTAGTTAGTTACCGGCGATTTGGCTTAGAGTAATCACTACAAACTCGGCTGGGTATTCAAGAGCCACACCGACTTCGATGTTTACCTGACCATTTGCAATTGATTCTGGGGTGTTGTTTTCTTCATCAACCTTTACGTAATATGCATCTGCAGGAGTTACGCCACGTAGGCCACCCTGGTTGCGGTATTCGTTTAGGAAGACGCTGATAACAGTGGTTAGCTGAGCCCATAGACGATAGTCATTATTCTGGAATACAGCAAATTGGGTTATATTCTCAAGCTGCTTCTTTACATAAATAAGCGAGCGGCGAGTGTTTACATAGCGGTTAGCAGTTCCATCTTGCAATAGAGTACGTGCACCCATGACAACAATTCCAGCACCAGGTACGTTGCGGATTGCGTTTACTGGAGTACCATAAACGATTCCTTCGCCTTCGTACTGCCCGGTGTTTAGAGAATCAAGGTCCGAAGGAGTAAATGCTCGTTCTAGTGAGACTGCTGTTTGAACTTTAGTAGAAGTTCCTGCAGGAGCCTTAAATGGACCAGATACCTTATCAGTGTTCATGTAAAGACCTACTGCTGCACCGGCTGGTCCAACCTTACGTAGTCTTCCACGAGATCTGCTTAGAGGATCAGTAATGTAGTAGTTAGGGTAATATACCGCAGCATATGACGAGGTAGTAAGAGAGCTTGAGTAGTCAATTGCATCTGGTACTGATAGACCATCTGCGGTGTCCAAAACAGCAAACCCATTTGCAGATCTTGCCCACTCAATCATTGCTTCGTGGACTGTGCCCATTGCGGTAGCTGCCTCGCCAGTGGTCATTCCATCCAAAACAAACTTTGAATAGATTTCTGGAGCAAAGATTACCAAAGGTCGTGCAATCTGGTCAAAGTCGCTACTGCCATCAGACGGAAGCACCGCAGTAAAATCAGCTGCTACTGGTGCATCTCCATCATCTCCGCCAGATAGTGGAAGTACTGCCTGAGCAGACTGGACTGCCGGAGGAGCGGTAACACCACTGTTCAATGTTAGGACAATGTATGAAGATAATGAGTTCACAACTGCTTCTGCGTAGTCACTAGAAGTAGCATCATCAAATACTAGATTTGAAAATGTCTCAACAACAACGTCATCTGTTGAGTTGTCATCATCAGTTCCAAGCTTTGAGTTTAGTACTTCCTCTGTAACAGTGATGTTAAATAGGTTATCACCATTAACGCTGGTTACCTGTACACGAAGGTTGTTTCCTTCTGCACCTTTGTTTTTTGCAGTAACTACACCAACGTTAACGTTAGACGTGGTTGAAGGCAAGTTTACATCAGCAGCAACAGCACCATCACCAAGAACTCGTTTTACATAGAGTTCAGTTCCACCATTTTGAAAGAACTGTCCAATTCCAAATGTTGCTGGGAAGCTTGGGTTGTAGGTTCCGAACTTCTTTACGAAGTCATACCATGAGGTAACTGCAGTAACTGTCTCAGGTCCTTTGGCAAAAGCACCGACAGCTGCACCGGCAGCATTAGCTGTTCCAATAGCAGCAACTGGTGCTGGAAGTAGAGCCTCATTTACATAGACTCCGGGGCGACTATAAGTCATTTTTTCTCCTTAGAAATAGGTAATTCGTATGGGTCCGGAAGTTAAGCCGTAAGTTTTTCGAGTGTAGTAATATCGATAGTTTGTGCTTTATACAGTGCGTGAATTTCAATCTCAACAATTTCGCTAATTACACGAACTGTAAAGACGTTTACAAACAGACGCTTTGCCTGTTCGGTGATATCCCTTTTAGATACATCCATTAGTTCTAGACGACGAACAGTGCCATCATCTAGATCTAGTTGACCGAATCTGAAAGGAAGTCTTCTACCGAGTAACTGTGAAAGAATACTTCGGTCATGTTTTGGTTGGCGAGAAAATGTAGTTATTTGGTAATCAATAGCTACAGGGATTGGTAAGTGAATGTACCAATCATTAACCTCTGGATCAAATGGAGCAGTACTTCCATCCGCAAGAAGGATCTCTTCTGGATCAGACATATACTCAGGCTTTACTAGCCCACGCATTTCACGAGCAATATCCCTTTGAATGTCAATCATCTCAATTACAATGTATGGGTAAAGCTGGTCTGTTAATTCTTGGTCAGGCTGACCAAAGTACACACGGACAGGTCTTCCCTGGTTTAAACTATCTGATTTTTGGTCATGAACTTTCATGCCAATAAGTGCATTTCTAAGGGCCAATTCTTCGGACAGTATAAATGTCATTTGCCCTCTTTCCCATAGTGGTGACCAAGTCTTTTAACAAAAGCTTTTTCTACAAAAGAAGAATCATTTAAAAACTTACGAATAGCCGCAGTTGGCCTTTTGTGTTCATTACCGTACTCGTGCACAAAAGCACGATCGGCCACACTATTGTGGATTCTTACTGAGAATTTACTGTCACTGTGATCAACAGAAAGACCACTGACAACATCGCTATCCCATCCATGGTCTAGCGCACTTTGGCGCAACAGACTGGTCATGATTCTAGCGGAATCTGTAGATGCCTTATCCAGGGACTTACGTAATGCGTCTATTTTCACTTGTTGTCTGACCTACGCTTGGCAAGAATTCTTCCACCAACGTAGCCAGCAAGCAAGGCAAGTAGGGCATTGTTCTTCTGTGGGCCAGTAGCTCCACCAATAGCACGAAGAAATTCGTACTTTTCATTAGGTGAGCTGTAGGAGTTTTCCCACCAAGGCTTTATACCTTTAGAAGACATCGCAAGTTCCTTAAGAGGATGGCAAGACTACGTGAGTAGATAGATACCCGCACGGATATCCATACGTTAAGGATAAAGAAAAGGCACCCCAAAAGGTGCCTAAACTTTATGTTTGTTAAGAGTTACTTCTTGCCAGACTTCTTTTCACGCTTGTCTTCAGCCTTCTCGCCCTTTTTACCCTCACGCTTTTCATGAGCGGCTTCCTTGGCCTTGATGCCCTTGATAATCTTGGCGTCAATCTTCTTGTCTTCAGCCATGGTCTTTGGCTTCTTCTTGTCGCCGTGGGCCTTGTCTTTTTTACGGAACTCAGCCTTTTCTTCTTTGTCAGTTAGACCAGCTTTACGGAGCATTGCTGCATCCTTCTTCTCGTCCTTCTTTTCGGTGTACTTGCCTTTTTCATATGACTTAGCCATTTGTAGGCTCCTTCTGTTCTGCCTTAATTGCTTGGCGTTGTTCTAGTTTATCAGCTAGAGCATGAGATGCACCTTGAATACCAAGGTTGGCCATCTGACCAAATAGCTGGTTACTAAGCACTCTAGACCCGCTTCGAGCAGCAGCTCCCTGGACTGCCTCACCAATGATTGGTGCAGCAGCTCTAATTATTGAAGGTATGATCATTTTTTCTTTTTCCTAGCTGCTGCCATGTTGTCCACAAGGTTAGGGTATGGACGACCAGCTGCTTTAGCTCTTGCCTTAGCAGAAGCTTTTGCCTTCTTGCCAAGTGGCTTATCTTTTTTAGTTGGATCTGGAGTCTCCCAGACTTTCTTTTCTTTAGCCATTTTTTCTTCGACCTTCTTTACTAATCTCTGGGTGCTTCTTGTGATAAGCCTTTGTTTCTTTGACGCCTTGCTTTACCGTTTTTGAGCCAGCAAGACTAGTGAGGTTCATCCTTTGAGCCTTGCCATTCTTGCCTGTTTGTTGGACAATGATGTCCCCTTTGTCTCCAATACCCTTGTCGACTTTTTTCTTGGTGACCTTATGCTTTAAGCCACCAGCGGTTACTTTAGCCATTACTTCTTTTTGCTTTCATTTGCTTTACGAATTGCGGCTGCTTTTTTCTTGGCGTCAGCCTTTGAAGATGCGCCCCAAGCTTGTAGCGAAAGAAGTAGGCGGGTAGGTTCACCATTAGGCTTGCGCTCTGGTCCAGGCATTCCTCCCATACGGGCTAGGAACGATGCTCGACGAGGATTGTTACCAGACTTTACTGGGGCCTTTAGGTCAGAACCAGGGTTTGCTTTTTCATAAGACTTACGGCCCTTTTCGTTAAGGCCACCCTTTTTGTTCTTACCTTCTTTGCGCTGCCATGCCTCACTAGCCATTAGTAGGTTCCTTTTGTTCCTTACCGCAAGTGCAGTTTCCGTTACACATTATTTCTTTCCACCTCGCAACTTACCCACAGAATTCTTTTTACGAGTAGTTAGAGTTTGTTTACGTTTCATGTTTGGGTTCTTACTGGCCTTACAAGCTGGGCAATTACCACAGGTGCATGTTTTTGGCATAATTAATCCTTCTTAAATCTAGGACGCTTGCGAGGACCAGAACCCATAGTTCCATACTTTTTGTGCACTTCACTTGAAGCGGTATCGTATGGGTTCTTTTTAACAACTCCCTTGTGCTGATCTTTTACGACTTTTCTAGCTTTACCGTTGCTATCTTTGGAATTTGAAACATTAGCTTTTCTTGGCATTTGTCTTCTTCACTTTCTTGGGAAGCTTACCTTTAGGAGTTTCTTTTTCCCATTTCTTAGCCATCTTAGGGTTATTAGCGTACATCCATTCACGCTGGTTTTCTGACTTAAATGGCATTATTTACCTTTCTTATAACTATCAGAATACAACCAATTAGGTAACTTTTTAATCTTATTCTTTGCAATTGGCTTGTAATCAGGCAAACTTTTTGCCCACTCTTCTCCGGCAGGAGTTCTAACAGTTTGGGATTGAATCGGCGCAGGAATAGCTTCATGCTTAGTTGACATCTGCTGAGCCATTGCATACATACGTGTTGCCAAACCTTGTCTGCGATGTTCTGGATCAACATGAATTTCCTGTATAGAACCATCGTCACCTCCCCAAGTTAGGTGACCAATAACCGGAGCATCCTGGGATGTAAAGGCAACAATTTCATGTTTAGAAGTTGATCTGTGTGGATGATAGGAATACTGTAGGTTATATACATGATCAGATTGCCCTAGCCTAAATTGTTGATTTCGGTCATCACTACTTAGACCTAGATCAAGGTTAGGCATTAGTCCCACCAAATGTTGTTGCCAGCAAAGATCCAGTCATTTGTGCCAATCTTAATTAGCCGAGTAATACCTGTACCAGTAAAGCCCATATAGTTTGTGTTGGTACCCTGGCCTTGACCGTAGATGTTTGAGCGAGTATCTGTTGCTTCGTCAAAGTCTTCTCGCATTTCAATACTGCAGTCTATAGTTACAAAAGTAATGACTGTTCCAATAGGGAATGCAACAAGAGAATTAGGTGGAACTCGGAACTGCTGGGTGTAGTTATTCTCATCGGCCTCGACTCGAATTAGCGTGCCAGCATCACTCAGGGCTAGGGTAATGTCAGGTGAGGCTGTAATAATTGTAGGACGACTACTCTGCTTGATAGCATTAGTGTTTAAATAGTCAAGAGCAGTGTTAAGAACTGGGCCCCACTCGGCCTGGCCAATAGTAGGTTTAATCAATGGCATAGTTAATCTCCATAAAAATCTGAGCCATAGCTGCTAGAGCCATAACCAATTGTTCTTGGGTCAGTTGAAACAGATGAGGCATATGCTTGGAACTGAGGATCATTTACAAGCTCCTCTGGGTTTAGCTGGTTAAGGTCAACAGTGATTACCGACCAGCGGTAGCCAAAGGATCCTCTAGGCAAAACACGAGTAGGCACGTACACCACACCACGATACAAGATTCTATCTTTAATGTGAGTGCTTGCCTGAGTAAGTAGTGAGGGAAGAAGCCTCTGAGCATCTCCAACATTTATTACTAGTCTAAGAGTATCAGTTACATAGAAACCACGCTCGTTCATAACGTTAGTTCCTCGAATCCACTGAGCCATTAAAACAGGCATTTTAAATGGCAACATCCAGCGTCTACCCTTACCAGGTTCACTAGAGGAAACATCGTAGATGTCGTCAATTATGTCTGTGTAGTTTTCCTCTAGGTAGTAGGTCTGCCAGCGGAACCAGTCCACTGCAACGCCGACGGTACCGCCAAGTTCCTCAGCCATACCCTCATACATAGACTTAGCTTCGTACTCCATATCAAATCGGGAGTTACGATCAGTCCCTTCATAGCCACCACGCATTAGTTACTCGCCCCCCAACTTGAGCCATTGTATAACTTTACAGTTGCTAGCTTCCAGGTAGTACCATCGTAGACTTTTACTGGGCCACGGTACCAAGATGTTCCATCAAAAACAGCAAGCCCACCTCCAGGTGCTCCAGTAAAAGATTGACTAATTGAACCAAAAGTGTTAGTTGCTGTAAGAACAAATGAATAGCTTGCAGGAGAAGTTGGGGTTCCGGTAACTGCTCCCGTGCTTGTGTTTAAAGATATACCCGCAGGAAGTGCTCCAGAAGACACTGAATAGGCTCCACTATAAGAAGTCATGTTGGTGGCAACAACTTGATCAGAATAGGTTTGTCCAACAATAAACGCAGCTAAAGTGTTGTCTGACCAGGCCGGAGGAAAAGTAGGTGCTGCTGCTACAGAACCACTAAAGGATTGGTCAATAACACCATCACCATTTGCTGCCCTTAAAGTAAACGAGTATGATCCTGCCGTAGTAGGAGTCCCAGTGACAGCACCAGTGCCTGTGTTTAAGCTAATACCGCCAGGTAATGACCCAGAAGAAACAGAATATGTAGGGCTATTTGTTGCAGAAACACCATCAGAATAAACAATTGTAGCTTGGAATGGTCCAAGGGTGTTGTCTGTCCAAGATGGTGGAGTTAAAGGTGCCGCATCTGTACTGAAGTAAACAGAGACTCCACCTGTATCATTAAACTTATCAATACCACCAAAGTTAAACAAGTATGAGGTACCAGGGCTTAGGCCAGAAACAGTATCAGTACCGCTTAGTGGTTTGCCCGTGTTAATTCCGTCAAATACGCCCTGTCCCGCACCAACTACAGTTATTTCAGTAAATCCAGAAGAGTTGGTGTTTGCAAACCACGTAAACGTAATTGACGTTTGAGTAGATGAAACCTTATTTATGTATCCACTAATGGCCATCTAGAATTACACCTGAATCCAGATATCTCCAGTTACTGCGCCTGAAGGAGTAGTGCTAGAAACAAACACAGTACGATCCAGGCTTGAAGCGGTAATCTTAGATGCTTTAGCGGCAGAGTCTGCTGATCCAGCTACAGAGTAACTGAGGCTTGTCCAAGCCGTAGATCCATCGCCGTACTTAACTTTACGAGTGTCAGTCTCTAGACCAGCCTCACCAGCAGCCAAAGTAGGGTTAGCTGATGTCCAAGCACTTGCAGTACCGGCACGAGTTTGAATTAGGGAAATTCTAGGCACAATGTCTCCTTAGAGTATGTATTAATTATGGCTTGTAGAACTCCATGTTGCGTGCTAAACGGTCATCTTCTGGATTGAGGCTCAGTGCTATTTCGCCATAATGATAGGCTGATTCTTTGTCCCCTAGATTGTAGGAAGCAATAGCTGCAAGATCGTAGGGAAGTTCACCCCAAGCGAACTCTTCACAGAGATAATCAAGCGGCTTTTCTTTAACTAGCAACGCAAGCCGGGACCAGGACAGGCATTCTTTCCAATTTTGCTGGGTGTAGTAGTGCCTCGCCAACTCCACTGCGGCTTCTCTTCTACGAGGTGCCTCAATGTTTGCTTGTATTAGATACTCTTCAGCATTCTCTGGCTCACACTTTGCCAAGTACCTGTATGAGGCCGCACGTTCCGGATCCCAGTTTGCTTTGGGATTATCAAGGTGTTTTTTAAACATCTCAGCAGCCTTGTCATACATCCTGTTTAAGAAGTATTCACGAGCTAGGTAGTACTGATTGCGATCGTCAGTGGGGTCTTCTTTAACAGCCAACTCTAGTAGTTGAAAGTACTGCCCACGGCTCTTGGTAGCGTCAGGGTGGTGGTGGATTTCAAGGCCAATCCACTCTTGGACCTCTTGGATGCGGTCAGCAACAACTACTTCGTGGACTGGGTGCTTCCAGCGGTATCCGTGTCGTCTGTGGATTTTATCTGCGCCATATTGAAGGCTCGGCTTATCACCGTTCCAAGACCAGGTGTACTGATAGCGAGGACGAGTAGTCTCTGGCTTAATTTGCTCAAGGTGCTCACGCCAGCCCTCCACAAGGACTTCATCCATGTCCAAAGCAATACAGAAATCAACATCGGCAGGGAGAAGAGCCATAGCAGTATTCCGAGCATCGTCAAAACGCCAAGGACTAATACTACTAATGGCAACATTAATGCCCAGTGCAGTCGCTCTAGCGACTGTGCCGTCGCTCGACCCAGTGTCAAGAATGAATCTATAATCCGCTTCTTTTGCGCTTTGCGCCCATCTTTCGACAAACTGTTCTTCATTTTTTGCAATTGTGTATACAGCAATTTTCATTCTTCTTCTTCTTCAAAGCCCACCGCTGATATGTCTTCTTGTCCCCACTTGTGTACTGGACAGGAAGAATTAGGGAGAGTTGTTTTAGCGGGCATAAAGCACCCGCACTTTTTACACATTTGAGTCAGGGAAATAAAAAACTCGCAGTCCTGGCAGACAGCCATTCGTTTCTCTTTTATGTCCTCTTGAACTCGTCCAATGTTTTTATTAAACAAATCCCACGGTCTTGATGGTCTATCTTTCATCGATACTCCTTAGGAATGTACTGGGGAATGATTGCACCAAATCGGGTATTCAATTTAGCGTACTTTTCATATTTACGTATTTTAGCAGCATTTTC
>JACCDG011731413.1_pt1 | contig 10207 bp, 10 predicted proteins | sample 7442471 | NCBI WGS metagenome assembly JACCDG01 (sample SAMN15323444, study PRJNA562643) | freshwater metagenome | isolation source: river surface water | place: USA:Blue River Watershed | collected 2017-08-17 | reverse complement strand
GTCGATCCGTGACAAGGACGAGTTCCTGATTCCGTTCATCGACGCGATCATGGACCCGATGTTCAAGACCGGCACGATGGAAGCCGACCAGACCCTGCTCAAGAGCCTGATCGTCTTCGCCTGCCTGATGGAAGGCCTGTTCTTCTACGTCGGCTTCACCCAGATCCTGGCCTTGGGCCGCCAGAACAAGATGACCGGCGCTGCCGAGCAGTACCAGTACATCCTGCGCGACGAGTCCATGCACTGCAACTTTGGCATTGACCTGATCAACCAGATCAAGCTGGAGAACCCGCACCTTTGGACGGCCGAGTTCAAGGCCGAGATCAAGACCCTGTTCCAAAAAGCCGTGGACCTGGAATACCGTTACGCCGAAGACACCATGCCCCGTGGCGTGCTGGGTCTGAACGCCTCCATGTTCAAAGGCTATCTGCGCTACATCGCCAACCGCCGTGCCACGCAGATTGGCCTGGAAGCCCTCTTCCCCAACGAAGAAAATCCTTTCCCCTGGATGAGCGAGATGATCGATTTGAAGAAAGAACGCAATTTCTTTGAAACCCGCGTCATCGAATACCAGTCCGGCGGTGCCCTGTCCTGGGATTGACCCACACACTCATGCACACCCCCTTCAAGCCGCAAGCACCCATCCCCAGCACGGGGTTGGTGCTGCGACTTTCCCGAATTCATGGCGCTGGAGCTTGCTTCAGCGCCATGAATCGTTTTGCACCCTCCAACACGTGCAAAGCGTTTCCCTGTGTTGATTTCTCAACTTGATCAAGGAGAAAACCATGGCAACTGCAAAAAAAGCAGCCGCAAAAAAAGCTGCTCCCAAGAAGGCCGTCGCGGCCAAGAAACCTGCTGCTAAAAAGGCCGTGGCCAAAAAGCCCGTAGCCAAGAAAGCCGCTGCTCCCAAGAAAGCTGCCCCGGCCAAAAAAGCTGCTGCTCCTAAAAAAGCCGCCGCTAAAAAGCCCGTAGCCAAGAAAGCCGCTGCTCCCAAGAAAGCCGCCCCGGCCAAAAAAGCTGCTGCTCCTAAAAAAGCCGCCGCTAAAAAGCCTGCTGCCAAAAAAGCTGTAGCGAAAAAAGCTGCCGCCAAGAAGCCTGCTGCCAAAAAAGCCGCTGCGCCCAAAAAGGCCGCTAAAAAGCCTGCTGCCAAAAAGGCCGCCAAAGCCCCCGCTGCCCCTGCTGCGCAAACCACGTTGAGCCCTCAGGCTGCGTGGCCGTTCCCTTCGGCCGCCAAGCCCTGATCCTCGCGAGGATTCAAGCAGCAAGCCTGCCACTGCAAAGTGGCAGGCTTTTTTTATTGGGGGGGATTTCAGGGCTGAACGCTGCGCAATCGATACCCCGTCACCGGGGAAGTACCTGAGTCGATAGAAAAATTCAGTTGCAACTGCAACGCTTGCTCGGGCACCAACGCCTGCGTCATTTGTAATTGCTCTGGCATGAAAACACGACGCAGCACAGGCTCATCTTGAGCGTTGAGCAAAGTCAACTCCAGGGCTGGGGCTTGCACGGGCCACACGCCCACATTGCGCAAGACAGCAGTCAGGGCATAAGCTTGCGACTGTGGGACAAAGTTGGATGAATCAATCACCACATCTTGCGCGCGCAACAAAGGCGGCACTTCGCATCGCGCCAGTGCACACACCTGGCTCCACGCTGGCCACAGCTGCGGCCAGCGCACCAGCAGGGCCTGGCGCTGAGACAGGAGCATGAGCACAGGCACGATGCAAAGCAACATCAATGCGGCCACCCACAAACCCATCGCTTGGGCGGATGAGGATTGCGTGGGATGGTCGATCTCCCTTGCTTGCGGCTTCGGGACAGGCTCGACAACGCCATCGGAAAGCAGAGACTCCTGCCAGTTAACCACCAGCCCCGTGCTGTCGAACACCCGATCGCACTGTCCGCAACGCAGCCATGCCTGGGCTTGCGCCAACTGCTCGGTAGCGACGCGAAAAGTGGTTCGACAAGAGGGGCAACAAGTCATCCATGCCATGACGGCATTCTAGAGGCTGAGACGACGCAGAGGGCTCAGGCTTTGCGAGCAGTCATCAGGATCCAGCCTTCCTGGGTGTCGGCGACTTGGAGCTCGACCCAGGGCGCATAGGCGGCTTTGAGCTCATCGGCCTGACGGTCCAAAATACCGGCCAGCACCAGGTCGCCACCGGGGGCCACATGTGCACAGAGCAAAGGCGCCAGCACCTTCAGCGGAGTGGCCAGAATATTGGCAAGTACCGTGTCGTACGCGCCTTTCGCCAGATCAGGGAACCCGGCATTGAGCGTCACATGGTTGGCCTGCGCATTGAGCTCGGTGGACTGAACGGCCGCCTCGTCAATGTCCACCGCATCCAGTGAGCCTGCGCCGTATTTGGCTGCGCCAATGGCCAAGATGCCGGAGCCACAGCCGTAGTCCAGCACGCGCTGTCCTGCCACGGGGTGTGTGGCCAACCAGCGCAAACACATGCGTGTAGTGGGGTGTGTGCCTGTGCCAAATGCCAAGCCCGGATCGAGGCGAATGGTTTTTGTGGCCTGGGCAGGCGGCTCGTGCCAGGTCGGCACAATCCAGAACTCTGGCGTGATTTCGACCGGTGCAAATTGCGACTGCGTCAGACGCACCCAATCCTGGTCTTCAACCGCGCGAACACCCAGCGAGGTACAGCCCTCGAAAAAATCCTGCACCTGCAACAAGTCCAGCGCCTGCTGGGCTTGGGCTTGCTCGGCAAAAAGTGCCAGGACCCGCGAACGGTTCCAGCCCGACTGCGTTGCCGGCATACCAGGCTCGCCGAAAATGGCTTGTTCGGCTTCGGTGAATGCATCAGCGTCTTCGACCGACACGCTCAGCGCATCGAGGGCGTCGAGCGCGTCGCTCAAGTCATCAATGCGCTCCTGGGGAGCCAACAGGCACAACTCGAACATGGCTTCAGCGCTTGTGTTGCTCGAGCCAGTGCTCAAGGTAATGAATATTGGTGCCACCCGCCATGAACTTGGCATCCACCATCAGCTCGCGGTGTAGCGGGATGTTGGTCTTGATGCCTTCCACCACGGTCTCGGCCAGAGCCGTCTGCATGCGGGCGATCGCTTGCTCACGCGTGTCACCATGAACAATGATTTTGCCAATCATCGAATCATAGTTGGGCGGCACGAAATAGTTGGTATAGGCGTGTGAGTCCACGCGCACGCCAGGGCCACCAGGCTGGTGCCACATGGTGATGCGTCCCGGCGAAGGAATGAACTTGAAGGGGTCTTCTGCGTTCACGCGGCATTCGATGGCATGACCGCGAATTCCGATCTGGCGCTGTGTGAACGGCAGCTTCTCGCCTGCAGCCACCATGATCTGGGTTTTGACAATGTCCACACCCGTGATCAGCTCGGTCACAGGGTGCTCCACCTGCACGCGGGTGTTCATTTCGATGAAGTAGAACTCGCCGTTTTCGTACAGGAACTCGAAGGTGCCCGCACCGCGGTAACCAATCTTTTTGCAGGCTGCCACGCAACGCTCGCCCACTTTCTCGACCAGCTTGCGAGGAATGCCAGGAGCCGGCGCTTCTTCGATCACTTTCTGGTGGCGACGCTGCATGGAGCAATCACGCTCGCCCAGGTACACCGCATTGCGATGCCTGTCGGCCAGCACCTGAATTTCAACGTGGCGCGGATTCTGCAGGAATTTTTCCATGTAGACCGCTGGGTTGCCAAACGCAGCGCCCGCTTCTGCCTTGGTCATCTGCACCGCATTGATCAGCGCAGCCTCGGTGTGCACCACGCGCATGCCGCGACCACCGCCGCCGCCAGCGGCCTTGATGATGACCGGGTAACCCACGCGCTTGGCGATTGCGCGAATTTGTGTCGGATCGTCGGGCAGCTCGCCGTCGGAGCCAGGTACGCAAGGCACGCCCGCCTTGATCATGGCCTGCTTGGCCGAGACCTTGTCGCCCATGATGCGGATCGACTCGGGTGTCGGGCCAATGAACTGGAAACCGGACTTTTCAACGCGCTCGGCAAAATCGGCGTTCTCGCTCAAGAATCCGTAGCCAGGATGGATGGCCTCGGCATCGGTCACCTCAGCAGCCGAAATGATGGCCGGCATGTTCAGGTAACTTTGCGCCGAGGGACCGGGGCCGATACACACGGCCTCATCGGCCAATTTGACGTATTTGGCTTCCTTGTCGGCCTCGGAATAGACCATGACCGCCTTGATACCCAACTCGCGGCAGGCGCGCTGGATGCGCAAGGCAATTTCGCCACGGTTGGCGACCAGGATTTTTTTGAACATGGCCAGACCCGCTTATTCGATGATGAACAGGGGCTGTCCGTACTCGACAGCCTGGCCGTTTTCACACAGCACCTGGGTGATGGTGCCGGACTTGTCGGCATCAATCTCGTTGAGGATCTTCATGGCCTCGATGATGCACAGGGTATCGCCCTCCTTGACCTGGCTGCCCACTTGCACAAAAGCAGCGGCACCGGGGCTGGCAGCACGATAGAACGTACCCACCATAGGCGACTTGACGGCGTGACCCGCAGGCTCGGCCACGGCAGCTGCAGCCTCCACCGCCGGTGCGGCTGGGGCAGTAACCGCAGCCACAGGCGCTGCGGCCACGGGGGCAGCCATCATCATGGGTGCCGCGGCAACGGCGCCAGCACCGCTTTTGACGATGCGAACTTTGCCTTCAGCCTCGGTAATTTCCAGTTCAGACACATTGGATTCGGACACCAGGTCAATCAGTGTCTTGAGTTTGCGCAAATCCATGGAGCCTCCAGTAAACATATGTCAGATGCCTGCAATGTACACCAAACACATATTAAAACCCGTCTTTTTGGTCGTACGCACGCATCTTTACAAGACAAAAAGCGCAAACTCAAAAACAAATCAGCGTTTTGACCGATCCCGCAACCACTGATCAAGGTCTTTTTCGTTTAATTTCCCAAGTTTCTGCTTGTAAATTTGACCATCTGCAGACAAAAAGACGCTAAAAGGCAGTCCTCCCGCCGCATTACCCAGGTTTTTGGCCAACGAGACCCCCTCTGGCCCCAGGATACCGACGGGCATCTGAACCTCATGTTTACCCAAAAAGGTCTTGACGGCATCCGCACGATCTACAGCCAAAGCAAGCACTTGCATGCCATTGGCGCCATGTTGACGCCAAAAAGCGTCAATCATGGGCAACTCCTCCACACATGGCGGACACCAGGTAGCCCAGAAGTTGAGCAGCAGCGGCTTTCCGCGCATGGAGGCCAGGGAAAGCATTTGCCCATCCGGCTGTAACACCTTCAACGCCCAAACCTCGGCCATGGCCTGAGGCTGAGCGGGCTCCTCCTGCCAGCGCCAAAGCGCAGCTCCCACACCCGCCAGCAACGCAGCGCCCCCAACCAGCCAGGTACGTCGGCTGCCCGCCTTTGAATCAGTCATTTGCCACTCCATCCACCATCAATACCTGCACCGCTTTCACATTGCCGCGCGGGGAACGCCCGCGCCCATCCGGCAACAAAGCCCCTCGCAAAGCACCACGGTCGTGTACACGCATGTACACGCTCACCCCGTGTGGCCAGCCCGGCACACGTTCAGTCACATGCACCACGGGCACAGGCTCGCGTCGACCCGCATCGATCTGCCCCACATCGTAGGGCACGCTTTGATTGATCAGGGCAATTTCGACCGCTTTGGGGTCATCCACATACAAGTCGATATCCACATCCGACAACTGAGAGGCGTACCCCAACCAAACCGAGCCCGTCAAATAAGGGTCAAAGTCCTGCATGCGCTGCATCCAGCGCAGCGCCAATTGCCTGAGCGCAAGCAAATGTCCCGGCTGGACATCGGCCTGGAAGAGTTGCAAATGCTCAAGCACCGCATCCTCAAGTTGCTCGTTGCTGGGCATGGCCGTGCGGGCGGGCAACCCTAACTGTCGGACAGCATGGGTTTTGGCTGGACCGAAGCGCAGCCCCTCTTCCACCACCAGCCTGGCGGCCACGGCCGCTATTTCCTGCATCTCATCGCTCATGCGAGGCATTGTGCCCGCAAAGCCCAGCACCCTGCCTCTAAAATTCGAGAATGCACATTCATATTCTTGGTATTTGCGGCACCTTCATGGGTGGCGTTGCCGCGCTGGCCCGGGAGGCTGGCCACAGAGTCACCGGTTGCGACGCCGGCGTTTACCCCCCGATGAGCGACCAACTGCGCGCTTTGGGCATTGACCTGATCGAAGGCTTTGGCGCAGACCAGATGGATTTGAAGCCCGACATGTATGTGATCGGCAATGTGGTCAGCCGTGCCCGCCTGCCGGACGGCTCGCCCAAATTCCCCCTGATGGAAGCGATCCTGGAAGCTGGCGCGCCCTACACCAGCGGGCCGCAATGGCTAGCCGAACATGTGCTGCAAGGCAAGCATGTGCTGGCTGTGGCCGGCACACACGGCAAGACCACGACCACCTCCATGCTCACCTGGGTGCTGGAGCAAGCCGGGCTGCAACCGGGCTTTCTGGTCGGCGGCGTACCCCTGAACTTCGGCGTCTCGGCCCGCTTGGGCGGTGGCCGCTATTTCGTGATCGAGGCCGACGAATACGACACCGCCTTCTTCGACAAGCGCAGCAAGTTTGTGCACTACCGCCCCCGCACGGCCATCCTGAACAACCTCGAGTTTGACCACGCCGACATCTTTGACGATCTGGCCGCCATCGAGCGCCAGTTCCATCACCTGGTACGCACCGTTCCCGGCTCAGGACGTATGGTCGTCAACGGCCTGGAAGAAAGCCTGACGCGCGTGCTGGCGCAAGGCTGCTGGAGCGAGGTGCGCAGCTTTGGAAGCGCGGTGAGCGACTTTGTGGCCGAGGGCGAGCCCTCACAATTCAAAGTGCTGCAGGCGGGCAAGCCGGTGACCGGGGTACAGTGGTCCATCGGCGGCGTACACAACCAGCTCAACGCGCTTGCCACCATTGCGGCCGCAGAGCATGTAGGCGTGGCACCCTGTATTGCGGCCCAAGCCTTGGCCAGTTTCGAGAACGTCAAACGCCGCATGGAAGTGCGAGGCACGGTGAACAACATCACCGTCTACGACGATTTTGCGCACCACCCCACCGCGATTCGCACCACCGTCAACGGCCTGCGCCGCCAGGTGGGCAATGCGCGCATCCTGGCGATTTTCGAGCCCCGCAGCAACACCATGAAGCTGGGCACCATGAAGGCCCAGTTGCCCTGGAGCCTGGAAGAGGCTGACTTGGCGTTCTGTCATTCAGGCGGACTGGGCTGGGATGCAGAGGCTGCGCTGGCCCCCATGGGCGAGCGAGCAAAGATAGGGGCCAACATTGACGAAGTGATCGCCCAAGTGATCGCCCAGGTGCGCCCGGGCGATCATTTGCTGTGCATGAGCAACGGCGGCTTTGGCGGTATCCACGCCAAGCTGCTGCAAGCGCTGGCCACTAAGGCTTGAACGCTTCCGGGTTGATCAGGCAAGGCGGGCACTGACCCGACAGCGCTGCCACCAGGTTGTCCGCCGCCAGCATGGCCATGGCCAAACGTGTCTGGCGTGTGGATGAGCCAATGTGCGGCGTCAAGGTCACGTTGTTCAGCCCCAGAAAACCAGGGTTGAGTGCAGGTTCGTTTTCGAACACATCCAGCCCGGCACCGGCAATGCGCTTGGCCTTCAAAGCCTCGATCAACGCCTGATCGTCCACCACGCCACCGCGTGCAATGTTGATCAGGTGTGCAGTTGGCTTCATTTGCGCAAGCTCGGCCGCACCAATGGCATGGCGGGTCTGCGCTGAATAGGGTACGAGTGCCACCAAGAAGTCAGACTGCCGAAGCAGGTCTTCCTTGCTGACCCATTGCGCATTGCACGCCGTTTCCTGCTCGGCATCCAGACGGCTGCGGTTGTGATAAATGACTTGCATGTCAAAACCCAGCGCGCGTCGGGCCACAGCCTGGCCAATGCGCCCCATGCCCAAAATACCCAGCGTGGCATGGTGAATATCCTGGCCCAGCCAGGCGTCCTGAAACTTCCAGCCCTTCCACTGCCCCTCGCGCACCCAGCGGTCTGCCCCCACCACGCGCCGTCCGCTCGACAAGATCAAGCTCCAGGCGGTGTCGGCCGTGGTGTCGTCCAGGACACCCGGTGTGTTGGTGGCCATCACGCCCGCTGCAGTGATGGCAGGCACATCAAAATTGTTGTACCCCACCGCCACATTGCACACCACTTTGAGCCCTGGCGCCTGCGCCAGCACACTGGCGTCAATGCGGTCGGACAACATGGTGATCGCGCCGACTTTGTCGGCCAACCGCGCCGCCAGCTCGGCAGGCGGCAAGGGCGCATCGACATCGTTGTAGTCCACATCGAAGTGGGCCTGCAAGCGCGCCAGAACCTCTGGAAACACCTGCCGCGAAACCAGAATGCGCGGCTTCATGCGCGTCGTGCCTTGACTGCATCTGACAGCACCTTGAGCACCTCTTCGCTGTCGCCCCAACCGATGCAGGCGTCGGTGATGCTCTTGCCGTACTCCAACGCGTTCACATCGTCTTTGCCGGGCGTGAATTTCTGCGCGCCTTCGTGGATGTGACTCTCCACCATCACGCCAAAGACCTGACGCGAACCTCCAGAAATCTGGGCCGCAATATCTTTGGCCACTTCGACCTGCTTCTTGTGCTGCTTGGAGCTGTTGGCATGGCTGAAGTCCACCATCAATGTGGCTGGTAACTTGGCAGCTTCGAGTTCCTTGCACGCAGCGGCTACGCTGTCAGCGTCATAGTTCGGCGCCTTGCCGCCACGCAGGATGACATGGCAATCCTGATTGCCCTGGGTCTGCACAATGGCCACCTGACCGTTCTTGTGCACCGACAGGAAGTGGTGGCCACGGGCTGCGGCCTGGATGGCGTCAGTCGCGATCTTGATGTTACCGTCGGTGCCGTTCTTGAAACCGATGGGCGCCGAAATACCCGAGGCCAGCTCGCGGTGCACCTGGCTTTCAGTGGTGCGAGCACCAATGGCCCCCCAGCTGATCAGGTCACCGATGTACTGTGGCGAAATCACATCGAGGAATTCGCTGGCAGCCGGCAGGCCAGCGCGGTTGATTTCGATGAGCAATTGGCGCGCAATGCGCAGACCCTCGTCAATGCGGTAGCTTTCATCCAGGTAGGGGTCGTTGATCAGACCCTTCCAGCCCACGGTGGTGCGCGGTTTTTCGAAATACACGCGCATCACGATTTCGAGCGTGTCGGCGTATTTCTCGCGCAGGGGTTTGAGGCGGCGAGCGTATTCAAGGGCCGCTGCCGGATCATGGATCGAACAGGGGCCGATGATGACCAACAGGCGATCGTCCTTTCCATGCATGATGTGGTGAATCGCTTTTCGGGTGTGGGCAATGAGTTTTTCCACTGCCGTGCCGGCAATCGGGAAAAAGCGCATGAGGTGTTCAGGAGGGGGCAGCACAGTGATGTCCTTGATGCGTTCGTCGTCGGTCTGGCCGGTTCGGTCTGCAGGGTGCTGTTGCCAGAGGTCAGCATTCGCTTTGGTGTTCATCAAGGGCTCCTGGGTAGGTTGGGTTTGAAACAGGTCAAAAAAAAACCGCCGGGCTTTGGGGCTCCGGCGGTTGGGTGTGAGGTGTTCGGGTGCTTATGCCTTCGCCTCTCGTCCGCCGGGGACCGAGAACCAAAAATAAAAAAAGTAAAAGGCGAAACGCGAAAACATGGGGATCAATGTATCACAGGTTTCTGACAGGGTGTGTCAGGCTGTGCCGCCCACCGTCAGGCCGTCAATGCGCAAAGTCGGCTGACCCACGCCCACCGGTACGCTTTGCCCCTCTTTGCCGCAGGTACCCACCCCCGAATCGAGGCGCATGTCGTTGCCGATCATCGAAATCTTCTTGAGCGACTCCGGCCCGCTGCCAATCAGCGTGGCGCCCTTGACCGGATAAAGAATCTTGCCGTTCTCCACCCAATAGGCCTCACTCGCCGAGAACACGAACTTGCCGCTGGTGATGTCCACCTGGCCACCACCGAAGTTGGTCGCGTACAGGCCCTTCTTGATGCTGGCGACAATTTCCTGCGGGTCCTTGTCGCCACCCAGCATGTAGGTGTTGGTCATGCGCGGCATGGGCACGGCGGCGTAGCTCTCGCGGCGGCCATTGCCGGTGGGCGCCACGCCCATCAGGCGCGCGTTCAGTTGGTCCTGAATATAGCCGCGCAGGATGCCGTCCTCGATCAGCGTGGTGCAGTGGGTCGGCTC
>JACCDG010024505.1_pt1 | contig 10207 bp, 13 predicted proteins | sample 7442471 | NCBI WGS metagenome assembly JACCDG01 (sample SAMN15323444, study PRJNA562643) | freshwater metagenome | isolation source: river surface water | place: USA:Blue River Watershed | collected 2017-08-17 | reverse complement strand
TCTGCGGATTTGCTGGGCTCACCCGCGGCAACTGAAAACACCTTAACGGTAAAACCTTTGCTCTTTAAAGCCGCGGACACTTGCGCGGCATGAATTTTCTCAACCGTACGGTCGGTGATGATGACGGCATCCGGCCCAAGCCCCAAAGACTTTAAGGTCTTAGGCAATCTGGCCAGAATTTTATTTCCGATGACGATCGGATAACTGCGTTCCTTTAAACTCACATGGACGACACTCATATGTTCACTCCCAATATAGCCATCAAAGCATCGACGATAGGATGGATAAAACGGAAAAGCCCCACTTGCAATAAGACCAGAACGATGATGATCCCATAACGTTCCAGCTGATTATACGCATAAGCCATGCGCGCAGGCAAGAAGCCCGACACAATTCTTGAACCGTCCAGAGGAGGGATGGGAATCATGTTAAAAACGGCAAGCACCAGATTCAATTCAATTGCCCAGATCAGAATATTTTCCAGGATACCCGAAAGTAAACCAGCGCGAAAGATCTGCGCTCCGGCTAAAGCCAAAAAAATATTGGTCAATGGCCCCGCCGCAGCGACGATCATCATATCACGCCTCGGACTTTTCAGACGCATGAAGTTAACGGGGACCGGCTTGGCCCAGCCGAAAAGAAAAAGCGACTGCGTCCAGCCCATAAAATAAGCAAGCAAAAACGATCCAGGAAGAAGAATACTCCCCACAGGGTCGATATGTTTAATAGGATTAAGCGTCAGGCGCCCGGCAAGTTTTGCGGTCGGGTCACCCAAAAGATTGGCCGCCCAACCATGGGCATACTCGTGGAGTATAATCGCCGGCCCCAGAGCAAAGGCAATCACAAGAATAATTTCGATCATTATAAAATCAGTTGGAACTTTTTAACCGCGACAACGGGATTGGACAGGGATGCCACATTGGCTACGGGATTGCCTTCAATGTGCACGTACTCGTTGGAGAAACTTCCTATCAGCTCAGGCTGGATTTTCAAATAATAAATTTTGCCGTCATCTGTTTTCAACTGATATCTGGTATTGCTAAGCATAACTGGCGTGGCAATTGCTTCTATCAGACCGCTTACAGATACCGACGTGGACGATACTTTAAGTTCGCCTTCCTCAGGTGAGGTTCCTGTTGCAGCAGCAACCGCCGCTAAAGCAGACGAAGGCGCGACTACAGGGGCAAGCCCCAGACTCGCCAACGATGGCAGTGTTTCGGACTTGAATGTTACGTAATCTTTGCTCACCCATCCATACATTCCCTCGACCGGAGCAATCTGAAACCAGTCGTCGATCTTACTCACAATATGGATGTATTGATCCTTTTCCAGCTGACCCAGCGGGGAAAAATTAACCCCGCGTCCTGCGCGGACATTCACACGATTACCAGAGATTCTCCCGGTCTCATCGTTTTCGACCGCAACATAATCAAGACGAATATAGACTTTCGCCGTGGAAGGCAGCTGAATTTTATACCATCCATACTGCTCGTCATGAACGATAACCTTGGTGCCTTCTTTTAAGATATCGACCCGTTCGAAGTTAACGTTCTGGCCGGCGCGAACGCTGACTTTATCGGTCGAGACTTCCCCGGTAAAAGGAAAATGCTCTTTTGCCCATCCTGTGACAGACGGACAAAAGAGCATCAATGCTAAAACTAAGATTCGGTAGTTCATGAGAACGACGGATGAAACTATTTTTTTGCAGCGGGTTTCGCGGCGGCTCCAGCAGCAGGTTTCGCAGCTCCAGCGGCGGGTGCGGCAGCGCCTTCAGCGGGTGCGGCTTCAGCCGTTTTCTTCTTAGCCTTGATACGGACGATCTTTGTTTTCGGTAAGGCCGTCACGTTGGATGAATCCGTCCACAAACCTTTTTTCATCAACTCTTTGATGCGTTCGATACGGGAAAACACAGTACGCTGGGTGGAACTTGCTTTGTCGATCTTCAATGATGGGTGCAACGACATATCACATACTCCTTACTAAACAATCCTTATATTTTGATTTCAACTTGGCGGTCATGGCCACCGCTTCGTTCTTCCGGTTGAACTTGCCCACACAAAGGATGGCATATTTGCCTTTTTGCATGACAATCGTTTCAAACCCCTTTTTGCCTAAATCATCGGCGACTCTGCGGGCAAACTTTTCATCCGCGTAAGAAGCCACCTGAACCGTGTACTTAAAATCAGGGGCCACCACCATCTGGGGTTTCTGTTCAACCACGGCTGCTGGAACCTGCGAAGCCGCCTGTACAGGAACACTTGCAACTGCGGCAGTAATAGGCTGTTCTACGTTCCTAACCGGGGTAACCGCAGCTTGCGCAACAACCGCAGGGGTTTCGGCCACTAATGACGCAGCCTGAAGCTTTTCTTTGAACTGGGTAGACATGACATGCTTACCCCGCTCAACCCCCAGGGAATACGCAAAAACCGCAAGCATTATACATAAAATGGTCAAAACCACAAGATTTTCTATTGTCAGGGTCAGGTTGGCCAAAAACAACCTCGGTCTCCTGGCATCATCACCTACAGTGGAATTTCCCGGAAAAAGTTCGAATTGAGGCTGTTTGTAATTAATATTCACGGTAGGGCCTTTTGGTAAGTTAAATTTGGATAAAGTTTTAAAACCAATTGTGTAAAGAAATGCAATATTCGAACCGGCATAACCGGGACTAAATCAAGATGGTAAAATTATGGGATTGAAAACAGCCTTATTATATGTCTAGCGCGAGATCAAACTCAAGAATTTTCTAAATTTTTTTTCACGATAGAGATCGACGAAAGCCTCGACGACCTTCGGATCAAACTGTGTGCCGGAATTCTTGACGAGCTCGTTGACGGCGCTGTCGACGGAAATTTTGCGGCGGTACGGACGCTCGGTGACCATCGATTCAAAAGCGTCGACGACGGCCATGATGCGCGCGCCGAGCGGAATCTGTTCGCGTTTAAGGCCGGACGGATATCCGGTCCCGTCGTACTTTTCGCGGTGATAAAGAATGATGGGAAGGATGGGCTGAAGAAACTCGACGGGCTTGATGAGCGCCGCGCTTTTTTTAGGGATGTCGCGGATAATTTTGAATTCTTCCGGTGTCAGCTGGCTGCGCTTGGAAAGAATATCATACGGTACATCGATAACGCCGGTCTCGTGCAGGATGCTGGCATACTCCAGACGGCGTATCCCCTCCTGTCCGACGTGAAGACGCTCGGCCAGACTCTTGATGATCTTGAAATAAAGCGGCTGATTCATCTGTTCGAAATGCGGATGTTTGGCGAGCATATGTCCGATGAAGTGGGTGCTGCCTAAAATCGCGCGCTGCTGCTCTTCGTAATGTTGAAGGCTTTTAATCGCGGTCACCGCCTGCTCGGCAAAAACAGTGAGCATCTCGCGGTCGAATTCGGTAAAGACCGGCTCATTTTTTTTACGCTTGATAAAGATGGCGCCGCAGATATCGTCACCGACGAGAGGAAGACCGATCATGTGCTTGTCGAAGATCGCCATCCCGCGGGTCACCTTCACTTCCCGCTCGGGCAAGTGGGCAAAATCTTTTTTCTTGTCGAGGAAGATATTGATTTTATTTTCGAAGAGGGCAATCATTGCGATATTACGCTTGGCGGGATCCAGAATATAAACACTTGCGGAGGAAGCCTTGATAAACTGACAGAGCAGCCTCGTCAGGCGAAGTGAAAGTTCCTTGACGTTATATGTTGAATTCACCAAACGATAGACGATATGAACCGCGGAAAGAATCAGGCGGTATTTCTTTACGTCTGAGGCTCGTTCTTTTTTTTCGATCACCATGACTTACACCTTCTGGTAAGGCTCAAACAGCTTTTTGTATTCATCCAATGCAAAACGATCAGTCATTGAGGCGATGTAATCACAGATAACTTCATACAGCGCCCCGTTGGTATAACGCTTGTTGCGCTGATAAACGTTGTAAGGCAGCTGTTTGGGATTATCAGCATAAATTTCGAAAATAGCTCTCAATATCCTCCTGGCCTTAGTCGTCATTCTCTCCACCCTGTAATGGTGATAAAGCTTTTCATTGAGAATGGACTGCAGCTGATTGCGCTCCTCCGCCATGGTTTTACTGAAACCGATGAGCGGTTCGGCAGGCTTCTTAGCTTTCGAAAGCCTCGAATTAAAATCTTTGACCTCCGACGAGTTTTTAAAGTCAAACTTATTCAGACGTTCTTCGGTGGCATCGAGAAAATCCTTCACCTGCATGTCGATGAGCATTTTGACAACTTGATATTTGAACATTTCTGAACTGCTGACGTGAGGTGTCGCGCCGATTTTCTGCACGGCTTTTTTCCACAGTTCGCTTGCCATCAAATCTTCCTGCTTGATGCAACCTGAGGTTAGCCCGTCGTCGATATCATGATTTAAGTAGGCCAGGGAATCCGCCACGTCCACGACCTGAGCTTCAAACGTCGGACCTTCATCCTGGAGAATTCTGTCTTTGATGTCCTTAAATGTGCCCGGGTCATCGAACACCGTCTGGTGTTTCAAAATGCCGATTAAAACTTCATTGGTCAGATTGAGCCCGTCAAAATCGGGATAACGTTTTTCGAATTTGGTCACAATGTCGAAACTGCGGACATTGTGGTTAAATTTTTTGGAACCCGCCTCCTGCATGAGGGCATTGAGCGCGTCTTCTCCGGCGTGACCAAACGGCGGGTGGCCGAGATCATGCGCGAGCGCAACCGCTTCGATCAAATCCTCGTTTAGAAGCAAGTTCCGTCCGATGGTGCGGGCCAGCTGGGCAACCTCGATCGTGTGCGTTAAACGCGTACGATAATAATCGCCTTCAAAAATGACAAAGACCTGCGTCTTGTATTCCAGCTTGCGAAAGGCCTCGCAGTGAACGATGCGGTCACGGTCTCTTTGATAAGCCGTGCGTCCCGGATGATCGGGCTCCTTGTGAAGCCTCCCGACGGAATCCTTGCTCTTCATGGCATACGGGGCAAGGATTTTACTTTCTAAATCTTCAATCTCTTTTCTTGTACGCATACTTTAACTTCTTGTGAAGCTCCTTTAAAGAATGAGAAATCACCCTGGTATCCGCGACGCTGGACATGAAGTTCGAATCTCCCCGCCAGCGCGGAACAATGTGCATGTGCAGGTGTCCCGGAAATCCGGCGCCCGCCACACGTCCCAGATTTAATCCAATATTGTAACCGCCCGGCTCAAGAACTTCGTCGGAGAGAAGTTTGACATCCGTCACCAGATCCATCAATTCTTCCCTCTCCGGTTTCGTCAGGTCTTCAAGATTACCGACGTGGCGGTAAGGCAAAACCAGCGAGTGTCCGTTGTTGTAGGGATAGATATTGAGAACGGCAAAGGTCAATTTCTTACGGATAAAAATAAAATTCGCGTCGTCTTTCTTTTCCTTGAGGATCCGGCAGAAGACGCATCCTTTGTTTTTACCGATTTTATTAATATATTCAAGACGCCATGGCGCCCAAAGTTTTTCCATTACCATGATTCAGCCATTGTTAAAAGGATATTAAAGCTTGATGATTTTGCCTTTAATTCCCTCATCTGTGACCTCTAGAATACCATAAGAACAGTACGAGGCGCTAATGGTATCATTCGGGCTGCCAGGATTGAAATAAAGCACCCCGTCAATGGTTTCATTGAAAGCCTCATGGGAATGACCGAAGACAACAGCATTCACTTTGGCCTTCTTAAATTCCTGTCTCACCCGGTCCAGCACTTTCGAACCAGGCCCTTCGCCATGATAAACGCCGATCGTGAATTTCCCGCAACGTACCAGCTGCTTGGCCGGAAAAATTTTGCGCAATTTGGAAGGATCCATATTCCCCCAAACGCCTTTAACTACTTTGATCTTTTTAAAAATTGCCAGTGTTTCCTCGTCGCAGAAGTCGCCGGCGTGAATGATAAAATCAACTTTTTTAAAGGCCGTTAAGACCTCTTTGGGGATCGGATTGGAATGTGTATCGGAGACAATGCCAATGTTCATCGCACCACGTAAGGTTTATCGTATAAATGCATGAGAGAATTGATCTCTTGTTCGTTCCAGACCCACATGCGTTCCTGGAGGGCGCGGACGCGGGCATTTTCATCCAGATTGGATAATGAAACAATCACCAGACGCTGGGGCTTGCTTCCCATGTTCTTGGATTCCGACAAAAGCGCGTTGATGTCGCCTTCGGTAAACGGATCGCGGCGAAGCGCCACCAGCCAAGTCCCCTCTTCACACTGCCCCTGGATCGCGTCAATGAACGTTCCCGCGATCGAACGCAATTTCACGGCCGTGATCTGCGAGAAAACCGGCAGTTTATAACGGCGTCCGTTCAAGCTTAATGACTCATTGTCAAAACAATGGAAAAGTTCGGACATGCGCGTCGACAAATCTTTTCTCGACGTGGCCTGAAATTCGGCGACCGAGCGGTTTAATTCTTCCCGGAAAGATTTCTGCTGACGGCCGGGATCCAAATCGATTTCCATGAGTCGCTTTTGCAGCACATACTTGATCCAATAGCGGAACAATTTGTCCTTGAACTGATAGATGGTGCCGTTGCGCTCCATGATGTCGAGTTCAACCAGACGCGTAAGCTTCTGAGTAATATAGGTTTGTTTTTGCCCAAGCGCTTCAAGCAGATCCTTGGGACGGGATTTGCCGTTGGCAAGCGCGATCAAGAGCGAAACCATTTGGCGGTTGCCCTTGCCCTGACAAAGTTCGGACACAGCCAGATCGAAGTGACGGCTCAGTGCTCCCCACGGGTTAAACACAATGTCTTCAATCGCCTGGGTTATTAAAGGAAGATATACTTCCGACTGCTTGTGCACCGCACCCAAATGGATCAATTCCTGGCAAATCAAGTTTAAGTACAGCGGATGACCGCCGGTGAAATCGGCGAGAAAATTGCGCAGATGGGAGCCGACTCTCATGTTATCCATGAATTTCTCGATGAAATCCTGACTGGTCACACCGTCAAAGTTCCCGACGGTGACGATCTCAAAGTTACCGAACAGAAGCGTCAGTTTCTCGGCCAGGATCCGGTTGGCGATCTCCGGATAGGAACTGGCAATCACATATAAACACTTCTTCTGCGTCATAATGGTATTGCTCATTTCCTGGAACACTTCATCAATTGGAAAATCTTCCAGCACATGAAATTCATCGAGCACGATGACACAGCGTTTGCCGGCTTCGTTGTTAAACGTTTCCGGCAAAGCGATCAAATCTTTGTAAGCATCGGTGTAATGCTTGGTTTTTACAGCGTGAAGGATTTTCTCGATCACTTCCACCGTCTGCGGAATCGACGGGCGGGCGATCTCCTTGAGGACCTTGATTTCCTCCTGGGACGGCATATTTTTGGAATTGGCGAAATTAAAAAGAATGCTCTTTATGAGCTTGGAGACGAAATAATCAAAATCGCGGTTTTCGAAATTGAGATAAATAGCAACGGTATCGGGATCGTCGATTTCGGAAATGAACTTCTGCAGAATGGTGCTCTTGCCGATGTATTTACTTCCCAGCAAGGCAAGATTTTGGCGGTACCCTTCCTTTAAGTCCTTCATCCGGCGGGAAAGCAGCTCAAGGATAGGCTTACGTCCGAAAAAAAGATTGTGGGGATTTGCTGAGTTCATGGCAAATAATACAAAGGATTGTTCGGTTGATCCATTTTCCTGACTTCAAAATGAAGGAACGCAACGCGTCCGCTTTGAGCCAGCCGACCGAGCGCGGCGCCTTTGGCGACCGTCTCCCCAGCCTTCACCACAACATCCGACTGACGGGCATACACCGAATAAAATCCGTCGAGATGATCCAGAATGACGGTGTAGCCGTAACCGTTTAAATATTCGGCAAGAACGACCTTACCTTCGCGCGCGGCCAGGACCGCTTCGCCCTGCGCCGCCATAATATCGATCCCGCGGTTGGTGCCCTGACCCTTCACATCATTAAAGAACGAAATCACGCGCCCCTTGACGGGCCAGGCAAATTCATCGGGCTTGCTGTCTGGCACAACTATTTTCTGCACCTGCAGAGCGCCCGGAACGAAAACCAGCTGGTTTTCCTCAATGACAGCCGCGTTGGGAATATTGTTCGCTTTGACAATCGACTCAAGCGATACTCCGTACGTTTTGGCAATACGCCACAAAGATTCCTGCTTGGAAACCTTGTGATAAATACCTATCGGCTTTTCCGCCGTCGCCGCAACCGGGACAACCCCGGAAGGGGCCGTCACAGGTTCTTTTTTGTGCGTCGTCGAACAACCCGTTATCAAAGAAAGAACCAGAACCGCCCAAACGCAATTCAAAAGCCGCGCGAATTTCTTTTCGCCGACCTTAATCAGAGCGGGGGACGGGAATCGAACCCGCGTAGTCAGCTTGGGAAGCTGAAATTCTACCACTGAATTACCCCCGCGTTTAATGCACTATAAATGTCTAAGACTGCACGCCAACGCGCAATCACCCAAGAATCTGTTTTGTTTCCTGAACAGCATTTTTTACAACTTTACTTTCACAAATGTCTCGGCAGATAGCCACACGCGATACGCCGAGCGGAAGCAATGTTTCAATATTCGCGCGGCTTATCCCCCCTATCGCAAACATAGGGATCGAAACTTTACGCGCGACCGATGCCAGCAATTTCAAATCCATGGCCGAACGTCCAGGCTTGGTCTGCGTCTTAAACACCGAGCCGAAACCGATGTAGTCCGCGCCGTCGTTTTGGGCGGCTTTGGCCTGCGCCAGCGTCTGACACGAAACGCCGATGATTGTGTCCGGCTTCATCATCCGTCGAGCCAAAGCAATCGGAATGTCCTCCTGCCCCAGATGCACGCCGTCGGCATCAGTCAATATCGCCAGATCCACGCGGTCATTGATGATATACGGAACCTTGCCGGCGGTGATCTTCAACGCCTTGCGGGAGAAATCCAGAATGTCTCTGGCGCTTCCGCATTTATCGCGCAGCTGCACAATGTCGACACCGCCCTGCACGGACTTTTTTAAAATATCAAGGAGCTCCGAATGACTGTTGACCTGCGCGTCAAGAATCAGATACAGTTTACTTTCGCGCAAGCATTTGCTTTTCGACAACATAAAATTTGTAACGCCATTCTTTGAGCGACTGGGCGTGTTTTCCGTCGATCAATTTAAAAATCTCTTCCAGGACCCGGATCGATTCCTTCACCCGCTGAGCGTTCGCGTAAAACACATCGTTAAGATCGCGCCGCTTAAACTCGCTCACCGTCGAAGTACGGCCGGCGTCTCCTTCGACGTCCCGGGCCTCAAGAAGACCGTTGATCCCCAGAGGCTCGATCACTTCTGTCAGCGCGTGCCGGATGTCCTTAAGCTGGCGTGTTTCCTTTTTTAAATCAAACCCGTAACGGCAAATATCTTCGCAAACGCGCAAGCCTTCTTTCGCGCGGTTAAAATTCGCATCCACGATGCGCGACAGTTTTCGGAACTCTATGGTTTTGCGCATGAGGCACGCACATCTTCGATGATCTTTGTCGTCGAGAAATTATCTTCGAACTTAATGAATTCTACTTTGCCGCCATTGGCCTTGACCGCGTCCGAACCGACAACCGGCTTCCCCTTCCAGTCCGCGCCCTTGATGAGTACGTCGGGCAGGACCGCTTTGATCAATTTTTCCGGCGTATCTTCAGTAAATACCGTCACGTAATCGACACTTTCCAAAGCCGCCAGAACAGCGGCGCGCGCCAATTGCGGATTGACCGGTCGCTCCGGACCTTTAAGGCGGCGGACCGATTCATCACTATTTAAGCCGACAATCAAAACCCGATTACTCTTCTTGGCTTTTTCCAAATAACTGACGTGGCCGTAATGCAAAATATCAAAACAGCCGTTGGTAAAGGCGATCGTTTTGCGTGCCTTCTTCAAACGCGCTAATTCCTTCTTCAATTTGGCAAGACTGACAATTTTTGATCGTATACTCATAGACACTTTATTGTTGATAGTGGATAGGAGATGGTTGATAGAAACCATTCCCCATTCGTACTATCCGTCTACCATCTACTATTTACCATCAACTATCTACTGACTTAAAGCATCTTCCGCGAGCTGACAAATCGTATGCGCGACGCACAGCTGTGATTCCTGGATGCGGGCCGTAATCTTCGATGGAACAATGATCGCCACATCGCACACCGGCGCGATCTTGCCGCCGTCGCAGCCTAAAAACCCGATCGTTTTCAAACCCAGCGCCTTGGCC
>JACCDG010706173.1_pt1 | contig 10209 bp, 10 predicted proteins | sample 7442471 | NCBI WGS metagenome assembly JACCDG01 (sample SAMN15323444, study PRJNA562643) | freshwater metagenome | isolation source: river surface water | place: USA:Blue River Watershed | collected 2017-08-17 | reverse complement strand
GCCGTGGTGGGGGCCATCCGGGAGATAGAACGACGAGTCCCTCCTGTTCCAGCGTTGTCAAAGGCCAGAGGGCGCGCGCCCCCGTGACCAGTTCGTTTAAACTGACTTTGCCCCCGGTCGATCCCACTATCGCCTCAAGGTATCCGGCTTGGTGGTTTCAGTATTTGGTTGAAACTCCAGTTGGAGACTTCAGTTTGCGGGTAGTTCAGAGCCACCCACAGGCCAACAGGATTCATAGACAAATGGATTTAAGGGGCCAAGGCGTAAGAGAATTGGTCTTTGATTCGATCAAGAACTACTTAGACCAAAACGGCCAGGCACCGCTCCGACCCCAGGACGCAGTGCTGGTGCTGCAATCAAATTCAAAATCCGGGCGTTTGCTCGTGGAAATTGTTGTCTCATTGATTAACAAATGGGCTGAAGATCTTATTGGGATTCAAGCCTTTTTGCTGGATAGAGCTTCTATCTTCCCAGTCGCTGGACCCCAAAGCCAAACCGGTTTTTTAATCATTAGGGAGAAAGTGGATGATTTCAGAGGTGAAGGAAACGCTGAAATTACTCTATCACCAGCAGACTGGGTCGAATCGATCATATCGCTGCTCAATAAAGAGATTGGTGATATTTTTTCTGGATTTTATTTTTTTGATTCATCTAGATCTGAAAGCGCGCCGATTTTTGCGAACGAAGATCCAGCCACTCAGTCTGAAGATCCTGATTCAGAGGGGATAGAGAATCAATTAAGACTGCAGACCAGGGAAATCATCCGGCCCGGGTTAACAGCCCGTGTTTCTAAAAAAATGCTGGATCAGATCCGTGCAGTACTGAGGAAAACTCAGGAGGTTAAGATTACACAATCTAGAGCTGCGCAATTGTTGCAGCCAGGGAGACGAGACGCCTATTTAAAACAACGTCTTCAAAGCATTGACCTTCTAACTGACGAGCAGATGGAAAGAATCTTAAAGAGACTTCTGCCAGCTTTTTTTCGAAGACTCGAAATCAACGATCTTTGGCTACTCAACGGCTTTTTCACCCGGAATGAAGAAGACGGACCATCTGATCAAATTATCAGACTATTTCAAGTGGTTCATCAGCGCAGTCCAACAGATACTTTGGAAGGGACAATTTTAGGAGCTCAACAATTCAAATTTAGACGCTTGATTCTGTATCAAATTTTGTTGCAGGTGATTGGGGACGAAACCTATCCAGCAGAAGGGAGCGTTCAACCTAGATATCTTGCCAACCTCGGGGACGCTTACTCCTTGGGGAATTTTGGAGCCATCCATGAAGGCCTTCCTGGCAGTAGCTCCCTCGCTTCGCTAAACGACCCTTCAGCCGAGATCTCGGTTGAAATCGAACGCACAGATATAGACGGAGATGGGGGTGGCCAGATTTCTCTTGGCGATCTAGAGGGAGACATAGCTGATCCGTTGTATTCAACAATTATTGGTGGAAGAGACACACATACAATCGAAATGGCGTTGAAAATGTATTCGGTAAATTATTCGGATAACAATGATCTTCAAAGCAGCGGCGGGCACGGTTCTCAGGAGAGCGATTCCGATACTGGCCGATGGCGAAGTGCTGCTGAAACGGTTCTTAACCAACTTGCTCAAAAAGGCGTGAAAGATTTGAATCAGCTAAGGTACGTCAGTAATAGAGAGATTAAAAACCGGTTCAACCTAGACCGACATCAAGTGGCTGTGTTGGGGCAAATTCTCTCTGATTGTGGGATTTTTAGGCCCTCCTCCAGGACAACCCGCTATTCACCGATAACTGGTGGTCATCTTCCTGACCATAGTCAGGCACAGCGGAAGCGTAAAAAATAGGAGCGTAGCAACCCGATTCTCCTGAGATCGTTGCTGCGCCCCACTTAATTTTTCGATGTAACCAAAGGTATCCAGCCTGAAATGAACCGAAATGCCTTGAATTCAGCGCTTTACATCGTATAACCATATGGTTATAATGAGAGGCGATGAAAGTGTCGTTTTTTACTTCGCATTCTGGCCGTTGCTACGTTGAGGACTTCATCGATGATTTAAGTAAGGGCGACCAGGCCACTATTTTAGCAGTCTTGAAGGATGTCGAAGCATTCGGACTTTCAGCGGTGGGCTGTCAGTTTCGACAGATTGAGGGAAAGCTCTGGGAGATAAAGGTCAAGGCTCTCACGGGTGGCTATAGAATATTTTATGTCATGATCTCTAGTTCTGAAATGCTTTGTCTCCATGCTTATAGAAAACAGGGACAGAAGGCTCCGAAGAAGGAGCTTGAGGTCACACGAAAAATATTTAAAGAGGTGTTATCATGAAAAAGAAGTCATTGGATAAAATTTTAAAGAAGTACAGTAAGGATGAAGAGTTTAAAATCCCTTACGAAGAGCGACGTTTCTATCTTCAAGTGGCGCATCTGATTCGCGATCTCCGTGAAAGAGCGGGCTTTTCTCAAGCAGAAGTAGCAAAGAAAGCAAAAGTAAGTCAGCCTATGATCGCTCGATTGGAAAGTGGAGACAGTCGACGGACACCAACTATCGAAACTATCCATCGGATTTTGATGATTTTGGGATATCAGTTGGTGCTTGAGGTGAAGCGATCGGGTGCGGCTTAAAATTTTCTAATTTTTTTTGTGGCCTGTGAAATAAAAGCATTGGTTACTCAGCCAAACGAAAGACGACAGGATTCGGGTCCAGAGGTAAATTTCAGGAAGAGACGTACCTCCATCGAACGCATACTTGAGAAACGAAGGCCAGAAGACTCAAGCGGAACGCCACAAATACGGATTGAGAACCGCGATCATAACACTTGTGAAAAAGTGGTAAGTCTCTAAATGAGCAGAAGTAGCGGCTCTTCTCGGTTGGTAGTGGAATAATAGGCATCAAAGCAGGGTAAATAGGAATCCCATCACTGCTCAGATCTTCTTAGAATTTTAGTGTTCAAAGCTGAAATTTAAGGAGGAAAGCCGTAGAACCAGAACCCTTTGAAATTGGATGGGGTTGTGGGGCGAGGTCTAACCTATTGATTTGACTGGCTGCAAATGGCCAATGACTACAAATGACTACGCAACTTCGAATTTCTTTGAGAGAGATTCGAGCAAACCAAATGAGGTGCAAATGGCTTATATCTTGCTCATGAATAATGGTTTCCAATTTAAATACGCCTACTAGGTATGGAATGAAAACTGCTGTTAGAATATTGATGATTTTTGCTATTTTTTCTTTCGCCTATGCGGATGGTCGCCAGTCAGTTCTTAGCGCTCTCTCTCCATTTGCTGAGATCGAACAATCCAAAATTTTGGGAGGAGAGGATGTCGGCCAAACGGCAGCGGACTATTTCAAATATCTTTTTTGCGAAGAGGCTGTCCTGGGTGAGTCCTGAAGAACAAGCTTTTCTGAAAGCCAAGCTCAGTTCGATGGAACTCCAATTGGAAGAGCAGGTTCAAGAGCCGATCATCCATGTCAATATTGCGGGTGCGATCAAAGCTCGAATCCCTCAAGCATTTTTAAATTCTTTATTGTATTTTAAAGCAATAATTCATGAACTTGAGCATTCCCTACAGCTGCTTAGAGCTCAAAAAATAGTGAACGACGTTCGACAGCTGGAGCGTATGTTAGGTACTGACGGTGAGATGGTTTTTTTAATGGAAAAGGACGCCATGAGTATAGAATGGCTTTTTCTGCAGTTAGCCCCTCATTCTTTACTAGAGGAAGATCTTATTTTGTTACCAAAATTGAATCTGAATCCTCGCTATGAGTCGGCCTACAAGCGCATGTTGGAGGGCAGCCAACTAAGCCTTGAATTCTATTTAGAGAGCAAATGGGCTGGTGGAAGATACGATGAAAGCACGGCCTGGATAATCGCTGACGAAAATATGGAAGCGTTGGAAAGACAAGAAAGACGTGAGAGGCTGCGGCCAATGCTGGAGACGCTCTACCAGGTGATGGAGGCTGAGAGTTTAGGACGCAGTAACGTCTGCTCCATCATATTAACTGGAAATTATATGGGGTTTGACAGGAAGCCAATCCATCCTGAATTTAAAAATTAAACAAAGTTAGTTTTAAATTGGGTGGGGTTTTGGGGCTGGGCATATTCGATTGAATTCATTGAACTGGATTTCCCAGTGACTACAAATAACTACGCAACTTCGAATTTCTCGTGGCAAATCTTTTACAGTTACAATGCCATATGAGAATCCAGGAAAATTCCACAGTTGAATACGGCTGCTTACTGGGATCTATCTATAAATCGTCGGTGAAATATGGATAAGTTATTTCCAGAACTCCATCCGGTGGAGCCATAGGAATCAAAACATCAGCATTTATGGACACGGGCTCCATGCCCTCGCCCGCATCCGCCTTCGGCGGAACGCATCACGCTCGCGGGAGGTCCACAACTGCTGATGTTTTGATTCCTATGCCTCGTGAGTTTGGTTGGTCCAGGCAATAAAAAAGCCTTTGCCCCCTGCCTTCACAACTTGGTTTGATTTTGTTTACAAAAGCAAACCAACCAGGAGGGACAGCAGGGATACAAAGGCTTGGACTGCGCCCCACTTATAGTCCGCTAGCCTTGAAGCCTATACAGCAATCAACCAAAATTCTTGCTATAGGGGCGATACTCCATCCCCAGATCTCGTGCCACGGGCTCGTAGCAAACAAAACCATTGTAGACATTCAAACCCTTAAGTAGGGCTGCATCGCGAGCCACCGCATCTTCTAGCCCTAAGGCTGCCAGCATCGACGCGTACTTGAACGTGGCATTGGTTAGAGCATATGTAGAAGTGCGGGCCACCACCCCTGGCATATTGGGAACACAGTAGTGAATCACGCCATCAACTTCAAACGTCGGATTCTGATGCGAGGTGGGCTTACACGTCTCAATGCACCCGCCTTGATCAACCGCCACATCGACCACTACAGATCCAGCAGCCATGCTACGAATCATCGCCTTAGAAACCAAACAAGGAGCTTTGGCTCCAGGCAAGAGCACACCACCAATCAAAAGATCGGCAGTGGCAACCACTTTCTCCAAGTTTTGCATATTAGAGTACAGGGTGTGCACGCTGCCGCGAAAAATATGATCTAAATATTCTAAACGATCGCGATTGACGTCGACGATCGTCACATCCGCGCCCAATCCCAACGCCATGGTTGCGGCATTGGTACCGACGATTCCCCCACCCAAAATCACGACTCTGCCCTTTTCGACCCCAATCACACCACCCAACAAAATACCTTTGCCACCATGATCCTTTTGCAAAAAGCTTGCACCAATTTGCGTGGCCATTCGCCCAGCGACTTCCGACATTGGCGTCAACAGCGGCAAACTGCCGTCTGGCATTTGAATAGTCTCATAGGCGACCGATTTCACCTTGCGCTCACAAAGCACCTTGGTCAGCTTGGGTTCCGCGGCCAAATGCAGGTAGGTGTAGAGAATCTGTTGCTCGCGCAGGAGTTCGTACTCATCAGGCAAGGGCTCTTTTACTTTTACGATCATGTCTGCCTGGTCAAAGACTTCTTTTTTTGAAGAGCAAATCTTCGCTCCTGATCTTTCGTAGTCTTCGTTGGAAATCCGCGAGCCAAGACCCGCATCTTTTTCGACCAACAGTGTATGCCCTTCAGCGACAAGCTGGCGCACTCCGGCTTCTGTCAACCCCACGCGATTCTCACTGATCTTTATTTCTTTTGGAACACCTACAATCATAATAACCTTCCTTTGTTTACTTAAAATCCAATTGCAAAATTAAAAGCTACGATGCCCCGAAAACGCCTGCAATTCCCGTTCTAGTGGATCTGTGCCAAGTTCCACTAGGCGAAAGCTTTCTGGAGAATTCAATATCTTACGTGAAAGACGGTTCATCAAGTCATGGCCTGCTTTATTCAACACCACATGGCCTAAGAGTGGATGACCGATCGTGACCAAATCGCCAAGGGCGTCCAAAACCTTATGCCGTACAAACTCATCGCGCCAACGGAGCCCACCGGGGTTCAGTACTTCATGGGCATCCAAGACAATAGCATTGTCCAATGATCCACCCAGCGCGAGTCCCTTGGCGCGCATGGCCTCCACATCACGCAGAAAACCAAACGTGCGAGCGCGAGCGATATCACGATGAAAACTCTGAGCGTTGATCTCAACATCTATTTTCTGCAGCCCAATACAAACATGGGGAAACTCAATGGAACAAGACACTCGCAGCCCATTGTATGGCAATACGTAGGCATGCTTGTCAGTGTCTCCTTCATAAATCGGTTGCGTGATCATCAGATAGGTTCGCGGCGCGTCTTGCTCAAACAATCCCACACCCAATAAGGCGTCAAGGAAAACACTGGAAGACCCGTCGCCAATTGGGATCTCCGGTCCATCGAGTTCAATGATCAGATTGTCAATTCTTAGAGCCGCCAGTGCCGAAAGACAGTGCTCAACCGTGGATACGGAAAAGTGCGGCCCGCCCAGCGTCGTCGCCAATTGCGTGGCCTTGACGCTCTGAGCTCGAGCCGCCAATGCTGGACGCCCAGGCAAATCAGAACGCACAAAAAAAATGCCCGAGTCACAAGGGGCCGGCAAAAAATGCAAACTGGCTTTCTGGCCAGTATGCAAGCCAATTCCCTCGACACTAGCCCGCCCCCGAATGGTTCTTTGTCTAAACATCTTTTCCCCAAAATTCCGAGACTACCTCGTCTGCCTAGCCCAGCCAATCTGCTCGCCAAAAAAAAAGCCCGTCGCTCGAGCCAAAAGCGGCACTGCGCCGGCGCTCAATTTCCGCCCTTCTGCCCCTCGCGTCTTGGGCCTTCTTACCCGCCCGCAAAATTCCGCAACGACCTAACTGACTGTACATCTCAGCTCCTAGCGGTTCGAAGACCGAGGCGCCAAAATGGTGGCGCGGAGGCGTGCTACCCGCACGCCGCACAAGCCAGCATTGAAGGCAACGAAGGTCTTCGAATCGCTAGGAGCTGAGATTAGGGGTAAATGCAATCATAGGAAGTTTTGGAATAATACACCCTCGCGCCCACCAGCGAACACTCCTTAAAGTAAAATTCCAAGGGTTTCCATCCCCGCCGGACAGGCATATCTTTGCGAAACAAGAGGCCGTCGGCAGTAAAGGCCTGACCAGGAGCGGTGTTGAGGTCGTCGAGCTCCGGTAGGAGACCATTCTCAGGGCCAGCACAGGCCACCAGAACACAAAGCAGTAAGAGGCCTATTGTAGTGCAAGCTGTCTTGCTCATCATTTGTGCTTCCTCACCCTCTACCAATTCCTAGAGATTCGGAGACCTTCGCGGCCCTCAAAGCGGGCTTGTGCGGCGCGCGATTCGCAGGCTTTCGCGCCAGCACTTCGACCGCAGCACTAAGACAAATCAACTTCGATTGGGTTCCTCGCGACATGGGCTTTTGCAGAGGCCGTGATCATGCGTCCCCGCGGGGTCTTCACCAATAGACCCTCTTGCAAAAGGTAGGGTTCATAGACTTCCTCCAACGTATCGCTCTCCTCACTCAATGATGCAGAGAGAGTTTCGATACCCACAGGTCCCCCAGAAAATTTCTCATGAATCAACGTCAAGATACGCCGATCCATAGGATCCAAGCCCAATTGATCTACTTCCAGGTGGTCCAATGCAAACTGCGCCAACTCTCCGGTCACCACTCCCGCACCACGCACTTGAGCGTAGTCGCGCACCCTCTTGAGCAACCGATTGGCAATGCGTGGAGTTCCCCTCGAACGCCGTGCAATTTCCTCACAGCCGACTTCGTCCATGGGAATAGCTAACAACTGAGATGAGCGCTGCAGAATTTGCATTAAGCTCGGACGATCGTAAAAACTCAGTCTCTCCACGATCCCGAAACGATCTCGAAAAGGGGCTTTGAGTAAGCCAGATCTGGTCGTCGCACCAACCAAAGTGAATGGTGCCACTGGAAAACGGAGAGAACGGGCGCCCATTCCCTCGCCCGTAATAATATCAATAAAAAAATCTTCCATCGCACTGTAAAGGTATTCTTCAACATCGCGATTGAGACGATGGATCTCGTCAATAAAAAAAACAGAATTTGGTTTGAGGCTGGTCAGTATAGCTGCCAAATCCCCTTTGCGATGCAAGGCCGGTCCCGAAGTGGAGCGAAAATCCACTTCCAAAGCCGTTGACAAAATGTGCGCCAATGTTGTTTTGCCCAGTCCTGGAGGGCCACACAAAAGGCAATGATCTAGAGGTTGTCCACGCTTTTTTGTGGCTTCAACAAACACTTTTAGTTTTTCTTTAACTTTGGACTGACCAGGAAACTCGTCAAAAGTGGACGGTCGCAGTTTCACCTCAACTGGACGATCTTCTTCACTCTCAACAGGCCTTAGCAATTGCTCAATCTCCACCGCAAACGTCCCTTTGACTCGATCTGATTTTAAAAAAAATGATATATTCCGACATTGAGATCGCTTTCAATTGGTCAAAATTCCTAGGGCCGAACGCAATGCCTTCTCCAAATTTAATTGCGGATCCAGTTGAGGAATTACCGCTTCGATTTCGGGCAAACGAAAACCTAAATGCATCAGCGCCTGTTTCAACTCAACATGATGGGTGTATTCCTTGTTCTGTGGAGAGTCCACATCCACCAACCGGCCTTTGAGTGTTAAAATAATTTGTTCGGCGGTCTTTTTACCAACCTTGGGTAGCTGTGATAATCCTTTTGCATCGCCCTTTTCGATAAGGTCACAAATTTCGCGCACGGGTCGAGCTGATAGGATATTCAATGCGGACTTGGGTCCAATGCCATTGACTTTGTTCAGTTCCAAGAAAATCCGTTTCTCAACCAAAGAAGAGAAGCCAAACAGCAGCAAAACATCCTCACGAAGATGTGTGTAGACGTAAGCTCTCACTTGGGTTTGCGCAGAAAAATCACTCAAAGTCATTTGTGAGCAGTGCAGTTCATAGCCAACACCCTGAACCATTACCGTGATAACGCCATCCTCAACGCCAACTTTGATCCCTTCAATAATCCCGATCACGTATCAACTCCTTCGCGCGGGCTTCGATAACTAACCGACCCCATTCCCGAAAGTGGCACACCGCAAGAGACAAGGCATCGGTGGCATCCAAATGAGCCTCTGAAGTTAAATCGAAGAGGCGGTGTATAACAGCTCGCACATCTTCTTTGGTTGCGGCTCCGGATCCCGCCACAATTTTCTTCACTCGACGCGCATCGTACTCATAGACTTGGGAGTGTTCAAGACTGGCGCGCATCAAACAAATTCCCCGTACATGACCCAATTTAAATGCCGAATCGGGATTCTTCCCAAGAAAAATTTTCTCGACCACTGTGTGATCCGGAGAGTGTTCTAAAAACAATTCTCGCAATTTCGCATCCAAATAAGCCAATTTCGCCGAAAAACTCAAATGGGGTGGAACGCTGATAGTTCCATGATCCACATAGATAATTTTCTCTTCACGAAAACGCACAATGCCGTATCCAGCAAAGCGACTGCCTGGCTCAATGCCCAATATCGTGCGAGACGCGCTGGAGCTGAGATGCATCAGAGCCTCCTCAAACCAAAATTCCAAGATTCAAAAGTAGGCCGCCAAAAAAGGCCAATTGGTATATGTTGATGACTGACCCCATCCAATGAGACAATGAATCATGTCAGAGGTAAACCAGAATCTTGTTGAAAGATATCAAGAGCTTCTTTTGAAGGAGCCTTCTTCGCGCATTTTTGCGCCTTTGGCCGAGGCTTATCGAAAAATGGGTTTGCTCAACGAAGCCCTTGACACCTGTACTCAAGGACTCAAATTGCATCCCAATTTTGCTGGGGGCCATGTGGCTCATGCGAAGATCCAGTTGGATCTCAAAAATCCGCAAGGGGCTGTGGAAGCGCTCCAAAAAGCGATACGTTCCTCCAGCGACAATCTCTTGGCCCATCTCCTTTATGCAGACACTCTGCTGAAACTCAAAAAACCAAAAGAAGCGTTGAAATCCTATAAGATGGTTTTGTTTCTGAACCCAACGCACGACAAAGCGGCCAAAGCTGTCCGCCAGCTTGAAAGCCTCACCGCTGATGAATATCCCGAAGAGGGCTTCCAGCTGTCAAAACTCGGCTCAACAAGTTTAGAGAAACCCACACCCATCGAACCCTTGTCCGAACCCAAAAATGGAAATAACTCGCCGATTCTCGAAAGAATTTTATCTCTCACCGATGCGTTTTTGGTCCGCAATGATGCTGAAAAAGCCATGGCAACACTTT
>JACCDG012095248.1_pt1 | contig 10210 bp, 5 predicted proteins | sample 7442471 | NCBI WGS metagenome assembly JACCDG01 (sample SAMN15323444, study PRJNA562643) | freshwater metagenome | isolation source: river surface water | place: USA:Blue River Watershed | collected 2017-08-17 | reverse complement strand
GTATTTTGATGAGTTGAACGCTCCTGAAAATAATTCTGAAATTACATGGTGGAGAAAGCGGACAGGCATTGAATATGCCACTTTTGACCCATCTTATAATTTAAGTATGGTTGGCGGCCCAATTGGGCTAGCCACCTTTAATGTAAATTCTAAATTCAACCCCAATGATGACCCAAATCAGTCTTATGTATTAACTGTGACAATTTATTCAGCATCAGGTGTGACCACTAATGTGGTGGATGTTGTGATCAAAGATCGTGGTACTAATTTTATCGGGACTTCGACTGCGCTACCAGACACTATTACTATTCCGATAACAACAAACCCATTAAGCTTAGCGACGATCACTAATTTGGGCGCGGCAATTACTGCATATACATTAACGGCACCCTATACTCCTGGCTTTGCCACTTCTGACAATTATGTCAGAATCAATCCCGATAGCCCAATTGGCTATGTAAACAGTATTCATGGCATTTCTGGTGCTGTAACATTTACGAGTTTTTCAAACTACGATGGCAAACTATCTGAGGATGAATCAGATGTAAGCGCGAGAACTCTCTTCGATTACAGAGATAATGTTTACACTGTTGTAACTCCATCAAATGGTACAACTGAAGGAACAGCTTATCAATCTAATATTTCTTCAATAACGCAATACTACACTCCAGCGGCTAGTGATCTTTCCATACTGGGATCTGTTTCGTCATCTAGCGCGCTGGGGACAAGTTTAATCATTTTTGCAAACACGGATCAAGTTCCAATTTATACTTTTAGTTATGAAGAAGCGCAATATACAGAAAATAGTTCGTTCATATGGTATAAATTAGTTCCAAATGGAGTAGAAATTATTTCCCGCGCCAACACCCTAAGTGGTAATTTGATTAAAGTTTCTGATCAAATTTATTACACGATGCTACCTAGTGCTATAAGATTTGATGGAACTATAGGTTTAGGGCAAACAGTTGTTTCAGATCTGTTTGTTGTTAATTAGAGCAATTATGATTACATTTTTTGCTTAATATATGCGCAATTCCCAAGGCTGAGGAAGCGCCAATAACAAACAAATCTATTCCATGATTGTGATTTGACGACAATAAAATATGCGCGGCAAAAAGCATAAATCCTGTGATAAATAAAAATATAATAGCTGGATGACGCTTATGTTTTATTGCGTGGATTAGAGAAATTAAAGCAATAAAAACTGCGAAACTCATGAGCGCAGTTTCAAATAAACTAGATGTAAAAGGTAAAAAAGCCAGTACTGGAATTAAAAACGGAAACAAAAAACAGTGTACGGCGCAAATTATTGCAATCATTTGACCAATTTTATCAATTAAAATTGGATTTTTAACTTTTTCAATTTTCATAACTTTCAATCAAACCTTCAGTATCGAACGATTCAAAATCATCAGCCACATTTTGGGATATAAGTAGATCGCACCCACTCAATGTGTGTAAAATTAATGCATCGCCAATAGTACATACGTTAAAAATGCTTTTTGATTCGTGGCTCCAGTGCAATCTGCAATAAATGACATCACCATATTTGGCTTCGATGATTGCCCTTTTGAGTTTAAATCCCACACTTTCTTTGAATTTTAAAAGCATTTGATGGATGGTACGTATGTGTGCAAAATCTGCACATCCCGTGTCTGTAAAAGTCAACATGCTTCCGTCATAATTATTTAAAGACAAACCAATTTCTTTTTCTTCATCAACCAAGAGGGCGACTGTGTAGTCATTGTTTGATTCAAAAATTATTTGGCTTATAACGCAAGGCAATAGTTTAAAGATTTCAGTGTTATTATTCATTATTGAGCAACTTCGAAACTGATATGTTGTTTATACTGATTAATTATCTCTTTTATTTCAGGAATTGACATTTTTTTGATTTTTGCTGGTGTGTATCCAAGTTTTGTAAGTATCTTCTTTGCAAAAATCGTATCGATATTGTCGCTTTGTATTATATTCTTAGCGTCCTCGAAAGCCTGAATTGGGTTTCCGTCCACCGTTGAGGGTTGAATGACTCTACTGCCTGCCCCTTTAGCCCTAGAAAGAGATCGTTGGTGCGCTGTTGCCAAATCTGTTGGCACAAGCGTAACATTGACATTGTATCCTTTGACCAAGTGGTTTGCGGCTTCATTCAAAATAGACTCAACGCTACCGCCAACCATGGGGATAACTACATCATTTCCCTTTTCCAAGGCTTGCTTTAAGACTAAAGGTTTAATAACACTTACGGCATAAACTAGTGTATTTTGGCTGCCTGCACCACCGTAGTAACCTACTAAATCTTGTTGGTACTCATCTGGGTCTATAAGAATTCCGTAGTTGGTGTTCCTGACTGGATTGCTGGTATCGTTGATTTGTGGTTCAATAAATCTACTTTTTCCGGCACCTGGATAGCCCACAAATAGAGTCACAGTCTGTTGACCTTTGTCAACTTTTTCTGGGATCATTTCTGCGTAGTGATCAGCAACATTTTTCGCCCATTGTTTTTTAACATCGTTCATTGCTAGAAGCGGATTGATTTCTTCTGTTTGAAGCTCTAATTTTTGTTTTAAGAGCGCTGATTCTTTCTCTGCATTGTAAATATCCCTTGCTTTTGTTTCTATTTTTTCCTGTTTATATATTTCAAAATTTTCTGAATCAGATTCTTCGAAGCTTTTTTGAATTTCTTCTAGTGCTTTGGGTTTATGCTCAAGCATCAATCGCTCTATGTCTTCGTTAGTGTGGCTGTTGCGCCATTCTTCATAAGTTGGAAACTCAAAGCTATAACTTCCAAAAAATCTTAGCTTTTTTGTGTATTCTTTCCAAAGATTTTGAAGCTCTTCCGCGTCTTTTTCTGGGTCTAAAGATGTTGCTTTATCTATATATTCTTGCTTGGCTGCTTCAAGCTCTGGTGAGACATTTTCATTTAGTCCTCTTATTGTTTGTATTTTGTCGCCGATACCAGCAAAAATATATTTTGTAGATGGAATTCCGCGCGGAAATTTATTGGCTAATATATATCTGTACCACACAATTAAATATTAGCTTAATGAAAATTGACAACCTTTAATCTGAAGCCAAATTGAAGCTCAAACCTCTTATTTTTCCTTCAGCCCAAGTTGGGGATTTAACGGAAACACTAAACTGATCCGAGTACTGAATAAATTTATTATAAGTGTCATTGGTAAATAATGAAAAACCAATTATTGTATCGTTGGCACCGCCAACCTGTAAAGCCCAAGAACTGGGTGTGCCAACAATATCTGAAATGCTATATGATAAAAAGTTAAAATAAACTGAATTATATAAATGATTAGTTCCACCCATTGTTGCAGGATTTATATACCATGTGTCGCTTTGTCCAATATTAATGTTATAATTTACTCGAACAAATTGATGCACAAATACATAAGTAGGATAAGCTGGCGTTAAATAAATCATGCCCTCAGATATGCTTGATACTGAATAAACACCTGATGTTTTTCCTCCTATGGAGCCTGATCCATTTGTTAAAACATTGATCACAACTGTGTCTCCCTGTTTAATATCAGTCCCAGAAAAGAATGAATATTCAATAGCATTACAGGCAAGCTCTTTATCTATATTCAATCCATAGTCGGCGTCAGCTAGATGAACACTTTTTGTTTGAGAAATCCAACTGAAGCCATTTGTGTTATCCAAACCATAATAATAATCGCCCACAGAGTCTGAAACTTTTGCTCTTACAAAAATCTTATTTTGGTTTTGATTCATTAAAGAGTTTACACTTACTGTTTCTAAAATATCATTATATAAAGTGATATTGCCGCCATCAATCTCTTGCACTCTATAGACGACATTTTCGGCATTATTCGTTTGATTTTTCAGTAACACTAAATCATTTTCTGTTAAATTATTACTTAAATAGTTAGTGTAATTATTTAAAGTATATGTGTTAGTTGACACTGTGAAAAGCGGAACGTTTGTGTTTTTATCTTGCGCCACAATCAAAGGGAAAAAGGTAATTGTTGGTGCTTGAGTGTTAATAAAGCGACATTCAAGCCCGTTGTCGAATCCGTCTAATGAATAATATGAGGGAGATCTGGTGCAAGAAACATCTTTGTCATAAAAACTAAAATTCAGATTGTGTTTTTGAATGCCTGAAAGTTTATAATAAAAAACATCTGACGATGTGCTATTGAATCCCCCACTGGTGCTTGTTGACTCTACAGAATCAACAGAAAGTGGAGGATCAACGTCCTCTACTTTATATAATTTAACAGATTGTGGTAAAGGAATTTCTTGCGGCATATTTTAGTTTCCCCTGATATTATTCAGGGGAATAAGATCATTTCACTTTAAATATCTTAGATGCTGTCGCCGCAAGAATAGATCTTTCAACTTTTGTTAGGTTTATAGATGCTGCAACGTCATGATTTTTACCACCATTTATCGCATGAGCTAATCCGCAACTATATTTATCAAGATATGTGTTCTCTATTTGAGAAAGATCACCAAGCAACACAACTTTGGAATCTTTTCCGCATCGCTCGACAACCATTCTTGCTTCCTTAGGGCTAACATTTTCGGCTTCATCTAAAATAATAAATGAATTCGGAATTGACCTTCCCTGAATAAACGCCATAGCCTCAACTTCGATTTTGCCATCTTCAATCATCTCTTCAAAACTATTTCCGCCGAATCTCTCAGCGCCTTTTGCAGAAGTAAGTTGAAGAATGTTATCTTTAATGGGTCCAAGCCACGCACTAACCTTTTCCATTTTTGAACCAGGCAAGAACCCAACATCTTTGCCGCCTACGGCAATCATGGGTTTCATGACAATAATTCTATCATATTCGCCCTGTTCGACTTTTTCTAGCGCAACCGCAAGAGCCGCCAGAGTCTTGCCACTTCCGGCTGGTCCACTAAGACATACGAGCGGTATATCATCATTTGCAAGCGCTTCTAGAGCAAATCTTTGCTCCATATTTTTTGCAACAATACCCATGTATGATTCTTTCTTTTTATCATCTAAGAACACAATCTGATTTTGTCTGAACCATCCGAGTACAGATTGATTCCCAAATCTAAAAGCGATAAATTCATTAGGGGATAACTCATTCAATTGGTCTTTACAGTTCAATAGCTTGATATCACAATCTTTTCTCTTGGAGAGATAATTCCAGTCATCCATGTCTTCAATATTGACATATCTGTAGCCATGAAATAATTCTTTTTCTCCAAGTAAATCTGTCTTATAATTTTCGGCGCGGCACCCAAAAGATATGGCGCGAACTCTTAATGCAACATCTTTTGTAACAATTATAACTTTTCTTTTTGGATATTTAACCTCAAGTTCTCTAGCTGAATTTATTATAGCATTGTCAGAATTTACTCTGGAAATGTTTGGTTTTTCGCCTCTTAAAGGTGGCTCTTCGTTATTGTATATAAATATTTTGCCGCCAGACTCATTAATGACAATCCCTGATGTCATTTTTTGAATATCGTGTTTCTCCATGTTGCGAAACACTTCTCTCGCAGCCCAACCAACGGAGTCTCTTCTGGTTTTTATTTCATCAAGATCATCAATACAGGCAAGAGGGATATATATATCGTGTTCTTGGAATTTAAAGATACATTCTGGGTCGTGTAAAAGGACGCAAGTGTCGATCACGAAGATGTTCTTAGTTCTAGCCATATGTTTTTGTTCCTTAGGCACTTTGCAAAAGCAAGGCACCATCATGTATAGATTTCGGATCATCTAGGGCTGCCCCTTTTGAATTTTGTCTTTCATTTTTAAAAACAAACTTTTTAATAGAAGCAAAGGTTTATTTAACGCTATTAAAGAAATTTACATCATAAGCAATTGGGTCATTAAGACTAAAAACCAAATAAGAGACACACATGCGCTGGAATCTACAAATTACACCAAAAGGACTACTCTTAAGTAGATATCTTAAAAATATTATATTGTTGAATCCCGACAATGTTAACAATGTCGAAAAAAACCCTTTGTTAAATGATGTATATCAAACGTATAATCAAGAGACAAATACAGCTAATTTAATTTTTCGACTATCTCTTTACAGTGATGATCCTACCAATACTTCTGATAAACCTTCAATTCTGGCTGTTCCTGTTATCTCTGTCAGCAATGATGAATATTTCTCAGAAGTCTACGCATTAACTCCTTCTAATTTTATATCAGCGTATAATCAAAATACAGACTATGTATTGGACTTGTCAGCATACGATCTAGAAAACACCAACCTCCCAGCTTCTCAGGCAGTTACTTTTACTGAGACGGAAGGATCTGGCAACATCATTCTTAAGAATTGGCCTTTATCCGGCTCATCTGGCAAGAAAAAAGTTTATGTAAATATTTTAGCCAGCCTTTCTGATGGTACGTCCGCGCAATACCCAAATGGATTAGGCGCATATGATGAAATCGTTGTTTGTGATGCTCGGACATCATCCCCTGGCACACCAACTCCGTTAAATAAATCTTATAACAACTATGCTTCAACCCCGGTGTACTATGAAGCCCCTGTTGCTAGCAATTTTGGTGTAGTTGATAGCAGTGATTTAGGTGTCGCGGCATATATGTGGGATAGCTTGATTCTAACCAATTCAACTAACATTAGCCGGAACAATAGATCATCAGATAATATTCAACTTTTTGATACTGTTTCTGTTCAATCGGCAAAATTGAATCAAGAAAACTTACCCATAGTATATACAAATACTTCTGTCAATACCTGGTCGGCGGCAAGCTACGAGTCATATATAGTCGATGATTTATATGCATTAAATAATGCTAACGACATTTACTTTTACGAGACGTTTATTAACACCACTCTTGAAGAAAAAAATTTTATTGCCGACAAAAGTTTCTTTTATGAATTAAACATTGGCAACAGCACAGGTTCGACAAAATTCCTTAGAAACCAGATTGTTTTGGACCAAAAGTTTGATACTGTAACTGTGATTTCTTCCGTTGATGACACAACTTGGTCTACTGATGTTTCGTATACTCCAACTGCATTATATCAAACTGTAACAATATCAAATCCTGATATTGCATCTAAAATAACACAGTCTGGATCTTTTATATTATTGGTTGAGCTAATTGATACAACAAATGATATTTTCCATGCCAAGCTTGTTTTCAAGCCATCCACTCAAGATAATAATTTTGTTTTATGTGATTTTATTTTCACAAGCCAGCTATGGTCTGCTGGAACCAATGTTTATGGAGAATTTAAGTCTTTTATTGAAGGCGCGGATTCTACCGTCATTATTGAGTCTAACCAGTATGGCGTTTGTTCTGGTATTTTGTCTGCTTCATCAACACCTACTGACAAAATTAAACCCAATGAATTTGGTTTTATTGAAAACAATACATCTAATTTCAATAAATCTGAAGAGTTAAACACATGGTATATTTTATCTAACTCGCCAAGATCCGGTGTTATTGGGGAAACCACTGCTGATGTAAATTTTTATAATCAATCTTCAAATAGTTCTTCTGAGAATCTGGCAACCATTGAAATACAATCGAATGTTCCAACATTTTCCGAAAATAGCTATCTTCAGTCTACTTTCAATATCTCGAACACATTTAGTTCAATAAAGACAGGGCATTCATTTGATTCTAACTTAAACTATGAAGATTTCATTTTCACCAACTTGTTGCAAAATAGTGTTGGTGTTGATTTGCCACAACAAAATTCCGCTTATGATTTTATATCATCAATCAATTGGTCTGGGAGTGATCAATTTGATATAAATGTTTTTGATGTTGGTTTAGGGCAAACATGCTCACTTTCTACCACCATTACAGACTCTTTGTTCTTCTATTCAAAAGAAAATAATGAAGGAGTGTTGGCACCTCCCACTATTATCAAAACCTTGTCGCCCATTTCAACTTCAAAAATTTTCAATACATGGGTAAAGACTAATGGTTTTGCAACTTCAGCTATAAACTTTAGTGCTGCTTTGGTAAAAAATGAAGGCAATGATCCGATAGAAGTAAATGTTGGATCAGGCATCAACACTGTAAACCCTGGTCAGCCTTTTGTTGTTTCACCTATTTCAGTTAGTTCCACTGCGCCAACATCATTTACAATTAATGTTCAAAATTCCACATTATCAAATAGTGTCAATTTTCTTTATGATTTTGGCAGTGATGGCTTGATTGGTGGTATTTCTGTTGATATTAAAATCGTTGAACCACCGGAGTGCCCTTTTAACTTACCCAGTTTTAAATATTCTGTGGAAGTCTCTAAAGACTTTTACAACTGGCAAGCTGTGACAAGTTTGACTGCCGAAACTGATTTTAACCCAAGCACAGGCAAAGTTACTTTGTCTTTTAGTGATATAAATGAGTCAGACGTAAGATTTGCAAGGCTTAGACTTTATTATGATCCATCTGTGACTTTTGACCCACGAGAGATCTACAATTATTCAAGCTTAACCGGGAATCATACCTCTTCAGCCGCCGAAAAGAATAATGGAAAATTTATTTTAGGTTTCACTGACACAAGCGCTAAAAATGTTTCTCTAGGTTCATTGTATAATCAGCCAACTTATACTAGAAAATTTATTTCCAATAGCAGTTTTGTGTCTGGTGTTGTTTTTGATTTTACTGAATATAATTCGTCGGCGGCGGGGCCTGTTTATATTAATTTATTAAATAAAGATGAAGAGTTAAGGGTTTACACAATTAATTCTAACTTCAATATAAATACAGATTATTCGGTATTATTCACTGTATTCAACAGTGACGAAAATGATTCTTTTGCTTTAAAGAGCACAATTTATATTTCAGGGGGCTCTTTAGGTACAATAACTATTAACCCAGACCAGTACCTTGAAAACCCTGAGTTAAGCTCTGATATAGTATATGGTTACTATCCATTTATCTCACTAACTGGAAATGGCAATATAAATCTTAAATCTTCTGTATTCAAAGGTTTGCCCAATGCAAGTCTTGGTTACGATAATAGCCGCGCATATTTTGCTTTATTAGCTTCAGAAAATGCCGATTACACCTCCACTTTCGGCAAAAACCTTTTGGCATTTAATAGCTACGATATTGCTTCTTCTACTGCGCCGATTATTGCATCTTATTTTGCTTATAACGCCATTAAAGAATACAGCAATGATAACGTCACTTTTGTGGTAAAAGCCGCTACCACTTCTGCAGTTCCTCTTTATGGGCATACAGATGTTGATGGGGTTTATCTAGAAAGCTGTGATTATGTTTTAGTGGCAGGACAAGCCGATAAGGCGTCCAATGGTGTTTATCAAGTCCAAAAGAAACAATGGATCAAACAAAATCCAATCCCTGTAACATCCAATCTGACTGAAGCGACAATTCTTGTTGAGCAAGGCAATATTTTTAAGAATACTCTTTGGATGCAAGATGCAGTTTCGCAAGAATGGATACCCAACGTTATAGGCTGTAGATTTGTTTTGCCTGAAAATGATTTACTTTTCACTACAGCATCAGGATACTACAAGTATCCTCAGTATGCCCGAGTTGGAGTTTATGCCAATGGTGTAAGCAATCAAAATGGATTAAATCAAGTTCAAATTAAATTTGTTAATACACCATCAGGTGTTGTTGAAGAAACATCTCCAGCGACACAATGGCTGAGTACTCTTCAGAACAACCAATTATACGATCTGAATGAGAAAGCGCAATCAAACAATACTATCTTTATGAATTTTGCAATTTCTAGCTCACAGATTTTAGGAATTGCCACTAATTCATTCCCGTCTGTTTACAATCTACTGGTGTCATATTCAGGAAAACTAACGCCCGCTATCACAAGAAGTTCAAATTTCAATATTTCTGAATATGGCACCGATTATAGGTTCTTTGTAAATGATAATCTGATTTATCAATTATATTCAACTAATGAAAACATTAATATTGGATCAGTCTCCACCAGTGTCGTAAATACATCTTTATATGGTGTAAGCGTTTCTGGTGCTAGAACTATTCAAAGCGGCTTCAGTTCGGATATTTATATCGATAACACTTCGCCGACTTTAGGCACACTTACTGTTTCTCAAGACAACGTTAAAAATGTAATTTTAGGCTTAAACACTGTTACTGATTTTGGCGCGGGACTTTCTATAGCAAGGTTCGTTCAAAAAACACCAGCTAATGAAACAGTGTACAGTTCATGGTTTGGATTTAACACTAGTAGTTACGCTGATGTTTCGT
>JACCDG011169905.1_pt1 | contig 10211 bp, 14 predicted proteins | sample 7442471 | NCBI WGS metagenome assembly JACCDG01 (sample SAMN15323444, study PRJNA562643) | freshwater metagenome | isolation source: river surface water | place: USA:Blue River Watershed | collected 2017-08-17 | reverse complement strand
TAGGTAAAGGCAGTAAAGGGAAAGACGATGTAAGACAATGGGTTACTGAATCATTTACATTAGATAAAGTAAATGAAGATGAAGCCGATGCAATTGCAGTAGGGTACTGTGGGATAATGATAAGGGAGGAAAACTATGAACAGAAATCAAATTGAATTAGGTATTAATGACATGATTAAAAGAGAAGCTGTGGCTAATAAAATTAAAAGAGCAAATTTACCTCTTCCTACCCGCCCTGATGAAACACAAACCGATATCTTTAATCGGTGGGAAAACATGAAAAGAAACTACGGAGGAGTAGCTAATATTCCTTATAGTGAGTTAGCAAACTTCCTAGATGAGTGGGCTGTATTGCTCAGTTATGCACGTTATGTAGAAGCAGTGTCCGATATAGACCAAATCTCTTCTAGAGAGATCAGGGACACCATTAGAAAGCAATTATATGTCATTCAAGAAGGTAATCGTGAGCTTCGTGATGCGGCGGTTTATACTGAACCTCTATTGATTGAGTGGCAAAATAAATATATTGAAGATGCTACAAGTTACACAGTGTTTCGCTCATTACGAGAAGCGTATGAGTTTCGATTGCAAGGGGTTTCTAGGGAGATCACACGTAGAGGTAGTGATAACTTAGATATCCGTAAAACAATTAATCGATCATAGGAGGTATCACATGAGTTATTTTATTGTCACGACAGACGTTTTAACAAGCACTAACAAACTAAACTTTACAAACAACGAAACTACGCTTACAGTAGCTGAGTTTACTTCTTCCTTTTACAACACCACGACAGTTCAATATGTAAATTTAATTAATACAGTAGGTTATATCTTTAATAAGCTATACCAAAACCAAGCATTAAATACATCTACTTATACATTACTACTGAATGCGTTTGATCGTCTAATTTCTAACAGTATATCAGCTAGTCAGGTTATTGATACAATAGGAACATTTTTTGACGGTATTCAAGTAGAGAATACATTAGACTATTTGATTCTGTCTAATGATAATCAATCAACCGAAGGTCTTTTTTACAATACAAATACTGAGAACTTAGGTATATCAGTTAATGTAAATAGAAGCGGTGCTATCACTAATCTTATTAACTATAAGACTTTAAATGAATTACAGCTCAGTTATTCTTTTCAATCGCAGTCTATGTATGAAACTGTATTTAATAACATTAATACCTACATTAACTCTTTACTGTTAGTTAATGAGTATTATCAAAATAATTACGATCAATTAGTTGAGTCACTTTCTTTTTTTATTTCTAGTTACATAAGTGGGCAACAATTATCTAACGCTAACATCTTTGCCAATATCAATTACGATAGCATCGAAGACACCACTAACTCAGAGGAAGCACCTGAGAGTTCTGTCAATGAAGATATAGTTACTGCTCCTGAAACAACTGTTGTAGAAGAAGAGGTTACTTTACCAAGTGAGTCCACCGCTGAGGAAGAGGTAGACCCTACACTTGTAGAAGAAGAGGTAACAGTAATTAATACTGTAGTTGAAGAAGAGGTTACATTACCTGATGATTCTACTAATGAAAATGAACTTGATGATACAACTGTAGTAGAAGAGGTTATTGTACCTGATACAAGTACAAATGAAGAAAATGTTACTTTACCTGATACCTCTTTTAATGAAAATGAAGTAGACTCTACTGTTGTAGAAGATACAGTGGTTTCCCCGCCCACCTCTGTTAATGAGGAGCAAGTGACAATAATCCCTGAACCTACGTCAGTAAATGAAGAAACCGTAGAAGCTTCCCTTGTAGATACTCCTTTTGAAATCAATGAAGAAATCGTAGAACTATAAGAAAAGAGGTAATAATATGAAAGACTTATTAAAAGACATAAGAAAAGAATTTGGCGACAATGCAATGTTTATCTGTGGAGAAAATGAGAAGCTAATGAATATTGAAGTACGTTCAAGTGGTTCTTTATTACTTGACCTTGCTTTAGGTGGCGGTTATCCAAAAGGTCGTATTCTAGAGTTTAGCGGGCGGGAAAAGGCAGGTAAGACCACACTACTTAACCTAGCTTTTGCGGAAGCTCAACGTAATGAACCTGATAAAATGGTAGCTCTAATTGACTTAGAGCATAGCTATAACGCAACATGGGCTGAGACATTAGGTGTAGACCTTTCAAAGTTGTTTATTACACAACCTGATTTTGGGGCTGAGAAGGTCTATAACTTAATTGAATATATGATTAAATCTAATCAGTTTAGCATTATCGGTCTTGATTCTGTAGCATCACTGATTACACAGGAAGAGTTCGATCAAGAAGATTGGAGCAAGGAAAGTCGCGTAGGTGGTACGAGTAAGCTTAATGCTAAAGCAATGCGTAAAATTATCTTTAGTGGTGCTTTAACTAACAGCGATACTACTTTAGTATTTATTAACCAACTACGTGATAAGATTGGTGGCTTTTCTATGTACGGTACGCCAACAGAAACTCCTGGCGGTAGAGCGTTAAAACACTCTTATACACAGATGTTAGAGTTATCTATTGGTGAATACTTTAATAAAGGGCAAGGTGACGCTAAGAAAGTATTAGGTCAACAAATCCGTATTAAAGTACAAAAAAATAAAATAGCACCTCCGTTCAAAAATGCTTCGATTAATATTTTCTACGATCATGGTATTGATAAACTAACGGAACTAGTGGATGTTGCTAAAGAAATTAACGTATTACAAGGAACTGTATGGTTAAAAGCAGTAAACCCTTTAACTGGCGAAGTGTTAGTGGATAACAACGGTAATGAGCTACGGTATCATGGTGCGGCTAAAGCAAGAGAAGCACTAGTAGAGGATATTGAGAATAATAATGGCTACGTGTACAGCTTACTATTTGATACTGTACAGAACGTAATGAGAGGTTAAAATGACATTTACAGTTATAGACCTTTTTGGGTTAGCGCTTATAGCATTCATTGTTTACACAGTATCTAACTTTATTATTTCGATCTACTTATTAGGAAAGTACGAAGATCGTATTGATGAAGTTATATTCGCAGTGATTAAAAAGAACGAGCAAACGTTTATTAAAGCAGTTTTGATGCAAGTAAAAGACGTTGAGCTAAAGGTGAGAGACCATGTTAAAAAAGAAAATGAGTAATAACCAAGAGAAGCGTATTACACGATCTCTTAACGAGATTAAAGAAGCTTCTCGACAGCAGATTAGCTCAGGGTCACTTTGGTTTGCGAAGGGCGATGTAATCACATCGTCCTTTTTAATCGAAGCTAAGACAAAAGAGAAAGCTTCTAGTTCTATAACAGTAAAGAAAGAATGGTTAGATAAGATAGAGACGGAAGCGTTTGATGTTCGTAAAATCCCCGCCCTTGCTTTTTCTTTCGGTACACAGACGGATTACTTTGTATTGAAAGATAAACATTTTATAGCTCTTGTAGAGGAATTAAAAGAGTTAAGGGAGGTAGTTAAAAATTATGATGAATCTAAAGATATTAATGCTTAACAGGGACAAAGGTTTTGTTGATAGATATATCTCAAATCGGTCTAATATGTGGATTACCCTTTCAGATAACGAAGTTTTACCTAAAGAAAAATACATGTTTTTAATCAGTATGATAAAAAATATTGATGTAGTTGTTGTCGATTTAGACCTTAAATATTTGTCTTATGACGATGTATTTATAAGTGCGTTGGCATACTCTATCAATACCCCTATTTACGGTATTGGTAGTTATAACGGAGACGATCTTTTAAACTTATCGATGCTTCGAGTGTTCCCCGATTATCCAAGTCTAGAAGATCACATTAACAACTTAATCATAGCCTAGAGGTGAAAGTAATGGTGATGCTTGTGTCAAATAAAAAACTTACATTAACGGACATGGTATATATTATTAAAGAGAATTGTCCGTCAGATGTAGCAGAGTCCTTAACAGAGCAGTACAGTAAGCTTTACAAAGAAGAATTAACAAATAAGCATAAATACGATTTACTGATTCAAATTACTTCTGAGCGTACCACGATTCACGAAACTGAGTATCAGTTTTTAGCGGCTAAGTTTTTACTGCATTATATTTACGAAGAAGCAAATACAAACCGTAACTTAGAGGGAAATAAATACACTCGCTTGTATGAACTAATTTCTAAATTATCAGAAGAAAATGTTTACGGTAGTTATATTTTACAAAATTACTCCGTTCATCAGATCAATACATTACAGAGCTATATCGATCAAAAACGAGATTTACTATACAACTACACAGGATTAAAGCTTTTAGCAGATCGCTACTTAAAGAAGGACGCTCAAGGTAAGCTAATGGAATGCCCTCAAGATCGCAATATGTTGATTGCAATGCACTTAGCTATCCCTGAACAAGAGAGCGACAGAGTAATCTATGCAAAGCGTTTTTACGACATGTTATCCAAGTTAAAAATGACTGTCGCTACACCTACATTAAGTAATGCGGGTACTTCATTACCACAGCTTTCTTCGTGTTTCATTGATACTGTGGGTGATGATCTTATTAGTATTTATAACGTAAATACTAACTTTGCTAGAGTCTCTAAATTTGGTGGCGGTATGGGTATTTACATCGGTAAGGTTCGTGCAAAGAACTCAGACATTAGAGGGGTAGCAAACGCTAGCGGCGGGGTTATCTCATGGGTAAAGAACTATAACAATACTGCACTTGCAGTAGACCAATTAGGTGTACGACAAGGAAGCGTAGCGATTTACTTAGATGTATGGCATAAAGACATACTTGATTTCTTAAACTTGAAAACAAACAATGGTGACGATAGATTGAAAGCCCATGATATATTTCCTGGTGTCTGTATTCCTGATATCTTTATGGAAGCAGTTATTAATAAAAAGAATTGGCATCTTTTTTGCCCGCACCAAGTCCGTAAAACGATGGGATTTAGTTTAGAGGATAGCTTTGATGATGTTGATAATAAAGAGTTTAGTAAGCGTTACCAATTATGCGTGGAGCATCCTACTTTAAATCGCACTGAGATTCCTGCTATTGATATTATGAAACGTATTTTAACAAGTACGTTTGAAACTGGTACTCCTTTTATTTTTTATAGAGACACTGTAAATAAAGCGAATGCTAATAAACACGCAGGGATGATCTATAGCAGTAACTTATGTACTGAAATTTGTCAGAACATGAGCGTAAGTACAGTCGTTGAAGAGACTACAGACGGTGATATTATCACGCAACGTATTGAAAGCGGAGACTACGTTGTGTGTAATTTAAGTAGTATAAATCTAGGTCGTATCGAAAGTAAACGTGACCTTGAAGAAGTCATTACCAACCAAGTCCGTATGTTGGATAATGTAATCGACTTAAACTATTACCCTGTACCTAATGCAAAGGTAACAAATAAGAAGTACAGAGCAATCGGAGTAGGAACTAGTGGATATCACCAATACCTAGCGCAGAGTAAAATACAATGGGAGTCAGATAAACACTTAGAAGTTGCTGATGAATTGTATGAAGATATTGCTTACTATTCTATTAAAGCATCTAACTTGATTGCTATGGAAAAAGGAACTTATAGAATGTTTAAAGGTTCTGAATGGCAAACAGGTCAGTACTTTATCAAGCGTGGTTATGTAGCACAGGATGGTAATGGTAACGTAGTAATGATTGAAGGTAAAGAAAGATGGTATGATCTATGCTTGAACGTTATGCAGTACGGAGTACGTAATAGTTACATTATGGCAATTGCACCTACAGGTTCTACTTCTCTTATTGCAGGGTCTACAGCTTCGATTGACCCAGTATACCGTAAGTATTATATTGAAGAGAAAAAGAAGCAGGTTACTATTCAAGTTGCCCCCAACCTTAACGCAGAGACAATGTGGTTCTATAAAGAAGCACACAACATCGATCAGTTATGGAGCATCAAAGCGGCGGGGTTAAGACAGAAGCACATAGATCAAGCACAATCCTTTAATCTGTATATTACTCCTAAGATTAGTGCAAAAGACTTTATGAATTTATTTGTAGAAGCATGGAAGAACCAATTAAAAACAATTTACTATGTTCGTAACGAATCATTGGAAATTGAAGAGTGCGTAAGTTGTTCATCATAAATATTTTTGGGGAGGGCATAAGCCTTCCCCTTAATTTTTGGGCGGTAAGACGGTACATAAAGGTAAACTGAAAATGAGGTGTAAAAATGCTAACAGAAAAAAGACTATTTGACGAACAAGCTCCCCGCGCAACAGAGAGCATGATTAACGGTAGTACTACTAATCTACGTGAATGGAACAGAGCGAAGTATGATTGGAGTTATAAGCTATATCGTACTATGCTTAATAACTTTTGGATTCCTGAAGAGGTTCCATTAGCAACAGACCAAAAGCAGTACGAATTACTAGATGAATTTGAACGTAGAGCAGTTGATAAAACAATTGCCTTTCTTAACTTTTTAGATAGTCAACAATGTGAGAACCTACCTCACCTTGCAAACTTTGTAACTGCACCTGAAGTAGTGTCACTACTTAATATTCAAACATTTCAAGAAGAAATTCATGCCCAAAGCTATTCATACGTCATTGATACAATATGCGGTAAGAAGCATGTAGAAGAGATTTATGATGAGTGGAGAAATGATTCAATCCTTAAGGAACGTATTAAGTTCATTTCAGACACCTATCAAGAGTTTGTGGATGATACAAACCCTAGAACATTCATCATCTCAGTGTTTGCAGACTTCTTGTTAGAGAGCTTATACTTCTATAGTGGGTTTATGTTATTCCACTCACTAGCTAGACAAGGCAAGCTGACTCAGACAGATACAATCATTAAATACATTCAGCGTGACGAACTTACTCACGTAGTACTCTTCGCTAATATGTTCAAGGAACTTCGTAAAGAAATACCTGAAGTATTTACTGAAGAGTTCTTGGGTAAACTGAATGAAATGATGAGAACCGCAGTTGAGAATGAGATCGCATGGGGTCATTACGTTACAGATAACCGCATTAATGGTATCAGCAGTGATCTAATTACAGAGTACATTCGGTTTACTAGTAACGAGCGTATGAAGATGTTAGGATTGCCGATTCTTTACCCTGAGAATACTCAGCATCCTCTTAAGTGGATTGAATCGTATGCTGATATGAATGGAATTAAAACTGACTTCTTTGAACAAAAGGTAACTAACTATTCAAAAGCATCGTCATTAGACTTTGACGATCTATAAGGAGCGTACTTATGATTTTAATTCACGATGGCGAAACCCCTATTACTGAAGAGCTTATAGCGAGTTGTGCTAAGAAGTACATCTATGCGACAGAGAACTACCAAATGACACAGGATGAGAATGGTGTCATGGAAGAAGTGAATGCTTGGTTTGGTGGTTTTGTTTACGGTTATGAGAAAGCTACACTTCACTTTGACTACATGAGTAACTTAGCTTTTGCTGAACCTCAGGTATATTACAACTTATTACTTAGTGATGGAATGAGTTATGTACTGTCTCCTAAGAAATGTGTACTATATGAGTTAACTGAGCAAGAGTTTAATGAGAAATCAGCAGAGCATAAAGCTAAGCAGATTATGGAAGGAGAAGTTATTGATGTTGTATAAACGCTTTGACTATTCAGCCCCCGCCTTTAGTAAGGAACATGAAGACAATGCAGGGTATGACTTGTTTGCACGATTAGATAGTGATGTTACATTGCTCCCTAATCAAGTGGCTAGAATCCCTCTCAACATTGCTACTCAGATTCCTAGTGGTGTGGTTGGGTTAGTGTTTCAACGCTCTTCCACGTTTAAGAAGTGGGGAATTGAACTGACTAATAAAGTAGGTGTCATTGACCCGCTTTACTGTGGTGACAGTGACGAGTGGCAAGCAGAAGTACGTAACGTGATTAACGAACCGATTACCATTAAGAACGGTGATAAAATCTGTCAGGCGGTTTTTGTACAGCTTGCTAAAATTGCACCTGAAGAAGTGTTGGTACTTGGTAGCCCTGATCGTGGGGGCTTCGGTACATCATTTGATAACATTGCTCAAAAGTGAGGTATTGGCATGGTTAACTTCAAAAGCATATTAATGAAAGAAGATGCAGACGAGTTACGTATGAAACGAGCTAGGGAAGACGTAGAGGTTAAACTTAATGCTTTCTTAGTGGCTTCGGATTCACTTTCTGAAGCCATCTCAAAAGCTAATATTACACTAGCTCAAATTGCAAGTAGCTACTATGCAGAGAAGGAAATGTTAGAACAAGCAATCGATCATGTAGAAACAGAGTTAGAGATTAATAACCGTCTAAAGTATTACATGTCAGAGCTTGTTAACTATAGGTGATTATATGAGGATAATTGCTTTCGAAGGTATTGACGCGACAGGCAAGGAAACACAGTCTAAACTATTTTATGAGTATTTAATATCAAAAAACTATAAAGTAGCTCACTATTCATTCCCTCGGTACGATACAGAAATAGGTATATTCATTAAGAACTATTTGGATAGTAAAACATCAGTAAGTGATTTTACTATCCAAATGCTATTCTTGTTAGACATGTATGAGTTTCAACAAGAGATTAAAGTAATGGAACATTACAACTTTGATTATCTTGTGTTAGATCGTTATGTGTTGAGTAATAAGGCTTACTCCTTAAGTAAAGGGTTAAACCTAGATGATTTTAATGACATGTATCGATTCATCAAACATGCTGATGTGAATATCCTATTAACAGTCCCGCTTGAAGAGACAACAAAAAGAAGAGAACAAAAAGATAAATTCGAAAAAGACTATACACTACTAAATAATGTGAGAGAAAACTACATAAAACTAAGTGAAAATCCAAAAAACAATACATTTACAATTGACGGATTAGGGACGATTGAAGAAGTTTCAGATACAGTTAAATACTTGTTTGACGAGGGCTTTTTGGATTAGTAGCGGAAATGGGTGCTTAATGTTTAAGAAAATTGCTTTTGGAGTAATTTATTTATCATTACTTACGTGCTGTGATAATTACCATGTAGGTGCGGTAGATGCAGTTACAAAAAGTAACCAAAAAACTTTGGGTGCTTTGAAAGTTACTAAGAAGAAACAGACTAGTAAAGATTCAGTACATTTAAGTGTGCAAGACCGTAATGTTATTCTTTATATCTCGCGTAAGTATAAGAAGCCATATCCACTTATGGAGAAGTACTTCGCGCATATAAAGAAGTGTGCAAAAGAAAATAGCATTGACCCTTATATTATTGTTTCAGTTATTGAAACAGAAAGCTCCTTTGATACAAATGTTAAGTCTAAGCATGGTGCTATAGGTCTTATGCAGTTAATGCCCGCCACCGCTAGAAATATGGGTAGTGACCCTAAAAAGTTAACTGACTACCGTATTAACATTGAGCTAGGTGTTAAGTACTTAGCTAAACATGTGAAGAACTATAAGTCACTTAAGTTAGCACTTACAGCTTATAATCAAGGGGTTACGCGAGTAAACAACAAGAAGTACACTCTAAAGTACTTTAGGAAGGTAACTCGTTTGCACACAGCAATGGTTAAAAACGCAGGGTAATACTGTTATAAATTAGATTTTTGCCCCTAAACTATCTGTGTAAATAAAGGAGGGAAAACAATGGGCGTATTTTTCAAAAAAGATTTAATCAATAACTATGCAGAAAAAGAAGGCGTTACCAAAGCGGAAGCTGAGAGACGTATCGACTCTGTATTCAAGATCATTTTAAATGAACTCTATGCAGGGAACGATGTACGTTTAAATAACTTCTTTAATTTCTTTCTGAAGACTCGCAAGGCAAAACCAGGAAAGAACCCTTTAACAGGACAAGACTTCGTTATTCCTGAAGTTAGAACTGTTTTAGTTAGAATGACTAAACCTGTTAAAGACGTTATTCAGGGTAAGCGCGAACACGAATAATCGTGGTTCGCCCTGTAATAAAATAAAAACGCTTACAAAGAAAAGGGGAATGACAATTCCCCTTTTTTATATATTAGGTGGTGAACTAATGAGTAAATACCCTGAATATATTTCTAAAAATATTAGCAACGATAAGTATTTTTATTCATTAGAGATCATGGATAATATAGAAAGGGCTAAGTTAGATGCTGAATACTTAGGAGACCTTATTCTTGTTAATGAAAACTTAATATGGCACTCTGTACATAAGTATATCGGAAAGCCTGATTATCTTGCTAAGAAGTATCAGTTGGAGGTACATGACATACT
>JACCDG010872247.1_pt1 | contig 10213 bp, 8 predicted proteins | sample 7442471 | NCBI WGS metagenome assembly JACCDG01 (sample SAMN15323444, study PRJNA562643) | freshwater metagenome | isolation source: river surface water | place: USA:Blue River Watershed | collected 2017-08-17 | reverse complement strand
TCATGTCTACACCCCCGCCAAGCTCTGCTTTTTTCTTATCTTCTTCTTCTTTGTTAAGGCCGCCCATTGACGATAAATGTCTTTGTCTTTCAGCAAAAGCCTGTTGATCTTGTTTGACTGCTTTCTTTTCTTCTTCAACACGAGCAAATCTTTGTTTAGAATCTTCCTTAGCTGCTGTTTTAGCTTGTTCAAAATTTGCTGCACGTTCTTTAGCTGCTTTTTCTCTTTCTTTGGTGCTTTCCTCTACTTCTTTTTTCATCTCCTTGCCTTTGTCTGTTAATCCAGGCAAAATTTTACCAGCCATTATCAATAACTCTGCAAGCATACCTTTAAAGCCGTCTATGAAACCACCAACGAAATCACTAATATCTCCAACAATTTTGTCTAAGCCTGCAAACATAGCCTTTATACCTGCTGCTGACAAATATGTTTTTAAGAATTCAAATCCTTGTCCTATAAACCCAAGCATGTTTCTTACAAACTCAGACTTCATTGCTACTTCACTAAACCATCTTACTATACCAGCAGCACCGTTGATCACCATGCCTAGTATTTCACCGAGAGCACTGAAGTATCCACTTATCATTACACCTGCTGTTAGTATGGTATCAACTAAACCGTCGGTACCTCCGGTAAGATTACTAAAGGATGAGAATAGATTTTTTATAGGATCAATGAGCGACATGACTGCATCAAAGACTCCTTCAAATACTATGATACCACCTCGCACAACTGCTGAGAAGACTGGAAATATTCTATCGTAAAAGTTCTGTAGAGTAGCCGCTGTGCCTCCAAGTTTTTGGTCTAATTCTTGGAACATACCAACTATTGTGCCTATGACAGGCTGCAACATTGTGGTTATCGCCGCAGCGAATGCGGTGATAGCAGGAACTACCATATTCATTATTGGCGGTAATATAGCATTTACGGCACCAAAAATTGCGGTAAAGGCTGGAACAACTAGTGAACTAATTACACCAACTACAACTTCAAAAGTTTTCATTAATGCATCTAGTATGCCAGAACTAGCTAACATAGCTGTAAATGAATTACTTACTTCAGCTATTCTTGCTTTAAACTTTTCAATCTGTTCAGCTTGGTTAGCTTTCTTAGCAGCTTCGGCTTGCTCTCTTGTCATTTCACCGTAGCCTTTACTTGATGCCGCCGCAGCATTCATAACACCTAACATAGTGCTTTGTAATTCTGTATTATATAAGGCTTGATCTTTGAGAGTATTTTGTCTAACTTTTGCTTCAGAAATAAGATTTTGTCGTGCTCTCAACGACTCGTCCATTGACAATTTTCCGCCTGCTTTTAAATTACGACCAAAAGCCATTGCCTCATTGGCGGCGCCCGGTAATGCTGCTGCAAATTTTACACCAGCATCACTGGTGACTTGTCCCGTAGCCAACATTTCTTTAGCACCGTCACGTAACTCTTCTGGTAAACTATTAATATAGGCCATCATGGCCTTTTGAGTTTCTGCATCTTTACCAAGCATTGCTGCTCTAAATTGTGCATCGGCCATCAACTTATCGTTAGCTGCTTTTTGCTGTGCTGCGCTTTCACCTGTTAATCTTCGTAATAGATCTAAGTCTTTGAGATATGCTCCAGAACTTTTAGCAATCTGCTGCGTGGTCATATTTTGTAGAGCACCAGTCTTACCAATTATTCCAATGTATTCAGCCATGCCGTTGTTAATTTGCTCTGTGCTAAATCCCATTCTTAACAATTCATTGTTGACACCGCTAGATCTCATTGTCTTAGACAAATCTGCAAATCTTCTTGCACCGGACTCAGTAGTGCCACCAAGATAAACCATAGCATTAGCGTTTTGTGCTATTAACGCTGCAAATTTACCCATCTCCATGCCAGCACCCGATGCTGCTGCCACTAAATTGTTTAGACTACCGCCAAATGTAGCACCTACTGATGCGGCAGATTGATATGCTCCAACCATTTTTTCAGCTGCACCGGCTGCGGCAGTAAACGCTGCGCCTATAAGACTGCCTATCGCTCCAAATACACCCGGCAACCTAGACAAAGCATTGGCAGTGACACTGGCAGCACTTGAAACGTTGTCTCCCATGTTTGCCAAAGATTGAGCAAGATTTATAACAGTATGACCTAAACCAACAAATGCATCAACTACTTTAAGTGCTGCATTACCAGCTGCTATTAATTGTCCAGCCGCAAAACCTGCTCCAGCCGCAGCTAATCCTAATGCTGTTCCTGTAGTTTTAGTGGCTACGTTTAGGCCTTTAATTAATCCTCCGGTAGCAGCAGAAGCCATCTTTAATAGGGCTGCAAATGCAGCCGCAGCACCACCGGCGGCTGCTAATGATGCGCCTGCTCCGCTGGCAGCTGAGCCACCTGCAGAACCACTGCCTCCGCTTTTTTTAGCATTTTTATTGGTTTCATCAGTGTTAGTGTCTATGCTTTGAAGTACTTTAAGTATTTCTTGTAAAGTTGCCTCAGATGCGGCATTTTTAGCTTCAATAACACCTATGCCTGGTATATCAATTTCAACTCTTTCGGCCATTAATTAAAATCCTAAGAAAAATGCGCATATAAATAGAATGCCATTATTGTATTTATTGGAGATAAAATCCATGGACCAAGACCAAAAAACTAAAAAAAATGTTCTGTCAAATTATTATAGACAGCCAAAAATTTATATTAAATTACCTTCTAAAGGTGAATTTTATACTCAAGATAGCCTTGATAAAAGTGCGTCAAACGACTATGCTGTGTTTGCAATGACGGCTAAAGATGAATTGATGCTCAAAACTCCAGATGCTTTATTAAATGGTCAAAGTACTGTGGAAGTTATTAAAAGCTGTATACCTGCTATTCAAGATCCTTGGTTTATGCCCAGTGTTGACGTAGATGCATGTTTAATCGCCATTCGTATTGCTACCTATGGTGAGAATATGGAATTAACAACAAACTGTCCGCATTGTCAAGCAGAAAATGATTACGTAATGAACTTAGTTCAATGGTTAGATGGCATGAGTCAGTTTCAATACAGTTCAACTTTAGAAGTTGAACCTTTAACTGTTCATATTAGACCATACACATATAGAGAAATGACCGATACTAGTTTGAAAACTATCGAGCATCAAAAAATATTTCAAATTATCAACGATTCTCAATTATCGGATGCAGAAAAAATTAAACAATTTGGCGAAAGCTTTGCCAAGTTAACTTCTATGACTGTTGATGTTGTTGCACGTTGTATAAGCAAAATAGACACCCCAGATGGATCAACAGAAGATCCAAACGACATTTCTGATTTTTTACAAAATGCCCCTAAAGAAGTATTTGAAAAAATCAGTAATCACATTCAAGATCTAAAGAAAAAGATTGACGTTCCGCCACAAGATGTTAAATGTAGAGAATGCGAAAAAGAATTTATCATGCCAGTGTCAATGGATCAGTCAAATTTTTTCGCCGTAAGATCTTAACACTACCCTTGCCGGAGATCTTACAGGAAGTTCAGCGTCTTGACAAAGAAGCAAGGGATATTAAAAAAGAAGCTCTAAAAATGTCTTGGTACATGAGAGGCATGAGCTATACTGAAGTCATGCATCTTAGTTACGAAGAACGTACAATTATTGGTGAGATTATCAAAGATAATCTAGAAACTACTAAGAAAACTGGTCTTAACTTTTTCTAAATAAGCTAAAACTTTCAGCGATCACTTTACCATTATGCACTATGCTAGCAGTTTGTGCTGCTGGCTGTACAGGTGCTGCTGGTGCTTTCTTCTTAGATGCAATCTTAACACCTTTCTTAGCAACTGGTGCAGCGGCTGTTGTAGCAGGTGCTGCGGGAGCTGCTGCTGGTTGAGCCGTTGGTGCTGCGACAGGCTTAGTTCTTGTGGCATGTTGAGCTATTGACTTTTGTAACAACACTAATAAGCGTTGTTTGCCTTTCTTATCTAACTTTTCAACGTTGGCCTTAACTTGAGAATATAGTGTATCGGCTGCGGCATCTGGTGCTTGCTGTGCTGTAGCTGCTGTAGTACGAGCTAGTGCTTGTTTGGCACCAGCACCCTGTACAGCTCTTGCCATTGGTGCACCTTTTGGACCTGCCTTGTTGATTTGACTTGTTGATGGAGGAGCAGCAGTACTTTGTGCAGGTGCTGCTGCTGTAGGATCAGCCTGTGCTGCTGTTGCTGCTTGAGCGGGCGCTGCTGGTGTTGCCGCCTGTGCAGCCGGCGCTCCTTGGGCCGCAGTAGGTTGTGTTGCTTGTGCAGGAGTTTGATTACCTGCTTGGGCTGGTTGCTTTGCTTTATCACCTGCCATACCTACTACATCTCTACCGGCTTGATAACCTTTCTTAATTGCCTTACCTAAACCAACTACGCCTCCTGCGGCTGCACCAACAGCCTTGCCTAGTGTACCAGCAACTTTGCCAACACCTGTACCAATTTTGTTTAAAATTGGACCTTCTTGTAGTTGTTTACTTTCTACTAATACTTCGGATATTTTCATTTTACACAGTTCCTAATTGTTTTTGTAGGTACGCTATAAGGCGTTGTTTTTCTTTTTTCTGTAGTTTAGGTAACAGATCTTTAATTTCTTTGTAACTCATTGCTGCTGGACCTGCTGTGGGTTCTTGATCCCCACCTGCTGCTGGCTCAGCACCAATCTTCATTTCATCATATACCTTATTTATAATATCATCGCTGATGTCTTGACTGGCTAAAAATTGGCGTAGTTCTTCAGAATCTGTTGGAGACCCTGCTTTTTGCCATGCTGAATTAAGTTTATCTGCTGTCACAGTGGTAGTAAGATTGTGTGCTTTTTTCTTTAACCAGTCCAAAGGACCTTCATTGAGCACACGAGCAAACAGCATGTATACCTGACCCTCGCTCAACGGACGACTTTGACGATACACACTTTCTTTTTTGCCTTTTATACCGCCGGCCTGTGCTGCGCCCTGCGCAGCCGCAGCTAGAAAGTCTGTGGCCATGCTGGCCGCTTCAATACCCTGCTGAATCATCTTACGGGTTTCAGCTGTTTTGGCAATAGCTGCAACATAATCTGGAGATTTTAATACTTCTATAGCATCGTTGGCCTGTGTCCATAACGTTTTGCTGAGTTGGTAATCGCCTGCTTTCCAAGCATCTGCTGCTTCGTTGGCTAGATCTCTAATTGGGCCAACATCTTCTGGTTTACCTACTAGATCTTTAAACGAAAAACTTGCTGATCTAGTGCCTAATTCACCACCGACTTCATCATAAAATCTTGACCAACTCATTTTAACTGCACCTGGGAACATGTTGTCTTTGACAACAGTAAGGCCGTTGCTTAGTGCGTCCCCAATTAGTTCAAAAGTCTTACCTGCAATGAAACCATAGGCCGCAGTCTTAACACCTTTGCCTATGGCTGTAGAAAGTTTTTCACCTTTGAGCAGTTCTGCTGAACCTCTAAGAATTTGACCAGCTATAGCAGCACCTACTGGGCCTGTACCTAGTGCTGCGATTGTAGTCAATACACCAATAATAGCTGCTGTCTTTCCGGGATTTTCATTAGCCCAATCACCTAATTTTGAAACTTGTGCAGCAACTTTAGGAAATTTCTGTGCTATTTTTGTTTTTAGATCTTCAAATTTTTGATCAAATGCTTGAACAGGTTTAGTGTCCTGCAACCATTTACCAATATTATCTATAGTTTGATCTACTTGTTTTACTGCATCAACACCTAATCCAGCTAGTGTACGATTCTCTCCACCCACTGTTAATTCTTTTTCTACAGCACCAAACACTCCTTGTATTTGATCAGGTGTAAGACTAGCTTCAACTAAAACTTCTAGATCATTATAGATACCTTCAACAATTACTCGTTGTTGATCTGTTAGTCCTTCACATGATTCTGTGAGAATACCACGACCATGTTTTAGTTGTTGTTCAATTAGATGTTTGACTTTCATAGTTTTATGATGTGATTACTTATTTATTTTAGAAACGAGCTAACGCTCGTTTGCGTTTTCGCTAACGCTCAACGCATTTTTTTCTTTTTTTAACTGCGAAGCAGTTTTAATATTATCCAGATTGTTCAGTCATACTTAGCCCGTTGCCGGGCCAAGAAACATTATCCGAGTTGCACAATGTCATATAGCGTTATGGCATTACAGAGGCGGTTGTCCGGTACCTCGAGCCACGTCTTAAACAACGGCGTTATACTACCCAACGCTATCTGGGCAGTATAAGTGCAGGTTTTCCCTGCTCATTTTGCCTTTAAAATATCTTTTTAACAACCAAATCGCAGGTCTTAAGCGATCCTCATCCTTTCGGGTAGTGGTTGAGTACTGTTACGGCACAGATTTCCGTCCCCACGCATTTAAGCTGGTTACCATAGGCGCACGAAATTGGCCTGCGCAAGCCCTAACCGTTTAATTGTTTGCCTTTAATATGGGATCCGTGGACTCTTACTTGTATGTGCCCGTTGTAGTACTCGTCTGATTCTAATACACGCCTTGAGAATTGCTCTCTTGCCTCTACGTAGCTACATTCTGCCTTGCTTTTGCAGTAATAAAGTATGTCTCTGCGGAAATTGTCTGTGCCTAACTCTGCAACATCTTTGAGTAATGCATCATTTGAGCCATAATAGTCTTTCCAATCTGATTCTATTTTGCCTCTAATACGCTTACGTTTCTTGTTACCGTTTTTGAGCTTGACTGTTTTGTATGTTGTTTTAGAAAATTTTGCTAATTTTTTGCCTATGTACTGCCGTCCAGAAACTAGATTTGTTATGTTGTATACAAATCCCACACAATCTTCAGGTAAACTGTCAACGAGTTGATTCTGGTAGTACCAGGACATCAACTAGTTATTTTTTTAGGCCGTCCTACCTTTTTGATTCTGGTTTTGTTTCTAATTTTACGTTTTGCCTGTATTTCAATTCGCCTTATGCTGGCAAATCTACGTGCCTCTGATAGCCAAAATCTTGCCTTCATGCCTGCTGCATCGCTGCCTTCGTACTCAAAACGTTCTTGCCACTTGCAATATTCTTGCACAGCGCGAATTAGATCGTCATGAGCTTCTGTGCTCACTCAACAATCTCCACGTCAGTTGAGTAATTTGTAAATCCATTTTCTTTTATGACCTTCAGTACATGATTAACACGGCTGGTTAAGTCATCTCGGTGACTAATTAGGAACACATTCTTTTGACGCTCCCTAGTCATCTTCTTAAGCACAGCGATACTGGATTCAACACCGCTGGCATCCATACCAGAGTCAACAAGTTCGTCAATGAACAACAAGTTGATGCTTTGGTAGAGGTTCTCCCACACATCGCGGAACGCCCAACTCAGACTTAAAATAAGTCTGTTTCGTTCTCCACGACTTAAATTATCAAAGTCTAGATCCTGGCCAAGTTGGGTAATAACCACAGTGAGATCATTTTGGAATTCAACGATGTGCGGGAGACCAATTTTATCAAGATAATAAGTCAGTCTCTGATTGAGATATGCTAGATTTTGATCAATGATTCTTTTACGAATAAAACTGTCTTTGTTTGTTAATAGTTTGTATAAGAATTCTTGATGGTCTTTAAGTTTTACTAATTCATTCACTGCTTCAAAATCAATTTCTTGTACGGCAGTATTTTTTAGTTCTTGTATTTGTTCGGTATAGGGATTAGTTTCCGCAGCCTTGACTTCAAGATCACGTTCTAGCCCCGTCAAAGTATTTTTGTGATTAAGAGCCTGTTCTAGTGTATCATACTCTACCTGCGGACAGTCGCCTAATTCACCTAGATCAGATAAACTTTGATTTAGTTCAATTAACAAGTTTGCGTTGACGGCAACTTGTTTTTTAGTTTCTGTGTGTTCTTTATGTGTGTTCGCGAGAAGTGTTTTTTGTCTATCATCATGAAAGGGATGACCGCAGGTGTTACAAGTATGATTCTCTAAACTTTCAATATCTGTTTTTAGTTTAGCTAAATCTTTTTCTTCTCTAGCAAGATCAAGTTCTGTTCTTTTAATCTGCGTGTTGAGATCATTGATGCTTTTTCTTTTATTGTTATATGCTTCCAAAGCACGATGGCTGGCAATTTCCTGCTCAATGTCAATGTCCATGAGCTTATCAATGGCCTTGGCAATACTTTCTATAGCAGTTTCATGTTGATCAGCCCATAGTTTTTCTTTACGTTCTAGTGAATCAATGCTCTGTTGAATACGATCATTGGATGCTTTGATAGTTTCTATTTTGGTATTTTCTGTAGTAATAGCATCTTTGGTAATTTTTACCTGTTCTTTTAGAGCTTCTGCTTTTTCACTGAGCATGGTAATGCCCAGCAACTGTTCAATAATTGCACGTTGATCTGCTGCCTTCATCGATAAGAAGGGCTCTGTATATGTGTTTAATGCAACAAGATGCTTGAACATGTCATGCTTCATGCCAAACATATCTTCAATATATTTCTGTGTTTCTCTGCTGTCGCCTTGACTTTCGTCTTGGTCAAGGCTTTCATGTTCCTGCCCGTTGACTGTAAATTTCAATATATTGGGCTTACGACCACGCTCAATGTGATAGTCAATGCCGTCTTTTTCAAAGGAACAGGTAACCAACATGCCCTTGTTATTGATCTTATTAACAAGGTTATCCTTTTTAATGTTGGTTAAGGCTTGACCGTAGATAGCATAGCTCAGTCCATTGATGATTGTTGTTTTGCCCGTTCCGTTACGAGCTCCAGAATCATCACCTCCTAGATCTAGATTTTCACCAAGTACTAAGGTTAGCTGTCCACGGTCAAAGTCGATGGCCTGGGTTTGATTACCCACGCTCATAAAATTCTTAACTGTAAGATTTTTAATCTTTATCATAGTTCTTTATAAATGTCCAACAGCAGATTTTTGTTGTAGGTCGTGCTGTCAAGAGCGTTAATTTGATTCATAACAATAGTATCAACACTTTCAAAGTTAATGTCAATAGGCGAACTGTTGGCATCTACTTCTACTTTTTCAGGTATTAGCATAAGTTCACGTAACTTGTACTGAGGAACAAACTGTTCTTTGATAAAGTTTGCTTCCTCAAAGCTAATGGGCAAGTCAATGGTTACTCGGCAATGCATTTTTTCTTTGAGTAACTTATCCGGTGTATCAATTATTTGACTGAGCTTATAGGTTCTATAGGTAGGTTGATCTGTCCAGGTGCGATACTCTGGTTTACCTCCCCACTCAAGTAACATCATGCCGCGATCATCATCTCCTGCATCTGCATAGTTGTGCGGAAATGCATTACCAATGTAGACTATATTACGTTTTGTTTGACGCTTGTGAAAGTGTCCTGAAAACACGTATTCCTGATTTACAAAATGATCGCCCTGTAATTGTCCATGATCGGGCATCTGTACCATGGCATTCATCATAAACAAGGGCAGTTCAAAGTGACCAAACACATAACGATTCTGCCACTTAGGAACGTTTTTCCATTCTTCACCTACCAGCCAAGGACAAATTGTTACACCGTTGTCGTGCAGAGTTTCATTGACTAATACGATATTTGGAAACAGACGAGCGAACTCAAGACTGTGAATTTCACGTTTGTCTTTATAGTACTCGTCATGATTACCTAGTATGATGTAGACACGTTCAAATGAATTGTTCAGTTTCTCTAGGTTAGAAACTGTGTAATTCATTGTGCTGACATCTGTGGTATTACGATTATGGTGCCAATCGCCTAGAAAGATGCAGGTTTCTGCACCCTCTGCTTGAGCAGTATCACAAAACCAATTTACAAAATCTTCGCAATCTGTATTGTGTGTTCTACTGCCGCTTTTAAGTCCAAAGTGAATGTCTGTAAAACAGGCAACCTTCTTGAATAGATTCATATTAAATTAATTTTAGCTGTATTTCAAATATTTGTCAATCCCAGTGATCGTCGCCGCCACCGCCACCACCTGTGCTTCGTTCAACGGTCATACCGTTATTCCCGCCACTGTTTTGACGAGTCCAACTAGGATTCATACCGTTCATTTCAAGAATGTCGTCTCTAATGTTTTGATTGCGTTTTTCAATGTTGATAACTCTAACGAATGAATTAGTAACAGCAGCAGTAAAGTAAGCAAAAGGATTATCTGACTTGCTTTCATCGAATTGTAGTCCTATTTGTGTTAATTGTAAAATAGCCTGGCCCTTCATTTCGTCGTTGTAAGTATAGCCTCTAACGTTGCCTCTAGTAGCATATCTTTCGCAGAGTT
>JACCDG010568547.1_pt1 | contig 10213 bp, 8 predicted proteins | sample 7442471 | NCBI WGS metagenome assembly JACCDG01 (sample SAMN15323444, study PRJNA562643) | freshwater metagenome | isolation source: river surface water | place: USA:Blue River Watershed | collected 2017-08-17 | reverse complement strand
TTCCATCTACGTTATCAAGTGCGGTTGCTCCGGCGTCTGTGTATGTTGTTGTTCCTACTACTAGAGTTACAGGTGAAGTACCTAATAGAGTGATAACTGGAGCTATTACATCGGGAATACCAACAACAGTAATTGATGAAGTAAATGCTGACGAAAGTCCATACTGGTCAGTAATGGTTAAGCTAATTGTATATGTCCCCGGAGTACTATAAACATGTACTTGGTTATTGCTTGTTGTCGCAAAGGTGCCAGTACTTGAAGACGTATCTCCAAAATCCCAAGTGTATACCCAAGAGTCAGGAAGGGAAGAATTATTTGGATCACTGCTTGAGTCAGTAATAGTTGCCACAAGACTAGATGTTGAAATTGTAAAAGATGCGACTGGAGCATAATTAACTAGACTTGTTAAAGGAGTAGGGACTGTAACGTTAAATGTTGTTGTCCCGTTTGGTAACAATATAGAACCACTAGACATCACATTGTTAGTAATTATTGCATCAGTAACAGTAAGTCCTGTTAAAGTTGAACTAGCAATTACTGAGCTTGTTCCAAGAATATTTGTGTTAGTAATATTTGAATTAGTAATTAATGCATTAGTAGTTGTACTATTTGTTATTACAGAATCTGTTGTTGTTCCACCAGTTATCGATGAACTTGTTGAAGTAGAACTAATTAAAGTTGTGTTTATAATTATTCCTCCTGAAACAAAAGAATTATTAGAAATTGTGGAACTTGTAGCAAAGGTGTTCAAAAGCGTGCTGCTACTTACACTACTTCCTGCGATGTTTGAGTTTGTGGATGTTGCAAATGATAATAATGAGTTAGTTACAGATCCACCAGAAACGAGTGAGTTGTTTGAAATTGTGGAAGTTCCAATATTTGTATTTAGAAGGATACTGCCATTACTAACAGTACTACCACTTAATGTCGAGGTTGAAATTGTTGAATTCGTAGATGTTGAATTAATTAAAGTAGATGATGCAATTGTTGATGTGGCAATATATGAATGGTTAACGTATGAATATGTGACATCAGAAAAATATATTTCCGAGTTGTTGAGAACAGTTGTTCCTGTCAAATCATTTAAACCAAAGAGTGGGTCAACAATAGAATCAGAAACACTACATCCTGTTGCTGCATAATTCTTAACAAAAGAATTGAATATTGAACATCCAATAAGATTTGAATTAATAATTGTAGAACTAGTAGCATTAGTATTTAAAAGTGTTGAACTTGAGACAGATGTGTTGTTTAAATTTACGTTAGTAAAGTTAATTGGCAGTGTAGTTGTTGAATTAAAAATCGACGAAGTGCCATTAATTCCAAACGCACTAGATGATGCGATTGTAGGGAATAAAGAAGTGTAGTATGTTCCGTTAATTGATGAGTTGGTTATTGATACTTGAGAGTTTGTAATAATAAACGGACCAATATGTGAGGTTAAAGATATATTTCCAGAGAGGTCAATTGCTTTTACATGGAAGTAATATGTAGAACCTATACTCATAACTTGTGTTGTGGTTGTAAGTGCGGTATCTACTACTGAATCAGGAATTGTCCCTAATAAATTATCAAGGACAAAAGAGTAACCAGAAAGTCCACCAATGTCTGTAGACGTAGACCAGTTAAATGTTCCTGTTGTATTTAATGACGGTGTACCAGATGCATGTGTTGTTGAATTAGCAACTGGATTAGTTGGGTTAACTGTGTCTATTACGTTAACAATGCGTGTAACCTGTGTTGCTACATTACCTACAGTATCAGAAACGTTATAAGTAATTGTGTATGATCCAACAACAGATGTATTTACTGGGTTAACAATCACTATACTGCCTGTAACATTTCCATCTATGTTGTCATTTGCAGTTGCACCAGCATCTACATATGCATTGCCAACTTGCACTGTAACCGGGGACACACCTGTAAGTGTAATAGTCGGTGCGGTCACATCAGGGGTATAACTAATCTGAACAAAACCAGATGCACCTCTTCCTCCTGCCGCGAAGAAAGTAGAGTCACCGGTACTACCTGCTCCACCAGCACCAACAGTAATAGGAATTATTTGGCCAGGAGTAACAGAAACAGTTATATTATTAAATGATTGACCTGCTCCACCACCACCACCATCAAAACCTCCTCCTCCTCCTGAGCCATAACCAGATCCATTAGAACCCGCAACAAAGAAGTTAGTGTTTCCACTTCCTCCTGTTCCAAATAGACCACTTCCTCCATTTCCTCCGTAGCCGTTATTCCCACCATTAACTCCACCTGTTGAGCCACCTAAACCTCCAGCGTTAGCGTTACCATTTCTTCCACCTGTGCCACCTGTCGCAATCAATAAAGTGCCGAAGGATGATGTCCCACCAGCAGCACCCCCACCACTGTTACTTAGTGAACCTCCACCTCCTCCACCTCCTGCTATTGATACTGAAATTTGTGTAACACCGGCTGGTACAGTGTAATTTGTACTTGAAGTATAAGTCTGAGTTGCAGCAAAAACACTTACAGATGTAACAAAAAAAGCAAACGAAAAAACAGCAATCAAAAGAATTGCTTTGTTAAACATTTTGTATAAAAAATTTTGAGTGATTGTATATGCTAATCTCATATCGAGTAGCTTAAAAAATAAGAAAACTAAACGAAAATGAAACTATTTATACGCACAAGTTAATGAGCTATATGATTACAAAAGAGCAGACAATTACAAATTTCTTATGCATTTTTTCTCCACGCATAAAAGATTCGATCAATCAGTAATACATAATCTAACAGATGACCTTTATTCTGTCAAGCACTATATGGCTTTTACAAAAAAACCATTACACATAATGGTCTAGATGTTTTTATGCTAATAAATTGAGATGCGCACTTTTGAGAAAATGTCCTCTAAAATTTCATAAAAAGTTCTAAGGGGGTCTTGTTTTATAAAGGACAAGAATTAGCATGTCTTTTATAAGAGACATAAATAAAGGACAAAAGAAAAAGCCCCGCACTGCGCAGGGCTTTTGTGAGACCAGGTTGTCCTTTAGAAGGACTTCCCGATTGAGATGCTGAAACGTGTTGCTCCGAGATTCATATCGGAGATCTTGGCAGAACCGACGGAAGTCTCGAGAACAAAGGGGGTTTTGGAAAAATGCTGAACCCCGACATTCACGTAGTCGACAAACTCGTTTTTCGGTAGTTCCCCGCGGATTCCAGCTTCGATGTAGGTGCCGAAGCCACTTCCTTTTTGTTTAACATCCACGGTGTTATTTGCGAGATTGCCGTTCAGAGAGGTGTAGTGGACGCCGGCGCCGACATAGGGTTGGAATTGGTCGTTGGTAAAACGGTAACGAACCCCACCAGTGAACGACTTGGAATCTATTTCACCGAGATCACGACCGGCCAGACCCAAATCCACCGACTGGAACGACATCCCTACAACTCCCTCGATATTCTCGTGGAGATTGGGAATGTTCGACACGACGAACTTGGCCGCGAACCCCACATTTCCGTTGGCACTGAATCCCGAAACAGGGGACGAAGAAACCGACGAATTGTTGGAAACGACACCGACCTCGAACTTCGAACTCGGGCTCTGGGCGAAAGTACCCAGCGAAACCATGACCAGAACGGCCACAGCGAAACTGCGAACGATATTTTTCATCACTTTCTCCTTGATTGTTTGGAAAAGAACTACAGGTAATTAACATTTTTACACTATAGTATTTAAAATGATTTGTCAAGTATTGATTATATGCTTATTGCTATATATATTATTGCATCAAATTAAGTCAAAAATACACAGGTGATACCTGTGTATTTTTGTTGATGTGACCCTATGGGTACAAAATTGGAAATATATTGTTGACGATATAAGGATATTTAGTGAATTTCAAACAAGATTAGAAAGTTACAATAAACTTACGATTGACTATTTTGTGACTTCTTAATTTCTATATTTACGTCCTCGTCATTAATAGTTACTATTGCATATTCACCTCCTGGTTGATGAGCACCATCATTTTCAGAAAAAGATGGCACGGTACAATATTTAATATATTTCATAACCTGTTCACTGAAAAAATGAGTATGTCCACTAAAAACTGCTAAAACTTTTTCAGATTTTTCAAAAACTTTTCTAACAAAAAATCTATTCCCTAAGGACGAACCATCTGGAGCATTTTTAAAATAATAATTATTATCCATATTTTGATTATCTATTGGAAAATGACAGTACACAATGGATTTTAAGGAAGTTTTTGAAAGGTCTTCTTCCAACCAAACCAATTGTTCTTCACTTATATAATGAGGGCCTCTTTTTTCAGTACGACAACCATCTAAAACAACATGATGATATCCACCTAAATCAAAAGAATAATAATCTTTTTCTTCACCAACAACTTCTGACCACTTTTCACGAGATAAATGTCTTAAATCGTGATTTCCCGCGACATATCTTGTTGGGGTTTTTGTGTTGAAAAAAGATAAAGCTTCTTTAAATGTTTCTAGATCCTTTTCTGGACTTTCGTCATGAATAAAATCACCCAAATTAACAACAAGGTCACAATTTTCCATCTCCTCTTTAAGATGAGGAAAGAAATTTTTAAATTGCTCCCCATATGAATTAATGTAGTCCTCTCCACCAACATGATGATAATTAACATTATCCCCAAAATGAATATCAGTAATTAAAAATATTTTCATTTAATAAGTATACCAGTTCCAAATATTTCTGTAGGGTATAAACAAAACACCGTATTTACTAACTTAAATTGATTTGTGAGCGTTTAGCAGGTAGAACTTAGTTGGTTCGTTACCCCCAAGCTTATTTATTAGTTTTCAGTATAGCATTTCGACCCTTCTAGTGAGGTCTTTGTCTACTCAAAATGTAACCCTTTGATTTCGTTTAATGTTTCTGGGGTCTTATTAATTAATGGGTTATTTTTGACCGAAGCAAAAGACCTGAATTTATTCCCAGATGTTGTATCGTTAATAATAATTTTTTCAATCATCCACCCATTATGATCTTTACCAACCTTGTAGTAAATTTCATTTTTGGTGTCTTCATTTTCTATGATAGTTCTTTCTGATTTAAAACTAATATCAATTGGATTTTTCCAGAACCAATATGATAACCAAATTGAAAATAGAGCAAGAGAAAAAGACGTTATTTCTAGAATATTACTACTGAGATAGTTAATTAGTATCTGCATATGCTTTTAGTGCCAGCTGTTAATTGTGAGCGTTCAGCAGATAGAACTTAGTTGGTTCGTTACCCCACAAAGCTTATTTGTTAGTTTTTAGTATATCATTTTGACCCTTCTCGTGAGCCTATTAAAAAGTGACAAAAGTGACACTTTTTTAACCATAAAATTACACCAACATGTCACCATTCTTCACATACTTACATCTTCTTCTATATATTCAAGTAAAAATGGACGTCAGTATGATTGATATACCAAAAGAATATAGACAATATTCTCGATTAGAAAAAATTATTAGAAATATAAGAAAGATTTTTTGATGTTTTCTATTTAAACCTTGCATATCAATGAATTTGTAATAATTTGATTCCTTTTGTTGACATCAAATTTTGTGTGATATAATAGAGGTACAAAAGCAATATCTCGAGTGATTTTTTAACTAAAAGCTCGCGCAACCTTACCCAAGGTGCGTGAGCTTTTGTTTATTAAGTGCGTTAGCGTAATAAACATTATGAAAAATACTCATACTGACAATACAAAGGTTACTAAAACAAATCCGATTTACTCCGATTTTTCGGTAGTTATCTCAGATATTTACAAATTGCCTGAATTCCTAAAATTCACTGAGTGGTACTCAACTCCACGAGATCTTCGTGAGGTGAAAACTCAGAAGGAGTTTGCTTCATCAGTCGGAGTTTGTGAAGATACTCTCACAGACTGGAAACATCATCCAAAGTTCGCATTCTATGTTCAGAAGAACATCTCTGGATGGATTAAGGATAGAATTCCTGAGGTCATTAATTCACTTTATGAGCAAGCAACTGGCGAAGGTAAAATTGGACATATAAAGATGTTCTTACAGCTAGGTGGTGTAGACCTTAACTAAATAATTTTATGACAAAGACAATAAAGTTAGAGTGGTCAACGGTAAGCAGAAAAGTTAACGACCTTATTCCCCAAGACATTAACCCTCGAAAGATCAATGACTCCCAGATGTCATCTCTTAAGAAAAGTCTTGAGAAGTACAACTTAGTCGAGATTCCTGCAATCGGCAATAATTCAAAGATTCTTGCAGGTCATCAGAGAATCAAAGCATTACAACTCCTTGGTCGAGGAGATGACATGATTGACGTCAGAGTTCCAAACCGTCCATTAACAGACGATGAGGAGAAACAATATCTCATAGCGTCGAATGCCATAAGTGGCGAATGGGATTACGAAGCATTGAAGTCATTTGAAATAGACCTGCTTGTCGAAGCAGGTCTAGATAAGATAGAAATTGCCAAGTTCTGGGATACAGAAAATGGTGTAGTAGACGATAACTTTGATGTCGACAAGGAAATCAAGAAAATCACCAAGCCAAAGACAAAGCTTGGTGACATCATCTTGCTCGGTAAACATAAGATTTTCTGTGGTGATTCTACCGTACCAGAAAATCTTATGAAGCTATTTGGTGACGAAAGAGCTTCAATGATCTATTCGGACCCAGTGTACAATATCAACATAAATTATAATGGGGGTATAGGCGGATCTCAGGACTATGGCGGTCAGGTTAACGATTCTCGAACCTTCGCAGAGTATAAAGGGTTCATTAGTGACAGCTTGGAAGCCGCTTCTTCTGTGTCAAAGTACGATGTCCATTGCTTTTATTTTTGCGACCAGATTTACATAGGTCTTATTCAGGAAGTGTTCCGATTACTTGGCTTAACCAACAAGCGAGTATGTATTTGGTTGAAAAATTCCCAGAACCCTGTAAGTAAGGTCTTCTGTAACAAGGCTTACGAACCTGCTGTATATGCAATACGAGGACGACCATATCTTGCAGAACAGATGACTAACCTTAATGAAGTTCTTAACAAGGAGTTTACCACAGGCAATGAACTTCTTTCACAGGTCGATGACTTCTTGGAAATTTGGACAGCAAAACGTCTTGCTTCTAAAGATTATATGCATGCAACGAGTAAGCCTTTAGATCTCCATGAAAAGGCAATCAAACGTTGTACACAACCAGACGACATCATTCTTGATAGTTTCCTTGGATCAGGAAGCACACTCTTGGCCGCTGAACAGCTTGGTCGTAGAGTATATGGCTGTGAACTCGAGCCCGCATTCTGTGATCTCATCATACGACGATATGAACTCATGACTAATGACAAGGCGAAAATAGTGCGAGTAAATGAAACGATATAAAAAGGAAGTTGCTTTTCTTGAAGAAATACAACATGTTCCTAATATATCGTCAGCATGTCAAAAAGTTGGTTTATCAAGAAACACTATCTATCGTTGGTGCAGTGAAGATCCTCAGTTCAAAGCTCGTCTTGATCAAGCTATGGCTATCGGAAATGATTCAGTTAGTGATTTGGCAGAAAGTAAGTTAATAGGTCTAATTAATGGTTCTGATTTTCGAGCAATTGCATACTGGCTTGATAACAAAAAGAAGGACTACATTAAGCCGAGATCTAAGAATTATCATGAAGATCCACTTGAACCAATTTCGTACGTTAGAATTGTTACAGTAGATCCTAACGATATTCCACCACCAGAACCATTAAATGTTTTTGATCTTCCGTTAGATCATATTGGCTAATGATGGTGAGTAAGTAATGTTTCTGCAATCTTCTTCCAATCGCTTGTCGATATTCCGAAAGAAGTTGAGTGAGGGACCACAACATATAAGGTGTTGTGGTCTTTTGCTATATGAAGTTTAGTATCTTTAATTTCCTCTAGTGGTACAAGAATCGTTTCTCTCCATTCTGGTAAATATACTCGTGAGTAGAAAATAACAATCTTTGGTTTATGTTTAGAAATTAATTCACGTAATCGTGCTATTCGTTTCGGTCTGTATGTTGCTAAATATTCCTTTCGAGTATTAAGTCCTTCAACATTTGCTTCCTTGTATACCCAGTCCTTAGCACTAATAGATTTTGCAGGAAGAGGCATTAATTCTAGTACTGTATGATTTGATGTTTTTCTACCAAATTCTTTTATTTGAAACTGTCGTATTTCTTCAATCGTTGGCTCTGCCTTATTTTTAAGGTAGAGTAATATATAAATTAGTCGTCGATATGTTGCTTGAGTTTTTGCTCCTTCTTCAAACCATTTCATATGAGCAATATCATGCTTCATGTCATCATAGATATCTAACGTTTCTTTATCTTTCCTAGCTTCTAATCTTTTAACCAAACTCTCAATATCTCCAGTATGACCTTCTTCCATTCCAACAAACCATATATCACTTTTAAAGTTACCATATCCCCAAAAGTTTTTGATTCGTTCTTCTACTAAATATCTAAAATTATCCCCGAAAGGAGATGTAGGTTTTTTCATTATTGTTTGACTGGTTTTTTAAGACACAAAAAGCCCACCACGTGAGTGACAGCTTGCGCCATCCATATCTGTTTCCAGATACGACCAGTCAAGGTAAATCCCACATGATGGGTTCTTTATCCTTGACTGGTTTTTTCACCATACCTTTAATTGCTTAAAGGGTTAGGCTACTGCAAATTTTTCTTCTTAATACTCTTGTATTAATCTATTGATTATATCGCATAAAACCTCTTTTGCTAAGGCATTTTTATAGATAACTTTTATCTCTCATAATGTCGTCTTTTTTAGTTCTGCATAGACTATGCAGGGATTATGGTTCTGTCATTAATATAATATGGAAACAAGAACAATTGGAAAGATACATAGTGCAGTAACTTTATCAGAAGTAAGAGTTAAGTATTGTTTATACGCTAGAAAATCGACTGAATCAGATGAAATGCAAGCTTTGTCGATAGATTCACAGATTAAAGAAATGGAAGCCATAGCAGAGCGTTTAGGGTTGTATGTAGTGGAAGTTAAACGAGAATCACATAGTGCTAAAGCTTCAGGACAACGACCAGTATATAAACAGCTATTACAAGACATAGATCAAGGAAAATTCAACGGAGTACTGACTTGGGCGCCAGATAGATTAAGTAGAAATGCAGGAGACCTCGGGTCACTTGTAGATTTAATGGATCAAAGAAAACTAATTCATATACAAACATATGGGCAAACCTTTTCTAATTCTCCTAATGAAAAGTTTTTACTTATGATTCTTTGTTCTCAAGCAAAACTTGAAAATGATAACAAGAGTATTAATGTTAAGAGAGGTTTAAGGGCAAGAGTTGAGATGGGATTATGGCCGTGTCGTCCTCCTACTGGATATACCAAGTTTAAAAGAATGGATCAGAAATGCGAATCCATTATAGATAAAGATAGAGCACCAATTATTAAACAGATGTTTGAAAAAGTTGGGTATGATGGATGGTCAGGCAGAAAGGTATGGACTTGGCTTAAAGATGATAAAGATTTTAAGACTGAGAACAATATCCATTTAAGTTTAGGTAACTTTTATCGATTACTACAAAACCATTTTTATTACGGAAGGTTTGAATTCCCTAAAAACTCAGGAAATTGGTATAACGGATCACACATTCCAATTATCACAAAAGAACTCTTTGATTTAGTTCAAGAGAAAATTAAGAGTCAAATATTAGAACCTAAAACCGAACAAAAGGAATTCGCTTTTACAAGAATAATGACATGTGGATTATGTGGCTCAGGTATCACAGCGGATGAGAAATTTAAACATCAACAAAATGGCAATGTCCACAGATACGTCTATTACAAGTGTACAAGAACGAGAGACCAGAACTGTCCTTGTGGATTCCTTAATGAAGAAGATTTAGTTGAACAACTGAAAAACTTAATTGATGACCTTGATATTCAAGTTGTCCCCATGAGAGAAAAGATTGCGGGTGAGGTTAAAAGATTCAAATTATTTCAACAGACTTTACTTGGAACTAAAGCACAAATATCTGTAAAAGATATTGATATTAGGAATTATGCGAAGTTTATTCTTCAGGAGGGCACGCAAGAAGAAAGAAGAGAGTTATTAAGTTGCTTAAAAACTAAAATCAAACTTGCCAATAAAGTTATTTCTTTGTAGAAAACTAATTCACAACTATTTGCACTATACCCCCAAGGGGGTATATACT
>JACCDG010173650.1_pt1 | contig 10213 bp, 10 predicted proteins | sample 7442471 | NCBI WGS metagenome assembly JACCDG01 (sample SAMN15323444, study PRJNA562643) | freshwater metagenome | isolation source: river surface water | place: USA:Blue River Watershed | collected 2017-08-17 | reverse complement strand
CGCAGCGACGAGCAACTGGCCTACTACGTGGCCCAGGCCCGCGAGATCATCGACCTGAGCATCACCTCACAAAAAGACGTGCTGGAGACTTTGCAAAACCGTGCCGCCTTGGCCACCGAAGGGGCCGTCTGATGCTGGACAACGACTCAGACGTCGAGTCCAGCTCACCGGACTGGATCTCGTTTGCCGACCTGATGACCGGTCTGCTGGGGGCCTTTGTGCTGCTGCTGGTGGGTGTCATGGCCACGCAGCTGGAGATGGCCTCCAACCTTGAAGCTGAAGTGCAAAAACGGCAGATCGAAGAGCAAAAGCGCCTGTCGCTCGAAAAAGCACTGGCCATTCCATTGGCCAGCGGCCGCATCACCTTGAACAATGGCCGCATCGGCATCAGTGGCAAGTTGCTGTTCGAGCTGAACTCCGACAAGCTCGAACCCGAAGGCCGCAAACTGCTCAAGAGTCTGGTGGTGCCGCTGCGCAGTTACCTGCAATCGCGCGACGAGATCCTGATGGTCAGTGGCTTCACCGATGACCAGTCGATCAAGAGCCGCAATCGGCAATTCGAAGACAACTGGGAACTGTCGGCGCAACGTGCCCTGACGGTCACGCGAACCCTGATCGAAGAAGGCATGCCTTCGTCTGCGCTGTTCGCCGCCGCCTTTGGGCAGGAACAACCGCTGGTGGCCAACAGCAATGAGAAAGCCCGCGCCCAGAACCGGCGTGTGGAAATGGCCCCTGTGCCCAAATCAACGAACACCGCCAAACCGTGAGCGAAACCCCTTCCGAGCCATCTGCCCAAGCTGACCCGCTGGCATCGCTGCGGACAGCCGGAGCTGCGCGATTTGACGCCGTAGGCTGGCATTACATCGAAGTGCTGGCCGAACGCGCAGGCACCCAAACAGGAACCGCGCAAACACTGTTGCGCGCCAAACTGGACCAGGCCCTGGCGCAATTCCAGACCCGTCTGAGCGCCATACCCAGCCAGCCCAACAAGACACCCCCAGCCCCCTCACCTTTGTCCCTCTTGCTGAGCGACATGGCCCAGCACGCGCCAGCGCTGCAGGCCAGCTCGGCAGGGCCGCTGGTGCCGGCCAACCGACCCACGGGTTGGCGTGCAGAAAGCCCAAGGGTGCAGCAATTCAAAAAGCAGCTGAGCCAAATCAGCGTGCAAAGGCAGGTCAAGCAGGCCATCGCCATGGCCCCGCAAAATGCCGGCCCCATCAATTCGCACATGCTGGTGCTGCGCTCTCTGGGCCTGATGCGCGACGCCTCTCCGGACTACCTCAACCGCTTCATGGCGCATGTGGACACCTTGCTGCGCCTGGATGAATCGGGCACCGCGAAAAAGACCAAAACCAGCCGCTGATGTGGTGATCGAACGCGGTGATCTAGCACGCTGACAAGGCCACGCGGCGAGCGCACAATGGAAGCTCATCACTGGGGGCCCCACATGCGCCACGTCTTGTCCAACCACCGCACCAACCTCTCGACCATCGCCACATGGGCCATGTTCAGCCGGGGACTGGAGCCTGAGTTTTCGCACGCCGTGCAGCGGCAAGTGGCCTCACTCAAAGGCCCGGCCGTCGAAACGGACGACAACATCATCGACCTCACCGCTTTACCCTGGTGCTCGATCGACAACGACGACTCGCGCGACCTGGACCAACTGAGCGCCATTGAGCCCCTGCACCAAGGCCGAATCCGGGTTTATGTGGCGATTGCCGACGTCGATGCGCTGGTGAAAAAGGGCTCGCCGATCGACGAACACGCACGCCAGAACACCACCTCGGTCTACACCTCTGCCTTGATCTTCCCCATGCTGCCCGAGCGACTTTGCACCGATTGGACATCGCTCAACCAGGACGAAGACCGCATCGCTTTGGTGGTCGAGATGGTGTTCAGCGAAGACGGCATCCTGATGGACGCCTCCATCTACCGCGCCAGGGTGCGCAACAAGGCGCAGCTGGCTTATGACGCCGTCTCGGCATGGATCGACAACGAAGGCGAGCTGCCAGAGCCCGCACGCAGGGTCAAGGGCATGAACATCCAGTTACGCCAGCAAGACGCCTTGGCCCAGAAGCTGCGGGTCTTGCGCCGCGCCGAAGGTTCTCTGGAGTTTGAGACCTTTCAGCCCAAAGCCTTGTTTGATGGCGACCGCATCACCGACATCCGGCAACAGCCGCAAAACCGCGCACGCCAGTTGATCGAAGAATTCATGATCGCCACCAATGGTTGCACGGCCCGCTTTCTGGCCGCCCATGGCTGCGCATCGCTGCGCCGGGTGGTCCGCTCACCCGAGCGTTGGTTGCGCATCGTGGAGGTGGCCCAGGAATACGGCACCACCTTGCCCCATGAACCCGATGGCCAAGCGCTTGAAATCTTTTTGGCCCGACAGCACAAAAAGGACCCTCTGCGCTTTCCCGACCTTTCGCTGGTGATCGTGAAACTGATGGGCTCCGGTGAGTACGCCGTGGAGCGTCCTGGCCATGCGCCCATTGGCCATTTTGGGCTGGCCGTGCACGATTACATGCACTCCACCGCGCCCAATCGGCGCTTTCCAGACTTGATCACGCAGCGTTTGATCAAATCGGTGTTGGCAGGCAGCCGGCGGCCTTACACATTCAACGAGCTGGCCGATCTGGCGGCCCACTGCACCACACAAGAAGACGCCGCCCAAAAGGTCGAACGCCAGGTCCGCAAGTCCGAGGCGGCCTTGTTGCTGCATTCACGCATCGGCCAACGCTTCAGCGGTCTGATCACGGGGATCAGCGACCAAGGCACCTGGGTTCGCATCTTGCAGCCACCGGCAGAAGGCCGAATCCGGGGAGAACTGCCACACCTCAGGGTGGGGCAAGCGGTCAATGTCGAACTGGTCTCGACGTCGGTCGAGCGCGGCTTCATCGATTTTGTATTGGTGCACTGACCGGGCACCGCAGGTGCATTCTCAGGACAAGCGCCCTCGCCCGCGGTACCGCAATGCGGAGGGTGTGAAGTCAGTGTTTTCAGCCCGCAAACAACTTGTTGGCTGTTCTGGCGATCAACATGCCTTGGTGCCGTGCACCGTCCAGCTCGATGGTGCTGGGCGGGCGTTGGCCCTTGTCGCCCGCGATCGTCGTGGCCCCATAAGGACTGCCGCCCACAATTTCTTCCAGGCTCATTTGTCCTTGGTGGCTGTAAGGCAGGCCGACGATGACCATGCCAAAGTGCATCAGGTTGGTGATGATGGAAAACAGCGTCACCTCCTGCCCACCATGCTGGGTTGCGGTGGACGTGAAGGTGCCGCCCACCTTGCCATGCAGGGCACCACGCGCCCACAGGCCACCGGCCTGATCCAAAAAACTCGCCATTTGAGCCGGCATCCGGCCAAACCGTGTAGGCGCTCCGACGATGATGGCGTCGTAGTTTTCCAGCTCAGCCACCGTGGCCACCGGTGCGGCTTGCTCCAGCTTGAAATGCGCGTTTTTAGCGATCTCTGCCTGCACCGTCTCCGGCACGCGTTTCAGGTCCACCTGGGCGCCTGTGGTGCGAGCCCCCTCGGCCACCGCCTGCGCCAAGATCTCGATGTGACCGTAGGTGGAATAGTAAAGAACCAGAATTTTGGACATGAGAACTCCTGAAATGTATGGCACCTGCCTGGGCACCATCATTCTTCAAGCGTTCATCCTGATCTGTCCGTCAGCTCACACAGACCGCTGAAACATCAACGTCCCAGTTGCGCCAGCGCCGCTTGCAAGCCGGTCAGGCCACCCACGCGCTGGTCATTGATGAAAATCTGCGGCATCTGGCGCACCGAAGGACCGCACTTTTCGTAGAAGGCCATGCGCTCGGCTTCGCCGTCGATTTTGATTTCTTCAAAATCAAGTGAGCGGGTCTTGAGGAGCATTTTGGCGGATTCGCATTGAGGGCATGCGGACTTGGAATAAACGACGATTTTGAGTTGCATGGCCAGATTTTAATGACCGACCGGGTCTTGGATCAGCCCGCTCAGCACTTCGCTAGCGATGTGGTCTTCGATGAAGTCGGCCAAGCCCTCCAATACCGTCTCCAGCGTCGGCACCTGCGCACCAAACAGCGCTTGCAAGACGGCTGGACACTCGAACAAGCCATGCAGATAGGTGCCCAGCACCTGCCCATCGCCACTTTGCCAGGCCAGCCCGGGCATGACTTCGCGCAGCACCGTGCCTGCCGCGAGCATGGCGCTGTGCCCCTGCGTCTGGCCATGGTGAATTTCGTAACCCGACACCTCGACCCCGCTCAAAGCAGCCCATGCACCATGAAGCTGGCCCAACGTGGCTCGGGTTTTGATCACGGTTTTATCCTGCGCAAACTGCGTGACCAAGGGCAACAGGCCCAAGCCGGGCGCATTGCCATCAATGCCATGGGTATCGATCAGAGCTTCTCCCAGCATTTGCAAGCCACCGCAAATGCCGAGCACTGCACCACCGCGTCGCGCATGTTGGGCAATGGCCGCGTCCAGCCCTTGCTGGCGCAGCCATGCCAGATCGCCGCTGGTGTGCTTGCTGCCGGGCAAGATCACCCAATCGCTGGCTTGCAGGCCCGCCAGATCGGCCGGGTTGCGCGCCCACAGCAGGCGCAAGCCAGGCACATTTTGGAGTGGCTGAAATTCATCGAGGTTGCTGATGCGGGGATAAGCGATCACGGCCACGGTCCGGGTCACCATGCCGTTGGCTCGGCTGCGGTCATCGAACACGCCATCTTCTTCCGGCAAGCCATGTTGCCACCACATGGGCAGCACCGCGACGGTGGGCACACCGGTCAGCGTTTGCAGCATCTCGGGAGCGGGGGCCAGCAAACTCGCGTCCCCCCTGAATTTGTTGAGCACAAAGCCTTTGATGCGCTGCTGGTCTTCGGGTGGCAACAAGGCCCAGGTGCCATACAAATGGGCGAAGGCACCTCCCTTGTCGATGTCGGTCACCAGCACGCATTGGGCCTGGGCGTGGCGCGCCACCCGCAAGTTGACGATGTCGCTGTCCATGAGGTTGATCTCGGCAGGTGAACCAGCGCCCTCGATCACCACCACATCGTTGTCGGCCATCAGTTCATCGAGCGCTGCCGCGATCTGTGGCCAGACTTTCTCGCTGCGCTCATGCCAAGGGGTGTGGCTCAACGCTTCATTCACCTCGCCCAAGAGCACCACCTGACTGTGCGTGTCGGCTTCAGGCTTGAGCAGCAGCGGGTTCATGCGCACATCGGGCTCGGCCCGAGCCGCCAGTGCCTGGAAATATTGGGCACTGCCGATTTCGCCCAAGCCCTTGTGTGAAGCCACCACGCGGGCGTTATTGCTCATGTTTTGCGCTTTGAATGGTGCGACTTTCAGGCCCTGCCGGGCGTAATGGCGGCACAGCGCGGTGGTCAGCCAGCTTTTGCCCGCCCCACTGGCGGTGCCCAGCACCATGATGCAATGTGCGCTCATGTCATGCGGGGCAAAACGACCCATTGGCCGTCCAGCGCGTGGATGCGGATGCGCTGCTTGAACACCGACTCGATGGCCTCATGGGTGACCGGATCGCTGCACGGGCCGTGGTGAAGCACCTGGCCCTGGTCCATGACGATGACTGCGTCGGCATGCAAAGCCATGCCGATCTCGTGCAACACGCTCACCACCGTTGTGCCTTGTGCCATCAGGCAATGCACCTGCTCCAGCCAGTCCACCTGATGCGGCGGATCGAGGTTGGCCAGCGGTTCGTCCATCAGCATCACCGGCGCATTGCCCGCCATGGCGCGGGCCAACAACACGCGTTGGCGCTCGCCGCCCGACAATTCGCCCAGCAAGCGTTCGCGCCAATCCCAGGCTTGGGTGGCCTGAAGGGCCGCCTTCACCATGTCAGCGTCTTGCTCGGTGGGTGACCCCAGCCAGCCTTGGTGCGGCAAGCGCCCCAGCATGGCCACATCCCACACGCGCAGGTCCAGCGTGGTCGCTTCGCCCTGCCCCAGCCAGGACAGGCGCAGTGCCCGCTCGCGGTGGGTGAGGGTTTCCAGCCCCTGGCCTTGCCAGGCCACCTGCCCGCTGTATGGCAACAGACCCGCCAGCGCTTTGAGCAAGGTCGATTTGCCGGCGCCATTGGGGCCGACCACACAGGTCCAGCGCCCCGCCGCGATCTGCAAATCCATGCCATGCAGCACGGTGCGTCCGCCGAGCTGCACTTGCAGCCCATGGGTTTGCAGGGCAAAGGATGGACTCCAGGTCGTCATCGCACACCGCCCGAGCCGCGGTAAACACGCAGCAACAGATAGCCGCCACCGAGCACGGCCGTGAGCACCCCCACGGGCAACTCTTGCGGGGCAAACAGCACACGGGCCAGCACATCGGCCAAGGCCAGCAAGGCCCCGCCCATGAGCGCGGCCAAGAACAAACTCCAGGCATGGGTCGTGCGCACCAGCGTGCGCACCAGGTGCGGTGCGGCCAAGCCCACAAATGCCACCAAGCCGATGTGCGCCACCGCTGCCGCCGTGGCCAGCGAAACCACCCCCACCAGCACCAGCCGGGCCCAGCGCAAAGGCACGCCCAGGCTTTGCGCAGTGGCCTCGCCCAGCGTCAGTGCATCCAGCACGCGCGCAAACAGCCAGGCCAACACCATGCACAGGGCCAGCACCATGGCCATATTGGCGCAAGCGGTCCAACTCAAAAATGCGGTGGAGCCCAGCATGAAGCCCTGCATGGCCTGCTGTACCTGAGGCTGCAGCAAAGACATCATCGACGTCACGGCACCCAGCACCACGCCCACCACCACGCCCGCCAGCAACAAACGCAGAGTTTGTTGCACGCCACGGGCCAAAGCCAAGGTGAGCAGCACCGCCAGCACAGCCCCCACAAAGGCAGCCCCTGTCAGACCCAGCCCCAACCACCAGCCCATGGCCCAGGCGCTGCCACCAAACAGACTCAGGTAGACGCCCACCCCCAGCGATGCACCCGAAGCACTGCCCAACAAATAGGGGTCGGCCAAGGGGTTGCGAAACAAGCCCTGCGCCACGGCACCGGACAAACCCAACAAGCCACCGCCCAGCCAAGCACCCAAGCTGCGAGGCAAGCGGATATCGAACACGATCTGTCGCGACACCGCATCAGACCCAGACAACCACCACGCGTGCCAGCCCTGGCTGCCCGCCATGGTGCCCAGCAGCACCGCAGCCAAGCCCATGCAGCACAACAAGCTGGCCCAGCGGTGAGCTCGCGACAATTGGCTCATCGCCCTGCTCCTGTAGGCTGCCCCACCACACGGTTCAGGCAATCGGCCATGAGCCTCGCGCCTTCGGCCATGCGCGGCCCGGCACGCACCAACATGTCGGACTCGGCCTGCTGGAACACACACAAACGCTTTTCCTGCATGGCCTTCAAGTTGTTCCAGCCCGGCCTTTGCGCCATGCTGATGCGGCTGCTGTCCCCGGCCATGATCACATCCGGCTGGGCAAGCACCACCCACTCGGGGTTGACCTGCGGAAAAGGCCCCATCGATGCAGGCAGGATGTTGCCGACCCCCATGCGGGTGAGGATCTCACCAATGAAGGACGCCTCGCTCGCGCCATAAGACGCGGAGCTGACCTCGAAATACACCCGCAGCGCACGCACCTTCGGGCTGAGCGATTGCACAGCGGCTTGTACACCGGCATCGATTTCGCGCCAGACGCGCTGGCTTTCGGCCGGAGGAACCCACAAGGCATCGCCCACGGTGCGCAACACACGCTGCACGTCGGCACGGGTGCGCGGCTCCAGACGCAAGACGGTCAAACCGAGCGCCTGCAAACGGTCGGCACCGCGGGTTGAGCCTGCAGCCAGCACCAGATCAGGCTTGAGCGCAATGATGCTTTCAATGTTCGGATCAATGCCGCCGCCAACACGCGGCAAATGCGCGTTGGCAGCTGGCCAGTTGGAATAACGATCAAGCCCCACCAAGCGCTCGCAAGCCCCCAAAGCACAAACTGTCTCGGTCAACGAGGGCAACAAACTCACAATGCGCTGCGGTGCCTTGGCGATCTCGACCTTTTGCTGTTTGTCGTCGAGCACAGTGATGGCCTGGGCTGCACCGCACAACAGCCACACAGCCAGCATGCCCATCAGACGTTCAAGCATGGCGTTGCGCCCATTCGCTGAAGATGCGGTGCAACTGTGCCACCCCATCGGTGAGGGCTGCCGGGCCGGGTTGCAAAATATCGGCCGACTTGATTTCAAACAATTGGCCGTTGCGCACGGCAGGCACATCTTGCCAACCCGAACGGGCAGCGACTTTTTCAGGGCGAAACTTCTTGCCGCACCACGATCCGATGATGATGTCGGGCGCACGGTCGATGATGGTCTGGCTGTCGGCAATGATGCGATCCTTGCCCATCGCTTGCGCAGCCAATTCAGGGAACACATCGTCACCTCCTGCGATGCCGATCAACTCGGACACCCAACGGATGCCACTGATGTGGGGCTCGTCCCATTCTTCAAAAAACACTTTGGGTCGGCGCTTGAAACTGGCCGCCTTTTGCGCGATGTCATCCAGCTCTGCGCGCATGGTGGCGAGCCTTTGCAGACCTTGCTCGGCCTGCCCGACCACCGCCGCCACTTGGTAGAGCATCGAGAAAATCTCATCCACGCTGCGCTGGTTGAAAATGGTGACCTGCACACCGGCCTTGATGAGCAAAGCCGCAATGTCGGCCTGCAGGTCCGAAAAACCGAAAACACAATCGGGCTTGAGCGCCAGGATCTTGTCGATCTTGGCGCTCAAAAAAGCACTGACCTTGGGCTTTTCCTCCCGGGCACGGCGCGGGCGCACCGTGTAGCCCGAGATGCCCACAATCCGCTGCTCCTGACCCAGCAAATACAACCACTCCGTGGCCTCTTCGGTGAGGCACACGATGCGTTGTGGGGCAAGGATGGCGGGGGTCATCAGAAGCGATTTTGGAGCGTGACGAGGAAAGTACGACCCACCTCAGGGTAAATCGATTTCTTGGTCGGATCACAACGTGTGCGCAGGTTGTAATAGTGCTTGTCAAACAGGTTATTTACGCCTGCCGACAATGTCCAGCTGTTGATTTTCTGGCTGTAACGGGCATTGACCAAAGCATAGCTGGCAATGTCATCCTGACAAGTATTGCCAAAATCACCTGAAATTTTCTGAGACGAAACCCACTGTGTCATCAGTGAAATATTTTGTGTCTCGCTCATCAGATAAGACAGCCGTGCAGTCAACACATTTTTCGGTGCCAACGGTACTTGTTTACCGGCATAGCTGCCCTCAGTGAAGACAGCTTCGCGGTAAGCGTATTGCACGGCCGCATCAAATTTCGGGCTGATGTACGCTTTCGTGTCCAGCTCCAGACCTTGACGGCGGGTGGGGTCATAGTTGACGTTGGAAAATTGATCAGAACCCATGCCAATTTCATTCGTGAAGGCATAGCGGTAAGCGCGTGCCGACCATTGGCCCCAAACTTGGCGCTGCTTGTAGCCCACTTCTTGGTCACGCGATTGCTGAGGCTTCAGAAGATTCAGGGTATTGCCTGGGCAAAAGTAGGTGTAGCAACTGAACTCATCGGCATTGGCCAAGCGAAAGCTTGTTCCCACTCGGGCAAATACCTCTGCGCCATCTGCAACGGTTTTGGCCAAACCGATATCCCAACTTTGGTTGTTGACATCCAATTGACCAGAGTAATCACCCTGCGCTTGCCGCTTCGACTGCGTTCTTCTGACCCCCACATAGCCACTCAAACCTTGCCGCTGCGACAACAGTTCGTAACGGCCAAACAATGCATCTGAAGATTGATCCACCGTGGTATTGCCGTAGTTGGTGTTGCGGTCCTGGCTCCACCGCTCTGCGTCCGCGCCAACCAAAAATTTATACGTCAAGCCCTCGGCAGAAAAATTGCGCCAGGTACGAACGCCCCCGCGCGTTGAACTCGTCTTGTTCTGGCTGTAGAAATCATCGACGACGTAGTTGGAGTCAATGTTCACATTTTTGTGGCTCAAATCAAAGGCTGCACGCCAATCACCGAGTCCGAACTCACCATTGACCCCCAGATGACTGGAATCGTTGCTTCCGTTATCCAGTGGCTTGTATGTCTTTTTGGGGTTCGTCGCAAAGTCCTGAACCGTGATTCCGCCAGGCAACCCGCCGTGACCGGATTCACCACCCCACTGGAAAGACAACAGATTAGCCCCTTCGCTCCACGTAGCTCTTAGCAAACCATTCGTCTGACGGTTATGAAAATTGTCTCG
>JACCDG010022725.1_pt1 | contig 10213 bp, 9 predicted proteins | sample 7442471 | NCBI WGS metagenome assembly JACCDG01 (sample SAMN15323444, study PRJNA562643) | freshwater metagenome | isolation source: river surface water | place: USA:Blue River Watershed | collected 2017-08-17 | reverse complement strand
AAGTACGTTTAAAGCGCTGTAAACTCGGTTAACAAGCGTAGATGGGAGTTAGGGCGACCTCGCAGCCCTTACTGCTAACGAGGTAAGGTGTTAAAGCCTTCAGGAGTTCAAATCTCCTCGTCTCCGCTCGCTGTAGTTATTCCAACATTATTGTGGAAAGATAAAACAATGGCATCAACACCAAAGAAGCACAAATATGTACTGCTTCAGGAGAAGTTGAAGAGTAAATTTTTAAAACTCAAGCCACATTCACAAATTCCATCTGTCAGACAGTTAGCAACTCAATATGATGTCTCGAGTATGACTGTTCGTCAGGCTTTATCTGAACTTCAAAATGAGGGATTGATCTATACGATTCCTGGGTCTGGAACTTATGTCGCGGGTGAAAAACTTTCTAAAAAACTTGTTTTCATCTCTTTCTCAGAAGAGATCCGACAAAAAGGGATGAAACCATCCTCTAAAATTTTAAAAGCTGAGAAGACCAAGGTAACTAACACCAAACTGGCCGAGATTCTACAAATTCCAGTGGGAGAATATGCCTACAGAGTTAAAAGAGTTCGACTTGCAGATGCCGTTGCACTATCTATTGAGGATTCATATATTCCCTGTGAAAATGCTCCAGGCCTACTAGATCAAGATTTGAAATCATCACTGTATGAAATCTTTAGTGAAGTTTATGAACATCCAGTAGTTAAGGCAGAATCTTCTGTTTCTCCAATGCTGCTGGATAAAGAACAGGCAGAGTTGTTAAATGCGCCAATAAAAACACCATCTTTAGCCTTTAGTTTGACGGGCTGGGATGCCCGTGGAAAGACTATGGAACACTGCGTTTCCGTAAAGCGTGGAGATTTATATGATTTTAAGTTTAGTATTCAAGCTTAATTAATTGCTGTTAAGAAATGTTTAGTAAGCAAAAAAGGATTTGTGATTGCAGTACCAATACAAACCGCAAGTGCTCCTGCGGTAAAGGCTTCAGCAACTGAGCTTGGCTGACTAAATCCACCTTCAGCGATTACAGGCACCTTAACTCTCTTTGAAATCTCCGCAATTAATTCGATATTTGGAAGTCCACTTACAGGAATATCGGTATATCCAGAGAGAGTGGTTGCTACCGCATCACAACCTAATTCCTCTGCCTGAAGCGCAGATTCAACAGAATCAACATCTGCTAAAAGGAGGACATTACTTTCTAAACGAATTTGAGTAATAAAATCCTGAAGCGTTTGTCCTCCTGGCCGAAGTCTGCCAGTTGCATCAATTGCAACAATTGTGGCTCCCGCTCGCTCAAGTTCAACGACATCACTTACTGAAGGCGTGATGTACACAGGAGAAGAATTGTCATATCTTTTAATTAAACCAATAATCGGAACTTTCGTGAGTTTAGAAATTGCCTCAACATTACGAATCCCTTGGGCACGAATTCCTACAGCACCTGCCTGTAAAACTGTCAGAGCTTGGGCAGCAATAAATTCCGGGGTATTGATCGCTGTGTCATCTGGAACTTGGCAAGAGACGATCAAGCCATTTTTCACAGGCAAAAGGCGTGGGTCTAGCGCTGCTCTCGATACAGAACTGTTACTCAAAAGAAACCCCGTAATCCTTGACTTATTCCAACCATACTATAGTTTTGGCTCACCGGTCTAGCACAGTTACCTACTGTGTTGGATCACAGATTCACTTACCCTCGATAGGAGAAATGCAGTGAAAAAGCTTTCAAAGAGTATTGGCGCGGTAATCCTGGGAGCTACCCTCGTAGCAGCCAGCTTTACAACACCATCAAACGCAGCAAGCAACTCAATAACAGTTGCAGAAGTAACAGCAGGTGGTGGCGGAACTCAACAGATCTTCTCACCTTGGATCAACTCAGGATCGATCTCACACCATGCAATGTTCCGAGCACTATTCAAGGCAAATGCTGATCTTCAATCAGTAAAGCCAGATCTTGCATCAGGATACAAATTTAGTAAGGATGGCAAGACCCTCACAGTAACTTTGAAGTCTGGAATTAAGTGGTCTGACGGAAAAGATTTGACTGTAGATGATGTTGTTTGGTCAATGAACTCATTGCTCCGTGTTGCTAAATCAAATGCAATTTATGTCAATGCATTTAAGCAAATTGTAGGTAGCGAGGCCGTCAGTGGAACCAACACAACAAATATGAGTGGAATTACTACTAAGGGAAATGAAATTACAATCTCTCTTAAGTCACCAATCAACACATTAATTCCTGTTTTGGGTCAATTCATGATTCTTCCAAAGCATGTATTAGCAAATCAAGATATCTTGAAGCTAGACACAAATAACTATTGGAAAGATCCAGTAGTTGCAGGCCCTTACAAGGTTGGAAAATTTAGCCAAGGTAACTTCATCACGCTTGTACCTAATGACAAGTTTGAAGGCGCAAAGCCAAATATTTCAGAGATCAACATTATTGTCTCTTCAAACCTTGTTGCAGATGCAAAGTCAGGAAAGTTGGATTACTTCACAACTAACGACCCTGACACTATCCGCGCGATGAATTCTGTAACTACCTTCAAGGCAGCCCCTCTACAAGTACTGTTTTATCGATACTTCGTCATCAACCCAACTACTCAATTCAGCAGCGTAAAGTCACGCGAAGCTTTGAAGTACGGTATTGACTGGAATCGCTTAGTACCTGCAATTTATCCAAAGCTGGGCAAGGTAATTAACAGTGGTGTTGCCTCAGGTATGCCACATCACGATGCCTCAATTCCAAATTACAAGTTTGATAAGGCAAAGGCGATTGCACTTCTTAAGGAAGCAAAGTTTGACTTCTCAAAGACAGTTCGTCTCCGTACTTACAATCAAACTCAACCAGCTGTAATGATTCTTTTGACAGCAGTTGCGCAACAGTTGACAGATCTCGGAATGAAGGTTGAATTCCTACCGTTCCAGGGTGACGCAACAACTGAACTGTGGACAAATAAGAATTATGAAATTGCTCTCAAGGGCCTTAGCGCATTTAATGTGGGCGAGTGGTACGGCGAGTACAGCAACCCTGCAACATTTGAAAAGTTGATTGGAGCACAACCTGAATTTGCTGCTCTCAATTCAAAACTTCTACAAGCAACAACTCTTAGAGATACAGGCAAGGTTTTGAAGCAACTTCAAACCCTAGAGCAGGCAACAATGTATAAACTACCTATGCACTTGTTGCAGCAGACTGTTTATGTTTCAAAGAGAATCAGTGGTACACCTACTAAGTGGGGTAATCCTCTGTATGTTTACCAAAACAACATAGCTAGCTGGTCTGTAAACTAACTAGTTAAAAGCGGTACTGACCGAAGTGCGAGGGTATCTTCGGTCAGTACCGCCACTTATTTATTTTGAGGATGGTAACTAATTGGTTTCATTTCTAATTCGGAGAATCGCGATCTTGGTGCCCATGGCATTTACGATCAGCGCTTTGATTTTTTTCGCGTCTCGTCTTTCTCCAATTGATCCAATTAATGCAATGGTGCCACCAGATATGGCTGCGGATTCGGAAAATCTTGCTCAACTTCGTGAAGAGCTAGGTTTAAATGACCACATCATCCTGCAGTACTTCAATTGGCTGAAAGACATCGCAACAGGGGAGTTTGGCTACAGTCTGCAAAGTGGCCAGAAAATCTCTGAAATTCTCGCCCTACGCATGCCAGCGACCCTCGAATTAGTGCTGTCAGCTTTGATTTTATCCACTCTCCTAGCCCTGACTTTAGGTTTATTAGCTGGAGCTAATAGAGGTGGAATAGCGGACAAAATTTCTCGAGTGTTTGCAGTAATCGGAATTGCTGTTCCTGATTTCTTTATTGGTCTGGCGTTATTAAATATCTTTGCATACCGAGTCGAATGGTTACCTACAGGAAACAGAATTGCACCTGGTCAAATCACTTTATGGGATCGTTTACCGCACTTAATTTTGCCGGTTTCAACCTTAACTATTGCAATGCTCGCAGTATTAATTAGATACACCCGAAATTCGGTTCTAGATACTCTCAATAAAGATTTTGTAAAGACTGCTCGAAGTAAAGGTGTCCCGGAATGGCGTGTTCTATACAGCCACGTGTTTAGGAACTCCCTCGGCCCGGTTATGGTTCTCTTAGCCTTTAGACTCCCACTACTAGTGGGTGGATCAATTCTTGTCGAAACAGTTTTTCAGTGGCCAGGTATTGGAACAACTATTATCGCAGCGGTTTCTGCCTCTGATTATCCAGTGATTATGGTTGTCAGCATGCTCATTGCAATGGTTATTTTATTTGCAAGTTTCTTGGTAGATATCATCAAATCAATATTGGATCCTCGCGTGAGATTGGGAGGAGGCAATTAATGTCAAGAAAGAGCAAAGGTAACCAATCAACTATTCGAATCTTTATGAGAAATTTCTTACATAACCCTTCAGGTGTAATTGGTTTGACGATCATCTCTGTATTGATAATCAGTTCAATATTTGCTGTACAAATCTCCGGCGTTGAACCCGATTACATTGACCCAATTAATTCACGCCTTGGACCAAGCCTGGATCACCTTATGGGTACGGATCAATTGGGCCGCGATATGTTCAGCAGAATTTTGTCGGGCGCACGACAATCAATTTATATCGGTGTTGTTGCCTCATTCTTGGCAAACCTCATCGGAACCGTACTGGGTGCGGTTGCTGGGTACTTAGGCGGCAAGATTGACGCTGTAGTAATGAGAGTTTCTGAACTCGTTATGACCTTCCCTCAATTGATCCTAGTACTCATTTTTGTCTCACTTTTGGGTCAAGGTATTAACAATGTGATCATTGTTTTTGCTCTAACAGGATGGATGACTACCTTTCGTCTAGTGCGAGGGGAGTTCTTCTCACTTCGTGAAGAAGCATTTGTAGAGGCGGACAGAGCCTTCGGTTTCTCCAAACCCCGAATTATCTTTAGACATATTTTGCCAAATACTTTGAGCCCAATAGTTGTTGCTTTTACAGTGAATATCGCCATTTTCATTATTGCAGAAGCTGGACTTTCATTCTTGGGCTTAGGCGTACCAGTGACAACTCCAACTTGGGGTAATTTGCTGACCGCCGCTCAAAATCCAGTTGTGGTGAATGAGTATTGGTGGTTATGGGTTTTTCCTGCACTGTCTATCGCTGTGTTTGTTCTCGGTGTGAACTTTGTTGGAGATGGATTGAGAGATGTTTTAGATCCACGTCATAAATCTTTAATCGCAAAAAATAAGTGGAAGACCATGTTGGTCGGTCGTTTTGGGGGCAAAAAGTGATTCAACCTACTCAAAATGATTTAATTTTAGATCTTCAAAATGTAAATGTTAAATTCAAAGTTGAAGATGACATATTGCATATTCTTCGAGATGTCTCATTAACCGTTCCTCGTGGCTCTTTCCTTTGTGTGGTTGGAGAATCTGGTTGTGGTAAATCAGTAACAGCCCAAGCAATCGTTCAGTTACTTCCCGATAATGGAGAAGTAAGCAGTGGAAAAATTCTTTTTTCACCAGATAAAGTGGGAGTAGAGCTCAATAAGCTGGAGAAATTCGGCAAGCAGATGCGCGATATTCGTGGTGGAAAGATTGGAATGATCTTTCAAGACACTTTGTCATCACTAAATCCAGCTCACAAGGTAGGTCGTCAGGTTGCTGAAAGTCTGCTCCAGCACCTACCAATCTCCAAAGATGAGGCTCGAACTAGAGTCATTGAGCTTTTCCGTAAGCTTGGAATTCCTGACCCAGAAAGGCGCTACGAGGCTTACCCGCATGAGTTTTCAGGCGGTATGCGTCAGCGTGTAATGATCGCAATCGCCACTATTTGCGAGCCAGATTTGGTTATTGCTGATGAGCCAACCACGGCATTAGATGTAACTATCCAAGCTCAGATAATGACTTTGTTGAAAGATTTACAAAAAACCGCAGGTAAAACATTTATTCTCATTACTCACAACATGGCTTTAGTTTCTGAGGTTGCAGATCATGTAGCTGTTATGTACTTGGGTCGAGTGGTTGAGTATGGGACCGTAGATCAGGTTCTTCGAGATCCAAGACACCCATACACAAAGGCATTAATGGCAAGCGTTCCAACATTGGATGCCGATAAGAGTGTTGAGCTACAAACTGTTGATGGCCAAACGCCATCTCCAGCCGAGGTAACTGTTGGTTGCGAGTTCGCAGGTCGATGTCCATATGTGGTCGCAGCGTGCAAAGAGAAAACAATTGAAATGACCCGAGTTAATCAAGGACATGATGTTCGTTGTATACGTTTAGATTCAAATGGAAAACTACCTGTCCTAACTGGAGGTGCTTAAGATGAGTAAAGAGCGCACACCTCTTTATCGCGTAGGTCAGATCAAAAAGCATTTCCCAGTTTTGGGCGGAGTTTTAAGACGTACTAAAGGTTATGTACGAGCTTTAGATGGAGTTGATCTGGAAGTTTTCCGTGGAGAAACAATCTCTGTGATTGGTGAATCAGGGTGCGGAAAGACAACCCTTGGCCGCATGTTAGCTTTATTAGATAAGCCAACAGCTGGTGAACTTGCCTTTGATTTCGGGCAAGGACTTCAAGATGTAACGACCTTGCGTGGCGAAGATCGCATGCGATTCCGCAAGAAAGTACAAATGATCTTTCAGGATCCATACACATCATTCAATCCGCGCCAAAGAGTTGGCGCTGCAATGGATGAGGTTCTTCGTGTGCACGGAGTAAAGGATGAAGCTGAACGTACTGCGCGCATTCAAGAGGCGTGCGAAATGGTCAATATCCGACCTGAATATTTGCAGCGTTATCCCCATGAATTCTCGGGCGGACAGCGCCAAAGACTGGCAATTGCCCGTTGTTTGGCCACAAAACCAGAGCTGATCATCGCTGATGAAATTGTTTCTGCACTCGACGTTTCGATTCAAGCCCAGATTGTAAATCTGCTCTTGAAGATTCAAAAAGATACAGGCTTGTCATTTATTTTCGTTACGCACGATGTTGCTGTCGCTCGCTATGTAGGTAACCGTGTAGCGGTGATGTATTTAGGAAATGTTGTTGAGATTCTTCCGGCGGAATCATTGCCGGAGGCTGCAGAACACCCATATACGATTGCCTTGTTATCAGCGGTACCGAGTATGAATCCGAAGGCTAAGGAAGATCGAGTTGCTTTACAGGGAGAAGTTCCAAGTCCAATCGATATGCCAAGCGGATGTGCTTTCTCAACTCGCTGCCCAGCTGTGATGGATATTTGCCGATCAGAACGACCAGTCCTAAGAATTTCTAATATTTCAAAGGGTGATCATCAAGTCGCCTGCCACCTAAACAAAGGAGCAAAGTAATGTCGAGTAATCCAAAGTTATTGCGAGGCGTTGTTCCTCCAGTGTGTACGCCATTTACTGCTGACTATGAAGTTGATGAGAAATCTTTGCGTCGCCTGATCAATCATTTAATTGATGGTGGTGTACATGGACTTTTTGTTTTAGGTTCGACAAGTGAAGTTGCGTACTTAACTGACAAGCGCCGTGCAGATGTAATTCGTATTGCTTTAGATGAAACCGCTGGACGTGTTCCTGTTGTTGCGGGCGCAATCGATATGACAACCTTTCGAGTTAATGATCATGTGCGTGCTGCCGTTGAGGCTGGAATTGATGGCATTGTTTTAACCGCTCCTTTCTATGTGCGTACACACCCAGAAGAGATTGCACTTCATTTCAAACTCGTGAAAGAGGCATGTGGGGATGTCCCGCTATACGCTTATGACATTCCCGTTGCAGCAAATGGTGTAAAGCTTGAGACCTCAACCGTCCTAAAAATGGCTAAAGAGGGCGTAATCCAAGGGTTAAAGGACTCTTCAGGTAATGATGCTGGAATTCGTGCCGTTGTTTTGGGAGCACAAAAGTTGGGATTAAAGGATTTTGTAGTCCTTACTGGTTCCGAGTTAACCGTTGATTCCGCTTTAATGGCAGGTGCGCATGGCGTTGTTCCTGGAATCGGAAACATAGATCCTGTTGGGTACGTAAAGATCTTTGATTATGTTGCAGCTGGTGATTACAAGGCTGCTCGGGCCGAACAAGAGCGATTAACTGAAATGTTTGGATTAGTAGATGTTGGCGCACCAAGTCGTATGGGTCGTGGTTCATCTGCCCTTGGAGCTTTTAAAGCGTCATTGAAATTACTTGGAATCATTGAAGATGGACGCACAGCTCCACCGCAAATTCCACTTAATTCGGATGAGATTGCAGCAATTATCCCATTCCTAAAGAATGCAGGCCTTTCAGTTAAGTAATGAAAGAAAAAGTTCTAGCTGTTCGCGGGGTAGGCGGATACCGCCAGTATCGAATCCCTGCGCTGGCTGTTACTCCATCGGGTCGAATCATCGCAATTTATGATGCGCGCTTTGATTTTGATGATTTGCCATCACCTATCGACCTTGTGATTCGCACCAGCGATGACAATGGCGAAACATGGAGTGAACAGGCTATCTTTCGCGAGCATGATGGTGTGAGTGGTTATGGTGATGCAAGCATTATTGTCGATCCAAATTATGGTAAACAAGGAAAGGTTATTGTTCTTTATCAATACACACAGCATGCCGGATTCTTTGAGAGCTCTACTGGGACGGATCTCAATGACCCATTAATTGCGCAGATATGTATCTCTACTTCAGATGATGATGGAAATACGTGGAGTCACGGTTACATCACGGATCAACTAAAGAGTGAAAATCTATTCGGAATTTTTGCAACATCTGGAATGGGTGGAGTAATAACACATGGAAGTTTTGTTGGAAGGCTTCTACAAACCTTTGTTTTAAGGGATTCTGAGCTGTATTCGGCTATTGGATTTAGTGATGATCATGGAAAAACCTGGTCTCTAGGGGCAAAGATTCCTGGTGGAAATGAAACAGCAATCACAAGCCTTAACGATGGAAGCATTCTCTTTCACTCACGGGGTACCCCCTTTCGTTTATCTGGTCGCTCATTTGATGGCGGTCAAACAATTGTTGATTTCGGTCCAGACCAAGCATTGCCAGATCCAAGTGACAATGGTTCTCTCACAACTCTTCGTAACGGTGAATTAATCTGCACCCATAACAATGATTCCAGTTTGAGAATGAATACAGTGTTAAAGAAATCCAGAGACGGTGGGATGAGTTGGCCCGAGCAATATCTACTTGAAAAAGGTAGTTCAGCCTACTCAACAGCGTGTGAATTACGGGATGGGTCTATCGGTGTGCTCTTTGAGAGAAATGCTTATGTGGAGATGGTGTTCATGAAGATCGAGATAAGTGAATTTATGAGCATTGAGGACGATAAAGGTTCTATTGAGGATGATGCGAAATTAACAATCATTCCTCGATTTATTCGACCAGGACGCACTCACACAAATAATCAACTCAAGGTAAAGAGTCCAACGGTCCCTGAAGTAGATATGGGTGTATGGAGAGCCTCTGAAAGAAAAGAGGTAGGCGCGGAGGGTGGTTCAACGAGCGGAGATGTTTTGTACACAACTCATGAACTCAATGAAATCATGGGTGCGATATCACCTGGTTTACACCTCAATGATGAGATAAGAATTAGTGGAAAACTTGAGAATAAATCCAAAGATACATTCAACAAGGTTTCTCTTCGGGCAGTATCTGGCACAACAATCAAAGAGGAGCAAGAATTACTACCTGGAAGCTCTCTAACATTTCTGGATTACCGACAAACCGTCTCTGTCGAGGATATTGAACGCGGCTATGTTGAAATAGCTGTTAAATGGCTGGAAGATGAGGATGTGCGGGGTATTGAGAAGCTCCGCTTATCTATCGAGAGCGGTTTACCTATCCGATAGGATTGATTAGTGAAAAACTTCAAGGTTGCAATTGTTGGCGCCGGTCCTGCTGGTTACTTTGCAGCACAAGCATTACAAAACCTTGCAAATGATCAACAATCTTTTTCAATCGACATGATTGAACGCTTACCAACTCCTTGGGGATTGGTAAGAAGCGGTGTTGCGCCAGATCATCCAAAGATCAAAACCGTGTCAAAGGTCTTTGAAAAGATTGCAAATACAGAAAACTTTAGATTATTTGCCAACGTCGAAGTTGGTGTGGATGTAACAGTTGCGCAGCTGAAAGAAAAGTATGACGCTGTAATTATTGCGACAGGCTCCTCCATTGGTAAGAAGCTAGGTATTCCTGGCGAAGAGCTGCGGGGATCACTATCTGCAGCGGTTTTTGTGCCTTGGTACAACGCTCACCCTGATTTTGTT
>JACCDG010141156.1_pt1 | contig 10214 bp, 6 predicted proteins | sample 7442471 | NCBI WGS metagenome assembly JACCDG01 (sample SAMN15323444, study PRJNA562643) | freshwater metagenome | isolation source: river surface water | place: USA:Blue River Watershed | collected 2017-08-17 | reverse complement strand
GGTCATCCTGTCCGATGGCGATGTGGTGTTCCAGCCGCGCAAGATCGATCGCTCCGGCTTGTATGAGGCCGTGGAGGGGAATGTCCTGATCTATATTCACAAAGAGAAAGAATTGGACGATGTCGAGCAGCGGTATCCGGCCGACCACTATGTTCTGGTCGACGACAAGTTACGCATTCTCACCGCGGTGAAGGCCTATTGGGGCGAACGGGTGACGACGGTGTTTCCACGTCAGGGGCACTATGCGACCGACCCCGAGGTGTTGCGGGCTTTTCCGGCCGCAGATCTGTCGATCGAGTGTATTGGTGATCTGTTGAAGCTGGATCAGCCGGCGTTGCGTGCGGCCGCGCGACAGCGTTGAGTGCACGCACCGGGCCCATGCGGTTGACATCGTTGCGGCTGAATCGTAGCCTATGCATTCCACCACCGACAGGGCAGGTCACTGATGGCGCCCGAACATTCCCGCAAATCACTCTGGTCCACTCCGCTCGGCCGGCGGCAGCTGTTGAAACGGCTGGGCCTGGCCGGTTCTCTCCTAGCTCTTGGCGCTTCCGGCCCTATGGCCGAGGCGTTCGCCACAGATCTCGCACCATCCGGAACAGCCACCGGAGATATCCCGCTCCGCCAATTGGGAAAGACCGGCGTGAAGGTGTCGGCGATGTGTTTCGGCGGCGCCCATTGGGGGCGCAACCCCGACGATGCCGAAGCCATTCGCATTCTGCACGAGGCCATCGATGCCGGCATGACCTTCCTCGACAACGCCTGGGAATACAACGGTGGACGCAGTGAAGAATTGATGGGCAAGGGCCTGCAGGGCAAGCGGCAGCAGGTGTTCCTCATGACCAAGGTCTGCTCGCATGGACGCGACAAGAAGGTGGCCATGCAGCAACTGGAGGAGTCACTGCGCCGCCTCAAGACCGACTATCTCGATCTCTGGCAGATTCACGAAGTGGTGTACGAAGACGATCCCGATCGGCATTTCGTCCCGCACGGCGCTGTGGATGCGTTGCTGGAGGCGAAGCAGCAGGGAAAAGTGCGATTCGTCGGCTTCACCGGCCACAAACACCCGAAGATTCATCTCAAGATGCTGTCGCACGGCTTTCCGTTCGATGCCTGCCAGATGCCGTTGAATGTGTTCGACGGCACCTACCGCAGTTTTGAGCACGAGGTGCTCCCGGTGTTGGCGCAACGAGGGATCGGTGCACTGGGGATGAAGAGTTTGACCGGCAATGCCGAGCCGATTAAGCAGGGTGTTGTCACGCCCCAAGAGGCGATCCGGTATGTGTTGAGTTTGCCGATCGCGTCGTTGGTGAGCGGGATTGATTCGCCGCAGGTCCTCAAGCAGAACCTCGACATTGTTCGCCGCTTCAGCCCGATGACAGTGGCCGAAATGGAAGGGTTGCGTGCGCGGGTCGCCACGTACGCGATGGACGGCCGGTTCGAACTGTTCAAGTCCACCAACCGGTATGACGGCCCTATCGGCCGCCAGCAGCACGGCATTTCCTAAGCGGTTAGATGCGTGCTCATCGATGCTTCGGCGACCTCCCGACACAGTCACTCCTCTCACCGGTTCATCGCCAGTCTACTGCCCCGAAGCCTGATGCTCCCAGGAGGACATACATCAAGCTGACTGTGCTCACGGTCTGGTCGCGGTATTCCACGTTCGGGTAACTGGCGTTCCGCTGTGCCACGGCGTACCGCAGCGCGATACCGTGCCGGTCGAACAGGCGCAGGGTCAACGCCGCATCGCCACGCATGATGTTCTCCTGGCCATTGCCTTCCGGCGACAGCACGCGACTCACATAATATTCCCGTCCGGTGAAGTCGATCATGGCCCGATTGCCAAAGATGAGCCGGAGGGCGAGCAGCGCCTGCGGCGTCAGGCCGTAGTGATAGTCCCGTTCCTCACGTCGTTGGATACTGCCGGCCGCGCCATATCCCGCCCCGCCCAAGGCCGTCCCCTGTAAGGCGATGCCCTCGGAGAGCCACGTCTGCCAGACGGTTCCGAGTGAAAGGGCGGTACTCGACACTCTAAACACCTGCGGCGAGATATAGTCGTAACTGCCAAACAGGCCCCAGAGTCCGCGGGTGTGGTCGCCCGGTGCGTACGTGGTTCCCGCGAGAAGCCCTCGCGTATTAAGACTCTCCAGTGTGTTGGCCGTGACGGCGGTCACGTGAAAGTCGAAGTAGTCGAAGGGGCGCGCGTACTGATAGCCCTGTTTGCCCGGGAGGCCGTAGGTCAACGTCAGGTCGCCGACCGCACCATGTTCGCGCACGTTGGATGAGACATTGTGGCTGCTGGAGGTCAGTGTGCCGCCGGCTTCCATTCTGAAAAATGTGGCGGGTGTGTAGCTGGGAAAGACCGCGTCGAATCGACGGCCGAAGACGAGACGGTTGAACCCGGTCGGCGGCGAGATGGCAGCTGCGGCGACTTCGCGCAAGAAGCCCGGTCGTCCGTCATCTACCTCCAGTACCAGGCTCGCCATTCGGAAGAGCGCTTCACCGAGAAAGCTGCCACCGATCGGCGTGGCGATCATGTCGTTGATCGATGGGTTGGTCCGTTCGCCTCCGATCTCCCAGGCGAAGCTGCCCGCCGTGCTGTAGAGGAAGGATTCCCAGAACGACAAACCGGAAGATCGGGTCAGGCCGTAATAGACGCTGCCGCCGTAGGGGTGAAGAAACTGGTTGATCTTGAACTGATCGTTGTCGATGACCCACTTCGAGTCGGTCAGATGCTGATGGATGGTACTGCCGCTGGTCCGATAGTCTTCCCGCGGTTCGACGAAATGGCGATCGTATTGGTTCAGGAGAAAAATGTAGGTCAGGATCTCGGCGGCAGGGATCACATAGCTGCTCCCTGTGCCCTTCTCCCAATTCAGGCGCTGGGAAGACGACGTCTGTTCCAGTGACGCAGGCGGGCCGACCAGTGCAGTCTGATGGTTGGCGGTGATATCGATCGCTGGTGGCGCATCTCCAAAAGACCTCGCACAATCGATCAGTCCCATCGAAAGCATGAGCAGGAGACAGACGCTGGTCGGGCCATGAACGATTACGCGACGCATACTGAGGACTCAGTGTGTCGTAGCCGTGGCGAACCGATCACTAGGCAAGTCCCTGGTCTTATACACAATAGGCCTCAACCCGTTCAGGCCTCCCTTCACCTACCACCTTTCTTGCACCATCGCTCCGCCAGATTGTCGGGGCAGACATCCAAGAGCCAGGTCGTTGGTGCACGTGGCTGTATCCGTTTGGTTATGCGACGTATCTGATGTGATACGTAGATCGTGTTGGAGACGGCAGCGCCAGGCTCACGGTTTCACAACACGTTCCGGAACCTGGATCATGCCTGTCTGCCGTTTCTTGCCGCGTCGATCAAGCCACCCGCGTGACGGCAAGGCAATACCACCATTTCGTCTTCACCCTTTCCCGCGATGGAGCATTTCGGATGGCAAGGATCCTGCTAGGGCACTGGGCAGGCAGGCGGACGTCTGTCGTAGGGATTGCGCCCGGGGGCTGAGGAATGTGGAGGATTGGTATGGCATCGAGAACGATCATCGTAAGTAGTCTTGTCGGCGGAGGCCTCTTGCTCGCCGTGATGGGCATCCAGGTGGAGGTGATTTCTGCCGCGAATCCGGCTCCAGGGCAGGAGGTGCAACACGAGGAGGATCTGGACCCCACCGCTCAGGAGATTCTGGACCTGGCGAAGGAAATGGATTTTCAATCCATGCGGGTTCGGGCACGGACTTTTGAGCCGATGCTCGATGACATACTGAAACCCGGGCAGAAGCCCATGGCCATTGCGCTCGGCAAGGCATTGTTCTGGGACAGCCAGCTGGGGCGTGACGGGCAAGCCTGTGCGAGCTGTCATTTTCACGCAGGGGCGGATAACCGGCGGCGGGGGCAACTCAACGGGGGACGCGGGAATGACGGAAAGCCGGGGTCCATTAATTCGACACGCAGCGGCGGAGCAGGAGACGCGACGTATGCCCTTCAGTCCGGCGATTTTCCCTTTCATGCGCTGAAGGATCCTCAAAAGAATACCTCGGACGTGCTTTTCGATACCAATGATGTGGTTGGCTCACAAGGCATCGTGAGCGCAGGCCCCAACCCAGGACGCGGCACGACGGGACGGAACGCCCCGACCGTTATCAACGGAGGGTTTCAATTCCGCACCTTCTGGGACGGCCGGGCGAACAATCACTTTAACGGCGTGAGTCCGTTCGGCCGACGAGAGACAGCGGATCCACTGAGTCAGCCTGACTCAAACGAGGACAAGACTGCAAAGTCGCGGCACCAACTGATGCGGGTCGTGATGGAGGCAGGGGATCGGCCTGGTTCATCGAAGTCCTACGTGCGGCCGGTCTCCTTGGATCTGCGAAATGCCGCCTTGGCGTCTCAAGCGCTCGGCCCTCCTGTCGACCCCGTCGAGATGGGCGGCCAAACCTGGCTCGACCTTGGGCACAAGATGCTGACGAAGATTCCGCGTCCGTTGTATCGGCAACGCGTGGCTCCGAACGACAGCGTGCTGGGTCCGTGGCGCCATGCCTCGGACGGATTGCGCGTGAGTTATCGCGAGCTGATCCAGCGGACGTTCCGTGACCATTGGTGGCGCGATCCCCGTGATCCCAGCACGCTCAAGCAGGACGAATTGCCGCTGATCGAACATAACTTTTCCCTCTTCTTCGGGATCGCGGTGATGCTCTATGAGTCCACCCTCGTTTCCGATCAGTCGCCGTTCGATGAGCACATCGCCTCATTGAAGGGAAAACCCGGCGCCAAACCGTTGAGCGGCGATGCCGCCCTCGGATTCTCCGTGTTCATGACGGGCGGGAAATGTGTGGATTGCCATAGGGGCCCGGAGCTGAGCGTGTCCGGGTTCGAGTCGCAGCGGGCCAACAAAGAACATCGTGAGCAGGTGGAGCTGATGCGAATGCGGGGGCCGGCCGGCGAGCCCACCTCAATGTATGACAGCGGGTTCTACAACTTGGGTGTGCGTCCTTCGAATGAAGATGTCGGCGTGGGCGGGGAGGATCGCTTCGGGTATCCCTTGTCGCTGACGAAGCAGTATCTCCCGCACGTCAGGACCGGCCAAGGAATGGTGGACGAATTCACCGTCGATCCTTGCGGGTTCGCCATTCAACCGTGCGAGCCGATCGAGCGGCCGGAATTGGTGGGGGTGGCCGTGAAGGGCGCATTTAAAACGCCGAGTCTTCGCAATGTCGAATTGACGGGGCCCTACATGCACAACGGGGGCATGGCGACCTTGCGACAGGTAGTCGAATTCTATAATCGCGGCGGTGACTTCCCCAACAATGAACAATCGCCGGATATCAAACCGTTGTGGCTGAACGATGTGCAAGTACGATCGTTGGTGGCGTTTCTCAACAGCTTGACGGACGAACGGGTGCGCTGCGAACAGGCGCCGTTCGATCACCCTGCGCTGACGATTTCGGACGGGTATCGACAAGAGGCGAATGGCACCTATCGGGAAATCCGACGGGACATTCCGGCCATTGGGCGAAGCGGGAGGCCGAAAGCCGCTTGTTTGAAATCATTCGAGGACGAGTTGCGCCTCGACGCTGGAAAGAGAGGGAACTCGTAATGACAATTTCGCGACGCGACATGATGAAATGGGGGCTAGCGGCTGCCGCAGGTCTGTGGGTTCCGGGGAAAGGGAGTCGCGCGTGGAGCCATTCCCAGTCGACATGCCCGATTTCCGAAGAGGCCAAGGAGATTGCGGCCCGGATTCTGGGGGACTGGAACAGTCCCTGCACACGACCGTTTGCGGTTCCCATGCCGGTGCCGCCCGTGCAACAGCCGGTGGGCTTGCTGAATCCGGTACCGTCCAAGGAGCCGAGTTCGGATCCAGGCGAAGGCCGAAAGATGTCGCACCAGCAGTTCGAAGCCCTGTTCCAGAACCCCCAGCGGCCAGTCACCCTGTATGAAGTGCGTCAGCAGGAGTTTCTCCATTCCTTCCATCCGGATCTGCCGCTGCAGCCGGTCTGGGGATTCAACGGGCATTCGCCCGGCCCCGTGTACCATGGGCGATATGGTCGCCCGATTATCCTGCGAAACTGGAATTTGCTTCCCGAAGTGACAGCGTCGCCCAGGGAGAAGTCCAAGGCCAAGTTCCATGAGTTCGGCTGTCACTTTGTCTCGACCCATTTACACAACGGACACACGGCGCCGGAGAGCGACGGCAATCCTCGTAATTTTTGGAAGAACGGGTCCTTCTACGACCAGTGTTATGCCAATCAGTACGCGGGGTATGAGCTGAATCCGGCTGTCCAGGATGGGTACTCCGCGGCAGGGGATCCTCGAGAAGCGTTGGGAACGCTGTGGTATCACGACCACATGCATGACGCGACGGCGGCCAATGTGTACAAAGGGCTCACTGGTATGTTCCTGCTGTTTGATGAGCTCGATTCGGGTAACGAGCTGGACCCCAATCCCATGGCGCTCCGGTTGCCGAGCGGAGAATATGATGTGCCGATTCTGTTGACCGACAAGGTCTTCGATCCGGCCGACGGCCTGCTGTATCTTGACCTAAACAACACGGCGGGGGTGGTCGGGGATAAGGTCCTGGTGAACGGCGTGGTTCAGCCGTACTTTCAGGTCGCCCGACGCAAGTACCGCTTCCGGTTCGTCAATGCCGGGCCGTCCCGGTTCTACCAACTCTTCCTCAGTCACGGCATGACCTTCACGCAGATTTCCAATGACGGGAATTTGCTGGAGCGCCCCATCGAACGGCAGACACCCACACGGTTGGGTGTGGCTGAGCGGATTGACGTCATCATCGATTTCTCCAACGCGAAGTTGGGGGATCAAATCTGCCTGGAAAACCGATTGCGCCACATCAATGGTGCCAAACCTGCGGACATTGAAAGCAAAGGCGTGCCGTTGCTGCGATTCGATGTCGTGCGCGATGCGCCGGACCCAAGCCGGGTGCCGCAGATTTTGCGCAAACGGCCTGACGTGTCCGGTGAAGTTCCGCGCTGTGCTGCGAAGCGGGAGTTTGAATTCAATCGTAGCAAGGGGAGTTGGACGGTGAACGGCAAGCCGTACACGGATGGTGAAGTCGTCGCCCACGTGCAGCGCAACTCCTCAGAGATCTGGACGTTCAAAAACGGCGGCGGGGGATGGGATCATCCTATTCACGTGCATCACAATGAGTTTCTGCTGCGAACACGCAACGGCCTCCCTGTCTCAGACAGCGAGGCCGGGCGAAAAGATGTCGTGCGGTTGGATCCCGGGGGAGAGGTTGAACTGCTGATGCGATTCAGAGACTTTACCGGTCAGTATCCCATTCACTGCCACAATGTGTTGCATGAGGACCATGCCATGATGGTGATGTTCGAAATCGTCGATGGACCGGATGTGCCCTGTCCGGACAAAGACCGTCCGACCCGGGACGAGCCGAGAGTGGGATGTCACCCTGGCTCCGGACATCAGCACGGCAAGTAACCGGTTAGATCTTTCCCGATCGCTGTGCTCGATCACGTTGCAGGCTGGCGGTGGCACCTCGTTGGGAATCGGCACCTGCCCATCTGGCGAATTGCTGCGTCAGGCCTCGCACGTGGCCCAGGTAGGTGGCGACGTCATGATCGCCACATTTCTGATGGGGTGTGAGGCGGAATCCTCTGGCGGCAAAATCCCGTCCGGCCCCGGCCCCGCACAGATGGATGACTGCGGCAAGGTCCAACCTCTGGCGTGCGCCGGCGGGCACCCCACGGCGAAGCGCGAGCGCTGAGGCGATGTCGCGATCGAGGGAGGCCGCCGTCAATTCGATCGCATGGCTCGGCAGTACGCGACTGTACAGGCTGTTGAACCAACACGAGCGCAGATCGTGCCAGGCACCGTCTTGCACGACGGTATGGTCGTGGACGCAATAGCGCTTCGCGGCGTGGAACGTGCCGTCGGTCATCTGATACATGCCCACCGCGCTGGAAGCCGGGCGATACCATTCGAACGGATTCCACGACCAGCGCCATCGCCAGTAGGTCCGCGCCACAGGATTCCCACCGCCCTCCACCTGCGCCAGCGCGGCGAGCAGTTCAGGCGCCACGGACGGCGTTGCATGGTCTCTGAACAGTGAGCCGTACTGTCGCCAGGTTTCCTGCGGGCTCTTGTCCAACGTGTTGTCCAGCGGGAAGAAGACTTCGGTGGGTTTCTGAACCGCATGGTAGGTCCAGTTTGCCACTAGCCAACACCCGATGAGCAGTCCCGGGATGATGACGATGCGCAGAACCGGGTGCGTGTTTCCCACGGCACGGAGGAAGGCGCGAAGGTTTCGCCAGCGGGAGGACACGAACCGGCTGAGCGCTGCGACCGTGACGCGGCGCCGAGCGGATCGTCTCCGATGTGCGATAGGGCTTGTGTGGTGGGCCGATCTGGTCCCCATGCCCTCACTATAACCGAAATCGATATGAGATCCCTGGTCTTATTCGAGGATGCGCAGGCGGGATCTGGCGGCGAACGCGTGACATGTCAACGCCGTGGTCTGGCCGAGTGATGTTCCTCGGCTGCGCGTTAACGGCCGCGATGGCCACCGCCGCCGTGGGAATGGCCGCCGCTGCTCATCGACCCACCGGATGGGCGCGGCGCCATGCTGACCGACGGGCCTGGGTGCGAGGCCGACGGCATGTGCTGAATATTCGGGGAACTGGGCCGCCAGAAATGGTTGGGGTGAAGTTGATACGGGGGCGGCTGCGGTCTGTATTGCGGAGTCGCCGGAACGGATCGAGGCGTCGGAATCACCACCACATCACCAACTTTGGCTTGCTGGCCCTGGCTGTTGAGGAGCGGCGGGGCCTGATATGGATGCAGATGCGGTAGAGGCGGAACCAGCAACGAAGGGCGCGGCGTCGTAGCGACCGGTGGTTGTGCCGGTGGGGCGCTGGTGTTCGCTGTCATCATCCGTTGCGCCAGCGGGAGGTGGCGATGATGCGGCGAGAGGCGTTGGGCTTGCAGCAACAAGCCATTGATGCCTGAGACTCCGAGCCACGGATAGGAGTAGAAGCCGACTGTTGGATAGGTCCAACTCGTCCAGGCTTGCGAAAGCAGCGCGTTGGCCTGCATCTGGTCGAGCATGTCCTGACGTTGATCCGTGTATTGCTGCACGTCTGAAGGAATAGAGACGGCGGCCAGCGCCCGATTCGTGTCGTCGACCTGTGCCTGGAGTCGATCGGTCTCTGCCTGGAGCGCGAGGAGTTCCTGTCGGGCCTGCTCGTTTTCCCTGAGCGCGGTAATGGCCTTCGCGACATCATGGAGGTCGATTTCTGCCGTGAGGTCGACACGAACCACGATCTGGTCCTGCTCCAGCCTCGTCGACACCGATTGATCGAGTACTTTCACCACACCTGCGGTGAAGCTACGGATATCATCCCGCGTGACGGCGAGGTTCCGCACTTCGGTGATGCGCTCGACATAGGTCGCGACCTGCTCGAGCGCGTCCTTCTTCGCGGATTCCGTCGCCAGGCGGATGGCGTCGGCGCGACTGTCATGATCACCCATGCGGTATTCACCGCTCGCGGAGATGGTCCGCACATCGGCCGCGTGTGACCGATCTTCAGACGCCACGGCCGGCGCTGTCGTTTCCGGAGTTACCGGCGCGTCGAATCTGCGCTGCGATAGCTGGGGGCGGTATTTCTCCGGCACCGACTCCAGTTCGTTGGTAAACGTCTGTACGCCTTCGTCGTTCGTGTAGCTATAAATCGTCGTCGAGGCAAAGGTTGAGGCAGTAAACAATGAGAAGGCGAAGGAACAGAGTGCGAGTCGTGCTGCGGTGTTCAGCGAGGAGCGGGAGAAGAACATGGTACAGCCTCCCGTGTGGTGACGAGTTCAGGATATCACAGGGCGGGGAGCCAATACTGCCGGGTGCGGCTTAGATATGTTGGGGGAATGCACGGGTGGGTTTGTCGTGTCCTTCTGGAGGTCATTGCCCATGATGGAGCGGGATCTCGGGATTTTCTGGCGCCGCATCCAATACGCGCTAGGATGGATTCAGCCCATGCTACTGCTCAAACGAACCATCGCTGTCTTGCTTGGTCTGGTCCCCCTCATGCTCGTTGGAGTTGGGGTGGTCATGGGTGTGAGGGAAGTTCGGCCTCATGATCCATCATGGTACTCGGTGCGAGGAGAGACAGTCCTCAGCGACGCCTTCCTCCATGCGGCTGTGGGATGTGTGGGCTTATTCGGCTGCCGGCGGCTGTGGC
>JACCDG010919066.1_pt1 | contig 10215 bp, 10 predicted proteins | sample 7442471 | NCBI WGS metagenome assembly JACCDG01 (sample SAMN15323444, study PRJNA562643) | freshwater metagenome | isolation source: river surface water | place: USA:Blue River Watershed | collected 2017-08-17 | reverse complement strand
TTGCGTTTGATTGATTTAAGGGGACGTATTCATCACCAACAATCCATTTCAGGCGATGCATCCATCGATCTTTCATCGATGCCTACAGGTACTTATCTGCTTCAACTTCAAGGAGTCAATCAATCAAGCGATTCACATCTCGTGGTGAAAGAATAATCTATTTCGGTTGATTATCCTCGGCGCATTCAAAAACCTGCTGAGCTCGTCCATTTTCATAGGCGGCCGAGCTAACAAAACGAAATGCAGAAGGATTTGCCATCGAGCCAACGAACCGAATGTCTGCTCCTATTAAACGGGTATCGTGTTGATGGTTAACGATGCGACCTTATCAGCAGTGCAACCCCTTTCACCATAAATGCATGATAACATGAAGGCCTGGGAAAACTGTCTAAAAAAGATAAATCAATGTGGATGTTAGCGATGTAAATGTCGAAATTTGTGGCAATACACAGATGGTGGAGTCTGTTCAAGGGTGATGTGGCGGTTCGAATGGAACGGAAAAAAGCAGGTAATAAATGCCAGCCATGGCCATTAATCCGATGAGTAAAACCAAGCAAACAAATTGCCATTTGCGGGGTAATTTTGACGAAATCCAATAGGCAACAATCCCTCCTAATCCATTTAATAGGATATCATCTACGTCAAAAATGCCTAAGTTCAGCGCTGTTTGCACGCATTCGATGGCCAAAGCGAGACCAAAACTTAGGAGCGAGATTCGACGAAACGAAACGAAATTGCTACTTAATGCATATAAAAATCCAAGTGGGCATAGTAAGGCTAGGTTTCCAGCCAAATTTAGGCCCGTAATGAGAAGCCCTTTTTCGCCCCGAAAATAGGCCATCATCGTTTCGAAAGGAACCCAATTTGCGGGCCCTGTTTGTGTTCCGCCAAAATAAAAACGCATATTACCCACCAAAACCATGTCCATGTCTTTGAAGACAACGAATTTTAGTAAAAAGAGCAGGTAAATGAGAGCAGTTATTCTCGCTATTTTGTCCATTAGGATAACAAATACACATTCAAAGGTAAATTAAAATGGGATAAAATGGGTATTTATTTGAATTTCAGTAAGTTTGAAATTGAGAACCTATTCAACCCTATGAAACAATTACAAACCCTGGACTACTTGGTCTTTTTCCTGTATTTTATCTCGGTAACAGGATATGGCTATTGGGTTTATCAAAAGAAAAAGAAAGCCGAAATTTCCACCAAAGACTTTTTCCTAGCAGAGGGTTCCTTGACCTGGTGGGCTATAGGAGCTTCATTGCTGGCCTCCAACATTTCCGCCGAACATTTTATAGGCATGTCGGGCTCCGGCTTCGCCATCGGATTGGCCATCTCGTCTTATGAATGGATGTCGGCCGCCGCCCTCGTCATCGTCGCCGTTTTCTTCATTCCCATCTTTCTCAAAAACAAGATTTATACGATGCCACAATTTTTGTCGCAGCGCTATAACAATACCGTGGCAACGATAATGGCCGTTTTTTGGCTGTTGTTGTATGTATTTGTCAACTTGACCTCGATCCTCTATTTGGGTGCCTTGGCGATTGAAAGCATTACCTCCATTCCCTTTTTATATGCGATGGTAGGCTTAGCGGTTTTCGCCATTTTCATCACCTTAGGGGGCATGAAGGTGATCGGGTACACGGATTTTATCCAAGTGATTGTATTGATTTTAGGTGGATTGGTGGTAACTTATTTAGCGCTCGATATGGTTTCCGATCGCTTTCATAGCGGAGGTGTTTTGGGCGGATTATTGGAGTTGCGGTCACAGGCCGACGATCATTTTCACATGATTTTTTCGGAAGGAGATAAATACTACGATGCACTTCCGGGCTTCGCGATTTTGTTTGGGGGGATGTGGATTAACAACCTGAATTATTGGGGATGTAATCAATACATCGTCCAACGGACTTTGGGGGCGGATTTACCCACGGCCCGCTCGGGGATTTTGTTTGCGGCTTTCTTGAAATTATTGATGCCGTTGATTTGTGTAATTCCTGGGATTGCGATGTATGTCTTATACCAAAACGGTGCCTTCCACCAAGAAATGTCGATTGACGGAATCATGAAGCCGGACCACTCGTATCCAACGCTGATGAACCTTTTGCCTGCGGGACTAAAAGGCCTTTCTTTTGCGGCATTAACGGCTGCCATCGTTGCCTCATTAGCTGGAAAAAGCAATAGCATCTCGACCATTTTTAGCTTGGACATTTATAAAAAATCCTTGAATCCAAATGCTTCCGAAGCTCAAACGGTATGGGTCGGGCGCATCGCGATTTGGGTTTCTTTTGGAACCGCCTTGTTGATCGCACCGCAGTTGCGCCAACTGGAACAAGCCTATCAATTCATACAAGAATATTCCAACTACCTAACACCCGGCGCGTTTGCCTTATTCTCATTGGGCTTATTCTGGAAACGCACAACTTCAACCGCCGCAATTGTCGCTGCCGTTGCCTCCATCCCGCTCGTGGTATTGTTCAAGAATTTGCATACTTTTATTGGCGGAAATCCGATTCCATTTTTGAATGTAACCACTTGGGTATATTTTATTTTGGTGGCCTTGATGGTCTTGATTTCCTTGGCAGATCGTTCTAGCATCGATAATCCGAAAGGCTTAGCCGTGGAACGCGCCGACTTCAAAGTCAGCAGCCAGTTTGCCATTATTTCGATTTTAATTATGGGCATAGTAGCAGCCCTTTATACGGTATTTTATTAATTTGAATCATGGAAACTACGACAAAAGAAAAATCCGAATTTCGCAATTACGAACAAGGAGATATTACGGCGGCTGTTAAAGAGCATTACCGTAAAATGCGTTCACGCCAGACCTATGAGTATGTTTTGCGCATGAAGAAAAAGTATTTAACCTTCGATCATCCGATGGATTTATGGGAAATGATGGAGCGTTTGAATGTTTTAGTGGACGTTTCTGACCCGGATTTGAACCTACCCAACATCATACATTTATTGCAATCTGCCGAAGGATTACGCGCTGAAGGCCGTCCGGATTGGATGCAATTGGTGGGTTTAATTCACGATTTGGGCAAGGCCATGTACTTGTTCGGTTCTGATGAAGACGGCACCTCACAAGCGGAGCAATGGGGCTTGGTGGGCGATGTATTTGTGGTAGGCGCGAAGCTTCCTGATTCATGCGTATATCCAGAATTTAATGCCTTGAATCCTGATATGCAGGATCCGCGTTACAATACCGATTTAGGGGTTTACGAAGCGGGTTGTGGGTTGGATAATTTACATTTGGCATGGGGGCATGATGAGTATTTATATCAAGTTTTGTCTAATCATGCCGATAATAAAATTCCCGAAGCAGGCATGGCGATGATTCGTTATCACTCGTTCTATCCATGGCATTCTGGGGGTAGCTACCGTCAGTTTATGACAGCGAAAGACGAACAATATTTGGAATGGATTCATGATTTCAACAAATACGATTTGTATACCAAATCACCCGTCGTGCCCGTGTACGAAGAATTGAAATCCTACTACATACCGATAGCCGAGAAGTATTTAGGTAAGGGGCCAATCAACTGGTAATATGAAAAAATCATTTAATAAATACCTCTACGTCGGCTTTGTCCTATTGGGGCTGTACGAATTATTCGCAAAACACGATGCTTTAGAAGCTGCAACTCGATTTGGAATCGCCTTGGCTTTCGACCCGTTTGATACGGATCAGCCTTGGAAGGAACGGCCAACGTGGCAAAAAGGCGTATTAATTTTTCACTTAGCGGTGGTTGCCGGTTTGTTTGGGTATGAGGTAGGTAGTTCGGATGATTTAATTCAAGGCATCAAAGACGGCTGGAACGGAAAATAATGTACATCTCACTCACGGGCTTAAAGCCCAAAGGATTCTTCGCCTATATTCGGTTTTGGTTCTTGGCCATCCCCTCATTCCGTCAGGCCCAAACGGCCGAGGGGAATCTCCATTGTGATGTGAAAAAAATGCATGAATACCAATGCACGATAACTGCTTGGGAAAGCCGGGAATTGATGCTGGCTTATTTACGAAGCGGCGCACACCTCCAGGCCATGAAAGCTTTTCATAAAATTGCGACAGGGCCCACCTATGGGTATGAGTCGGAGGTCATCCCAACATGGGAGGAGGCATATGCTTTACTAAAGGAAAAGGGCAAAATGCACTAATTACGCGAGGTGAATTTTTGCATATCCAGGTACATGAGACCCCACGTATATCCATCCGGATCTTCGATGGTTCGTAATTGCATAAATCCTTCGTCGATCAAAGGAATCGTTTCGGATCCGCCTGCAAGCAATCCTTTTTCTGCAAGCAGATTTACTTGAGCCACGCTTTCCAAAGGCAAGGTAAATGAGGGTCCAGCGACCTGTTGAAAATCGGCCATGGGCTTATGAACATGCTGGGTTGAAAAAGCATGGGACTGCAACATCACATAAATTTGATCACTCCAAACCATGCATATTTGATCTTCCCCCGTGAAAGTTGGGTTAAGCGTAAAACCTAATGCCTCATAAAATAGTTTTGATTGCTGGAGCTTGGCAACCGGAAGGTTAATGAAGATTTGCTGTAATTTCGGTGTGGCCATATAGCTGGATTTCGCTTGCAAATATAGAAGATTATTGAAAACCGATTGGGCATGATGCCTGATAAGTCAAGCGTAGAATAAGCGATTAATTTGCTAATTTGGTCAAAATGAAAAGTAGATTCATGAAAAAAACATTGCTCTTGTGCTGCGGAATACTGGCAGCCTCCTTAACAAGCTTAGCGCAATCAGCGAAAGCACCAAGTAGTCCTGTTAAACCTGCCGATTCTTCCGTTGTGAAAAAACCCACATCGAAAGCAAAGTCTTACGAACAGGTCATTACGAAGGAAGCTAAATCCAAGAAAGGATTATTCCTCACCCACCAAGTTGGCGATAAATTCTATTTCGAAATCCCGAAGAAACATTTGGGCAAAGACATGTTATTGGTCAGCCAAATCGCCAAACTTCCTTCCGGCATCGGCGGAGGCTATGTGAACGCGGGAACATCTTCGCATGAGCAATTGATCGTTTGGGAGAAATTCCAAGAAAAGATTTTGATCAAAGTTAAATCTTATGCCTCCGTGGCAGCGGATTCCTTGCCGATAAGCTTGTCGGTGAAGGCCAACAATTACGAGCCTACTTTGTACATGTTTGACATTGAAACCTACAGCAAAGATTCAAGCAACGTGGTCATTGATGTGACGAAATTTTACAGCAGTGATATTCCGGCGATGAGCGCTTTAGATGCATCCTTGCGCGAAACGCATAAGGTCAAGAACTTAGATGCTACACGTAGCTTTATCCGTTCGGTTAAATCTTTCCCCTTGAACATTGAAGTACTTCAAGATTTCACCTACAATGCATCGAAACCATCCGCGACGGCTTATACGGAGACGATCAGTTTACAGATGAATCAGTCGATGATTTTATTGCCTGAGAAACCGATGAAGCCGCGTTTATTCGATCAGCGTGTCGGATATTTTACGCAAAAGCAATACGATTATTCGAGTGAGGAATTGAAATCAGATCAAAAAACCTACATCCAGCGCTGGCGTTTAGAACCGAAAGATATGGAGGCCTATAAGCGTGGAGAATTGGTAGAACCGATCAAACCGATTGTCTATTATTTAGATCCGGCGACTCCTGTCAAATTGCGCAAGCACATGAAAAAGGGCGTGGAAAATTGGCAAAAAGCCTTTGAGGCCGCGGGTTTTAAAAACGCCATTATTTGCAAAGACGCACCTACAAAAGAGGAAGATCCGGATTTTTCACCCGAGGATATTCGTTACTCGGTGATTCGCTATGTCGCGAGCACGACACGAAATGCGATGGGTCCAAGCGTGAGTGATCCGCGTTCTGGAGAGATTATTGAAAGTGATATCATTTGGTACCACAACCATTTGCGTTCGTACCGGAATCGATTCTTGTTGGAAACGGGCGCTGCGAATCCGCATGCACGAACGCTCAATACGCGCGATGAGGACATCGGTGAAATGATGGAAATGGTGATATCCCATGAGGTGGGACACGCTTTGGGATTCCCACATAACATGGGGGCGAGTAGTTCGTATGAAGTAGAGAATTACCGCAAGGCAGATTTCACGAATAAGGAAGGAATTTCAGCCAGCATCATGGATTATGCACGATTCAATTACATCGCGCAGCCGGGTGATCAAGGCGTTCGATTTATCCGGAAAATGGGACCCTATGATGATTATGCCGTGAATTGGGGATATCGTGTTTTGCCTGATGCCGCAACTCCTGAGGCGGAAGTACCTACATTGGATACGTGGATTGAAGCTAAGTCGGGCGACCCAAGATTCCGTTTTGGTAATCAGGGAACGACTTTTGACCCAAGTTCGCAAACGGAAGATGTGGGCAATGACCCTGTTCGCGCGAGTACCTACGCGGTGAAAAACTTGAAATATGTGGCAAAGAATTTAGCTGATTGGACGAGTAAAAAGACCAATGATTACGAAGATTTAATTGAATTAAATGACGAACTATTGAGTTCTTGGTCACGCTATGTAGGCCATGTGACGACGATGGTGGGCGGTGTTTATGAGCAATACGCGAAACCGAATCAACATATTTCGTCGTATAATCCGGTACCGAAGGCAAGCCAACAAGCCGCCGTGAATTGGTTAATATCGAATGCGTTTTCGAATGTAGATTGGTTGATCAACAAAGAAGTTGTGACGCATCATATGGCGGGTTATACAGATCGAATTCGTAGTCTTCAGGTTAGTCCGTTGAATCGGATGTTGAGCCTAGAGACCTTTGCACGCTTAGATAATAGTGCCTTGACTACACCAAACAACTACAAGACGATTGATCTTTTTCAGGATTTACGTGGAGGTATTTGGAGTGAACTATCGAGTGCGAAGTACATTGACCAATACCGTCGGAATTTACAGAAAGCCTACATCGAACGCTTGAAAGCCTTGATGACCGATCAAGCTTCTGCTCCAGCGGGACCGAATGGGCCCGTTCGGGAAAGTTTTCCTGTGGCGCAGTCGGACGTCCGTTCCATCGTTCGTGGCGAATTGAAGGCATTGCAAGCAAGCCTTACATTAGCAAAACGCAAGGTTATGGACAAAGAAGTGCGTTACCATTTGGACGATTGTTTGGATCGAGTGGCTTTAATTTTAAATCCTAGGAAGTAGCGCCTTCGACGTAACTTTTGAAGTTATTTAGGATCATTTGCCAACCGGCTTGTTGCATGTCCTCCGGGTTTTGATTCTCCGGCTCAAATTGTTCAGTTACTTTCGTTCCTGCTTCGGTGGTTTCGAAAGTAACTTGCATGTTCCGACCGTCGCCAATGAAAATATGGAGGGATTTTGCAGGGTTGATTTCAAGAAAAGTTCCCCAAAAATCAAAGCTCATCGAGCCGTCTTTGGCCGCCATTTCGTAATGAAATTCGCCACCTACTTGTAGGTCTGATTTTGCAGCAGGGCAATGCCAATCCGGCGTTGCGAAGTTCCACTGTTGAACATGTTCTGGTGAAGTCCACTTTTCCCAAACCGATTGTACGGGGGCGTTGATTGTTGTTTCTACGGTAATGAAAGCCATAAGTGATTTGCTTATTTTTTACAAATCTATCAAAAGGTGTGACCTTTTTCGCATTATTATGTAAAATATGGGGCTTTGACTATATTTGCACAAACAAAATTCGAGCACTATGATTATTGAACCTAGAATGAGAGGGTTTATCTGTTTGACATCACACCCGACAGGTTGTGAAAAAAACGTATTAAATCAAATTGACTATGTGAAGTCTCAAGGCAAAATTGCCGGGGCGAAAAAGGTGCTCGTGATTGGAGCCTCAACGGGTTTTGGTCTAGCCTCTCGCATCACAAGTGCATTCGGATCGGATGCCGCGACGATTGGCGTATTCTTTGAAAAAGCTCCTTCAGAAGGCAAAACAGCCTCTCCAGGATATTACAATAGCCTTGCTTTCGAAGCTGCGGCAGGCAAAGCAGGTCTTTATGCGAAAAGCATCAACGGCGATGCATTCTCTAACGAGGTAAAAGCACAAACCATCGATTTAATCAAGGCGGATTTAGGCCAAGTTGATTTGGTGATTTACAGTTTAGCATCACCCGTACGTCAACATCCCGTTACAGGCGTTTTGCATCGTTCGGTGTTAAAGCCTATCGGAGATACATTCTCGGATAAGACCGTGGATTTTCACACAGGCATTGTTTCGGATGTAACAATTACACCGTGTAACGATGAAGATATCGCTAACACTGTTGCGGTCATGGGTGGCGAAGATTGGCAGATGTGGATGGATGCCTTATTAAACGCGGGTGTTTTAGCAGATGGCGCAATGACCGTTGCTTATTCTTACATTGGACCCAAAGTAACTGAGCCAGTTTACCGCAAAGGAACGATCGGAATGGCAAAAGATCATTTAGAAGCAACTGCGTTTAAAATCTCGGAAGGTTTAGCCAACATTGGTGGAAAAGCATTTGTTTCGGTTAACAAGGCCTTAGTAACACAAGCAAGTTCAGCGATTCCGGTTATTCCATTATACATCTCGTTGTTGTATAAAATCATGAAAGCCAAAGGCACGCACGAGGGTTGCATCGAGCAAATCCAACGTTTATTCAGCGCGCGTTTATATACGAACGGTTCTATACCCGTTGACGAGAAAGGACGTATCCGCATCGACGATTGGGAAATGGATGATGCGGTTCAAGCGGAAGTGGCTCAATTGTGGAAAGGGGCTACCACTGAAAACCTTCCAGGCATCGGCGATTTGGCTGGATATAAATCGGATTTCTTACATCTATTTGGCTTCGGTTTTGATGGGGTAGATTACGCTGCGGAGGCCAACGAAAATGTTGAAATTCCCGGGTTAATAACCGTAGAAAAATAAATAGAAAAGCCATTCGTCAACTATCGAATGGCTTTTTTAGCTACCTATGAGCATATTTGAACGCATGCGTGCTGGTGGAATTATCCCAAACAGCGATCCGCAATGGGCGGATGTTTGGGCGATTGTGAATCAAACGATTGCGCTTGCCGCCAAGCTAAATTCTTCAGGCAATATCGATGAAATCCGGGCCATTTTATCTGAAATCATAGGCCAAACGATTGATCCCTCGACAACGGTTTTGGCTCCTTTTTCGACTAATTTTGGAAAGCATACGCGCATCGGCAAAAAGGTATTTATTAACCACGGATGTTCATTTCTGGACTTGGGAGGTATTACGATTGAGGACGATGTACTGATTGGACCGCAGGTGAAGTTGGTGACTGAAAACCATCCCGTAGACCCAAGCCAACGGAAAAGCTTAGACCTTAAAGCTGTTCATATAGGAAAAAATGCCTGGATTGGTGCAGGCGCAATTATTTTACCGGGCGTCTTCGTAGGGGAGAATTCGATTGTAGCAGCGGGTGCGGTCGTAACCAAAGATGTGCCGAGTAACAGCATCGTTGGAGGTGTGCCCGCTAAGTTCATCAAGCCAATAACCTAATTATAAATTGTCTGCAAACGGTTGGCTGTAATGCCTTTTCCCCGTTGCTTGATACAGAGCATTCGCTAATGCTGCAAAAACAGGCGGATAGGCTGGTTCGCCCATGCCCGTCGGGTCAATGTCATTTTTGACAAAATGGACATCTATATTCTTGGGAGCTTCATGATGCCGAATCATGCGATAGGTATCAAAATTACTGCTTTGGGGAACCCCTTTTTCAATGGTCATTTTGCCATACATGGCTGCGCCAATCCCATCGATGATTCCACCTTCGGAAAGATTTTTGGCCGCATCGGGATTGATTACGATACCGCAATCCACCGCACAACAAACATTTTCGATGATGGGGTTGCCGTCTTGCATACGTAATTCGAGTACATGCGCGGCGTAAGAATCATGGCAGAAATAGGCAGATAAGCCCATTTTTTTCGTTTTCTTTTTCGCATCCCATTGTGATTTTTCACGAAGTAATTCAAGGACTTTAATGAAACGATCGGGCTCATATTCATTGTTTTTACCTACTGGATTTGCTTGTGCCCGCTTCAATAATGCAAGCCTAAAATCGAAGGGGTCTTTGCCAGCTAATTCGGCTACTTCATCCAAAAAGGATTGCTCGGCTGCGGCCATGAAATTAGAGCGTGGTGCCCGAAAGGAACCAACGGTAATGTTGCTATCAATGGTCCAGTCTTCAGCTAGGTAATTGTCAACGG
>JACCDG011364434.1_pt1 | contig 10216 bp, 9 predicted proteins | sample 7442471 | NCBI WGS metagenome assembly JACCDG01 (sample SAMN15323444, study PRJNA562643) | freshwater metagenome | isolation source: river surface water | place: USA:Blue River Watershed | collected 2017-08-17 | reverse complement strand
GTAAACACCCGAACACCTCACACCCAACCGCCGGAGCCCCAAGCCCGGCGGTTTTTTTTCACCTGAACCCGTTTCACTTTCAAGCACAAGGAGCCCTCGATGAACGCGAAAACCACGCTGGACGCCTGGCAACAGCACCCCGCAGACCGCACCGGCCAGACCGACGACGAACGCATCAAGGACATCACTGTGCTGCCGCCTCCCGAGCACCTGATGCGCTTTTTCCCGATCGCCGGAACGGCCGTGGAAAAGCTCATCGCCAAAACCCGCAAGACCATCCACCACATCTTGCATGGCCAGGACGACCGCCTGCTCGTCATCATCGGCCCCTGCTCGATCCACGACCCGGCTGCGGCCCTCGAATACGCCCGGCGTCTGAAGCCGCTGCGCGAGAAGTACGCGGACACGCTCGAAATCGTGATGCGCGTGTACTTCGAAAAGCCTCGCACCACCGTGGGCTGGAAGGGCCTGATCAACGACCCCTACCTGGACGAGAGCTACCGCATCGACGAAGGCCTGCGCATCGCACGCCAGCTGCTCATCGAGATCAACCGCGCGGGGCTCCCGGCCGCCAGCGAATTCCTGGACGTGATCTCGCCGCAGTACATCGGTGACCTGATCAGCTGGGGCGCCATTGGCGCCCGCACCACCGAGAGCCAGGTGCACCGCGAGTTGGCTTCCGGTCTGTCGGCGCCGATCGGCTTCAAGAACGGCACCGACGGCAACATCAAGATCGCTACCGACGCCATCCAGGCTGCGGCGCGTGGTCATCACTTTTTGTCGGTCCACAAGAACGGCCAGGTCGCCATCGTGCAGACCCAGGGCAACAAGGATTGCCACGTGATCCTGCGTGGCGGCAAGGCGCCCAACTACGACGCGGCCAGCGTGGCCGCAGCCTGTGCGGAGCTCGAGGCCTCCAAACTGCCCGCCACGCTGATGGTGGACTTCAGCCACGCCAACAGCTCCAAGCAGCACAAGAAGCAGATCGACGTGGCCAAGGACATTGCCGGTCAGATCGCGGGCGGTTCGCGTCAGGTGTTCGGCGTGATGGTCGAAAGCCACCTGCATGAAGGCGCGCAGAAGTTCACGCCGGGCAAGGATGATGTGAATGCGCTGGAGTACGGCAAAAGCATCACCGACGCCTGCATCGGCTGGGACGACAGCGAAGGGGTCCTGCAGACCCTCTCGGATGCCGTCAAGGCGCGGCGCGGTCGCTGAACTGGGCTCAGGTCGAGAGCTGTGGCGTGATGCGGAACTCGCGCCACAGCAGGTACAGCCCGCTGGCCACCACCACGCCCGCCCCCAGCAACACCGCGTGGTCGGGCACCTGGCCAAACACCAGCCAGCCGCCCAGCGTCATGTAGAGGATCTGCTGGTAGAGGAAGGGCCCCAGCACGGCGGCCGAGGCAAAGCGGTGCGCCTGCGCTGCGAAGTAATGGCCGGCGCCGCCGCTCAGGCCCGCCAGACCCAGCAGCAGCCATTGCCAGCTGCTCTGGGGTGTTTGCCAGGTCCACAGGGCAAACGGCGTGAGCACCACGCTAGAGACCATGGCCGAAGCCAGCTGCATGGTGGCCGGGTGTTCGGTGCTCGCCAGTTGCCGGGTGAGCATGTTGAACAGGGCGTACAGGATGGCGTTGCCTGCCGACAGCAGGATGGCCGGGTGGAAGGCCTGGGTGCCGGGACGGATGATGATGAGCACGCCCACAAAGCCCGCCCCGATCGCCAGCCAGCGCCGCAGGTCCAGCCTTTCGCCCAGCAGCCAGGCCGACAGCACGGCGATCAGGATGGGCACGGAAAACTGCATGGCGCCGGTTTCGGCCAGCTGCAAATACTGCAGGGCCCAGAAGTTCAGGCCCGTCATGGTGGCCAGCATCAGGCCACGCAGCAGTTGCAGGCGGGGGTTGCGCCAGTGCAGCAGTTCGCGCCCCATGCCGGGGCCGAAGATGGCCAGCGAAAACAGCGAATGCGTGAAGAACCGCAGCCACACCACCTGCAGCACCGGCAGGCTGAGCACCAGCCATTTGGCGGTGGTGTCGAGCAGTGCAAACGACAGCGTGGTCAGCGTGACCAGTCCGATGCCGATACGCCGGTGGCGGGCGCTGTGTTCCAGCATGGGATTCAGGCCGCCTGCTGCAGCGCCTGCAGCAGGCGGGTGTGTATGCCGCCAAAGCTGCCATTGCTCATGCACAGCAGGTGGTCGCCGGGCCGGACCTGGGCCAGCACCTGTGCCATCACTTCGTCAATGTTGGCACCCACTTGCGCGCGCGCGCCCATGGGTGCAAGCGCAGCTACGGCATCCCAGCCCAGCCCGCCCGAGTGGCAAAAGGCCAGATCGGCTTCTTCCAGACTCCAGGGCAGCTGGGCCTTCATCGTGCCCAGCTTCATGGTGTTGCTGCGCGGCTCGAAGATCGCCAGGATGCGTGCATCGCCCACCTGTCGGCGCAGGCCGTTGACGGTGGTGCGGATGGCGGTGGGGTGGTGGGCAAAGTCGTCGTAGACGGTGATGCCATTGACCGTACCGCGCACTTCCATGCGGCGCTTGACGTTCTCGAAGGTGCTCAGGGCCTGCGCGGCCATGGCCGGGCTCACGCCCACATGTTCGGCGGCCGCGATCGTGGCCAGTGCGTTGAGCTGGTTGTGCACGCCGCCGATGGCCCACTGCACCTCGGCCACGGGCTGGCCGGCCTGCAGGACCTTGAAGTGCGAGGGCTCGCCTTCGGCCACAAAATCGCTGACGGCGCTGCCAAAAGTGCGGACCTCGCTCCAGCAGCCTTGGCCCAGCACGCGGCTCAGGCTCTCCTCCAGCCCGTTGACCACCACGCGGCCTGAGCCGGGCACGGTGCGCACCAGGTGGTGGAACTGGCGCTCGATGGCCGCCAGATCGTCAAAGATGTCGGCGTGGTCGAATTCGAGGTTGTTGAGGATGGCGGTGCGCGGGCGGTAGTGCACGAACTTGCTGCGCTTGTCGAAAAAGGCCGTGTCGTATTCGTCGGCTTCGATCACGAAGTACCTTCCGCCGCCCAGCCGGGCCGAAACGCCAAAGTTCAGCGGCACGCCGCCGACCAGAAAGCCGGGTTGCAGTCCCGCCTGCTCCAGCACCCAGGTCAGCATGGATGTGGTGGTGGTCTTGCCGTGCGTCCCGGCCACCGCCAGCACATGCTTGCCTTGCAGCACATGTTCGGCCAGCCATTGCGGGCCGCTGGTGTAGGGGGCCCCGGCTTCGAGAATCGCTTCCATCAGCGGGAACTTGGGACTGCCGTCAGGCAGGCGTGCGCGGCTGACCACGTTGCCGACCACATACATGTCCGGTCGGAGCTGCATCTGCTCTGCACCGAAGCCTTCGATGAGGTCGATGCCCAAGGCTCTGAGCTGGTCGCTCATCGGGGGGTAGACGCCGGCGTCGCAACCGGTGACTTGGTGGCCTGCTTCGCGGGCCAGGGCTGCGAGGCCACCCATGAAGGTGCCGCAGATGCCAAGGATATGAATGTGCATGGGATTCGATTGTAGAGATGGCCTTCGAGGATGTTTGCCGGTGGGTGACGGGGTGAGCGCTCGGGCCGCCTCAGTCGCTTCGCGCCAGCAAGTTGGCCCAACCGCTCACCCCGCCACCAACCTCTGTTGTCGGCTGTTCATTCATGGCGACCTCCGGGTCAGTCAATGCGCCTGAGCGAGAATCCCGCCATGAGCAATGTTCAACTCGAAATTGCGGCCACCGCCGCCCGCATGGTGGTGGAGGAGGGCCTGGGTTTCGGCCCTGCCAAGCACCGGGCCCTGAAGGCGCTGGGCTTGCCTGCCCGCACTGCTTTGCCGTCCAACGACGAAGTGGAAGACCAGGTGCGTGAATACATCGAGATTTTCTGCGCCGACACCCAGCCGCAGGAACTGCGTGCCCTGCGCGAGCATGCCCGGTTGTGGATGACGCGTCTGGCCGAGTTCCGGCCCCATCTGGGCGGGGCCGTCTGGCATGGCTGGGCCACGCGTTTGTCGGACATTGACCTGGGGCTGTTCTGTGATGACCCCAAGTCGGTCGAGATCGGGCTGATCAACCAGAACCTGCGCTACGAGGTGCAGACCCAGACGGGCATCCATGGCGAGCTGGTGGATGTGCTCAGCCTGCACAGTTTTTGCCCGGGTCTGGGCGAAGACATCGGGATCCATCTGCGCATTTACGACCTGCAGGGCCTGCGCGGCGCGCTGGTGGCCGACGCCCGAGGGCGAAGCCCAAGAGGGGATTTGGCGGCGCTGGAGCGTCTGTTGGCGCAAGATGCGGGACAATGAACGCATGAACTCACCCAAAAACCCTTCTGTTCGTCGCCGCTGGATGCTGGGGGCAGGCATGGCTGCTGCGGCGGCCGGTGCCGGCGTGGCCTGGTGGCGCATGCGTCCGGGGGAGGGTACGCCGCAAGCGGTGTACGATTTCTGGCAGCAGCGCTTCGAGCAGCCGGGCGGCGGCGAGCTGGTGCCGAGCACCTTGCGCGGTCGTCCCTTGCTGGTGAACTTCTGGGCCACATGGTGCCCGCCTTGCGTTGAAGAATTGCCTATGATCGAGGCCTTCTGCCGCGAACATGCGACCAAAGGCGTCCAAGTGCTGGCTTTGGCGATCGATCAGCCTTCATCGGTGCGTCGTTTTCTGGAGCGTCAGCCCCTGTCTTTTCCTGTGGGGCTGGCCGGTTTGCAGGGCAGCGAGCTGGCCCGATCCTTGGGCAACCTGAACGGCGGTTTGCCTTTCAGCGTCTTTTTCAAGAAAGATGCGAGCATTTACCGGCAAAAACTGGGGCAACTGTCCAGGGATGACCTTCAGGATTGGCTGACCGCTACTGTCTGAGGACTGCCTGCATCCCGCATGACGGGATATTTCCTCCATCTTGTGCTTGTTTCGAGAATGGTTGCCGGGTTTTCCCGGTGTTTTCCCTGAAATTGAGGTAAATTCGGAACATTACATTTGCTGACGCAAGGAGATTCCATGGATTTGCGCAAACTCAAGACCCTGATCGATCTGGTGTCCGAGTCCAATGTTTCTGAACTCGAAATCACCGAAGCCGAAGGCAAGGTCAGGATCGTCAAGAGTGCTGGCGTGGCCGTGGCTGCCCCCGTCGTGATGGCCGCGCCCGTGGCTACCGCCGCGCCTGTGGCTGCAGTGCCGGCCGCTGCCCCCGCTGAGGCCCCCGCGCCTGCCCCTGTCGCGGCAGGCCACACGGTCAAATCCCCGATGGTGGGCACCTTCTACCGTTCTTCCAGCCCTGGCGCTGCGCCCTTCGTGCAAATCGGTTCGGTGGTCAAGGAAGGCGACACCCTGTGCATCGTCGAAGCCATGAAGATCCTCAACGAGATCGAGTCCGACAAGGCCGGTACGGTGACCCAGATCCTCTGCGAGAACGGTCAGGCGGTCGAGTACGGCCAGCCGCTGTTCATCATCGAATAATCCGGGGTCGCCCATGTTCAAGAAAATTCTGGTCGCCAACCGCGGCGAGATCGCGCTGCGCATCCAGCGCGCCTGCCGCGAGCTCGGTGTGACGGCCGTGATGGTCTACTCCGAGGCCGACAAGGACGCCAAGTACGTCAAGCTGGCCGACGAAGCGGTCTGTATCGGTCCCGGCCCCTCGGCGCTGAGCTACCTCAACATGCCTGCCATCATTTCGGCGGCCGAAGTCACCGATGCCGAAGCGATCCACCCCGGCTATGGTTTCCTGAGCGAGAACGCCGACTTCGCCGAGCGCGTCGAAAAGAGCGGTTTCCAGTTCATCGGCCCCACCCCGGAGTCGATTCGCATCATGGGCGACAAGGTCTCGGCCAAGCAGGCCATGATCAAGGCGGGCGTGCCTTGTGTGCCCGGCTCCGAAGGCGAGTTGCCCGACGACCCGGCGCAGATTCGCCGCGTGGCCAAGAGCATTGGTTATCCGGTCATCATCAAGGCGGCGGGTGGTGGTGGCGGTCGCGGCATGCGCGTGGTGCACACCGAAGCAGCGCTGATCAATGCGGTGCAGATGACCAAGGCCGAAGCTGGCGCGGCTTTCGGTAATCCTGCGGTCTACATGGAAAAATTCCTGCAAAACCCCCGCCACATCGAAATCCAGATTCTGGCCGACAAGCACAAGAACGCGGTTTATCTCGGCGAGCGCGACTGCTCCATGCAGCGCCGCCATCAGAAGGTGATCGAAGAGGCGCCGGCGCCGGGCATCCCCCGCAAACTGATCGACAAGATCGGCGAGCGTTGTGTGGCTGCCTGCAAGAAGATCGGCTACCGTGGCGCAGGCACTTTCGAGTTCCTGTACGAGAACGGCGAGTTCTATTTCATTGAGATGAACACACGCGTGCAGGTGGAGCACCCGGTGACCGAGTGGATCACTGGCGTGGACATCGTCAAGACGCAGATCATGGTCGCTGCGGGCGAGAAGCTGCCGTTTACCCAGCGCCAGATCGAGATCCGTGGCCACGCCATCGAATGTCGGGTGAATGCCGAAGACCCCTTCAAGTTCATTCCCTCCCCCGGCCGCATCACCATGTGGCACCCGCCAGGCGGCCCTGGTGTGCGGGTGGATTCGCACGCCTATACCAACTATTTCGTGCCGCCGAACTACGACTCGATGATCGGCAAGATCATCGTGTACGGTGACACCCGCGAGCAGGCCATTGCACGCATGCAAACGGCCCTGGCCGAGACCGTGGTCGAAGGCATCCACACCAACATCCCGCTGCACCGAGAGCTGATGGTGGATGCCAAGTTCATGGCCGGTGGCACCAACATCCACTACCTGGAGCACTGGCTCAGCCAGCACAAGCGCTGATGTTCGAGCTCTTGCTGCTGTGCCCGGAGGAACGGGTCGAAATCTTCAGCGATGCGCTCGACGCGCTCGATGCCCTGAGCGTGTCGGTGGAAGACGCCGACGCGCAGACCCCGGCCGAGCAGGCGCTGTTTGGCGAGCCGGGCATGCCCCCGCCCAAGGAGGGCTGGCAGCGCTCGCGCGTGGTGGCGCTGTTTGCGCAGCAGGCATATGCCGATGAGGCCGCCGCCTTGCTGCAGGCCCAGGATTTCTTCGAGGCTTGCCAGCTGCTGGGCGTGCGCCGTGTCGAGGAGCAGGACTGGGTGCGTCTGACGCAGTCGCAGTTCGCGCCGGTCGAAATCACGCCCGAGTTCTGGATCGTGCCGACCTGGCACGAAGTGCCGCCGCAGGCGCGTCAGACCATCCGGCTTGACCCTGGCCTGGCCTTTGGCACCGGCACCCACCCGACCACACGCATGTGCCTGCGCTGGATCGCCACACACGACTTGCACGGCCAGCGCGTGCTCGACTACGGTTGCGGCTCGGGCATCCTGGCCATCGGCGCAGCCAAATATGGTGCGCAAAACATCGATGCGGTCGACATCGACGAGGCTGCGGTTACTTCTACTCGCATCAACGCCGAAGCCAACGGCGTCAACCTCAACCCCGGTCTGCCCGAGCTGGCCAGTGGGGCCTACCAGACGGTGCTGGCCAACATTCTGGCCACGCCGCTCAAGGTGCTGGCGCCGCTGCTGTGTGCGCATGTGGCTGCGGGCGGGCATCTGGTGCTGGCCGGGATCCTGGAGCGTCAGGCCGAGGAACTCCAGCAGGCCTACGCGCCCTGGCTTGCGCTGGAAGTGGCCGATGCCGAGGATGGCTGGATCCTGATGACGGCGCGCAAGGCCTGAGCAGGCCTTGCATACAATGGGTCATGGCGCCCGATCAAGTCACCCGTTGTCCTCACTGTCAGGCGGTATTCCGGGTGACGCCCGAGCAGCTGGCCCAAGCCCAGGGCTGGCTGAGATGCGGCCAATGCCGCGAGGTGTTTGACAGCACCGGACTGCGGGTGCTCTGGCAGCCCGACGACGATGCGGGCCCGTCCCGCGTGGACCTCAAGGGTTTCCTGCAAAAAGAAGACCCGGGTGCGGCGCAAGACACCAGTGCCAGCGATGCCTTGCTTTCATTCGAGCAGGCGCTGGCGACTTTCCCGGTGCGGGTGCCTCAACCCGAACCGCTTGACTCCAGTGATGCCTCTGATCATGAGGCGCCACGGCCCAGCACGGCGGCGACTGCCTCTGCCCGCAGCCGATGGGTGTGGATCGCAGTGCTCGCTTTGCTCATGCTGCTGCAGCTGGCTTGGGCTGTGCGCGCCGTGTGGTGGCAGACACCATGGATTGCCGCATCGGCACAAGCCCTGTGTGCCCGTCCGGCTTGCACCTTGCCGGCGTTTCGTGAGCCCGAGCAGCTGTTGATCGACAGCTCGCGCCTGCTTCGAACCGATGAGGGTTACCGGTTGGAGTGGGGTTTGCGCAACCGCTCGCTCTGGCCGGTTCGTGTGCCCGCCATGGAGCTTGTCCTGACGGGGCCATCGGATGCCGCCATGGTTCGGCGCGTGGTTCAGCCTGCCGACATGATGGCCCCCGAACGCTTAGCGCCTGGCCAGTTGTGGGAGGGCGCACTGGGCGTGCAAGTCGAGGATGGGCTGGATGTGTTCGGTTACCGCTTGCGGGTGTTCTACCCCTGAGCAAAACACTGCGCCCATGAAAAAGGCCCGATGCGAGCATCGGGCCTGACGCGAAGACCTGAAAGAATCAGGGCTTGGCGGCCGAAGGGAACGGCCACGCAGCCTGAGGGTTCAGGGTTGTTTGCGCAGCAGGGGCAGCGGGTGCTTTGGCCGCCTTTTTGGCAGCAGGCTTTTTCGCGGCCTTTTTGGCAGCAGGCTTTTTCGCGGCCGGCTTTTTCGCAGCAGCTTTCTTGGCTACAGCCTTCTTGGCAACCGCTTTTTTGGCGGCTGGCTTCTTGGCAGCGGCTTTCTTGGCTACGGGCTTCTTGGCAGCAGCTTTTTTGGCTACAGGCTTCTTGGCGGCCGCTTTTTTGGCGGCTGGCTTCTTGGCAGCAGCTTTTTTGGCTACAGGCTTCTTAGCCACAGCCTTCTTGGCTACAGGCTTCTTGGCGGCCGCTTTTTTGGCCGGTGCAGCTTTCTTGGCTGCGGGCTTCTTCGCTACGGCTTTTTTGGCAGCAGGTTTTTTAGCTGCGGCTTTCTTGGGTGCAGCTTTTTTTGCGGCTGCTTTCTTTGCAGTTGCCATGGTTTTCTCCTAGTTCAAATGGAAGAATCATCGGACACAAAACACTCGGTACGTGTTGGGCGCACCAAGCGATTCAGGGTGCTGAGGCCGGCCTCAACACCCTGAACGCGGGAAAGCCCCGCCGCAAACGTCCTGCGGACGCTGGCGGATCGGGGCTTGAACTGGAACATCATCAAAAGGGGCTTAATCCCAGGACAGCGCGCCACCGGACTGGTATTCGATGACGCGGGTCTCGAAGAAGTTGCGCTCCTTCTTGAGATCAATCATTTCGCTCATCCATGGGAACGGGTTTTCCTCGTTCGGGAAGAGGGCTTCGAGGCCGATCTGCGTGGCACGGCGGTTGGCGATGTAGCGCAGATAGCCCTTGAACATGGAGGCGTTCAGGCCCAGCACGCCACGCGGCATGGTGTCTTCGGCGTAGCGGTATTCGAGTTCAACCGCTTTCTGGAACAGGGCCTTGATCTCGGCCTTGAACTCGGCTGTCCACAGGTGCGGGTTCTCCAGCTTGATCTGGTTGATCAGGTCGATGCCAAAGTTGCAGTGCATGGACTCGTCGCGCAGGATGTACTGGTACTGTTCGGCGGCGCCGGTCATCTTATTCTGGCGGCCGAGCGCCAGGATCTGGGTAAAGCCGACGTAGAAAAACAGGCCTTCCATCAGGCAGGCGAACACGATCAGGCTCTTGAGCAGGGTCTGGTCAGCCTCAGGGGTGCCGGTCTTGAAGTGCGGGTCCATGATCGCGTCGATGAACGGGATCAGGAACTCGTCCTTGTCGCGGATCGAGGACACCTCGTGGTAGGCGTTGAAGATTTCCGACTCGTCCAGGCCCAGCGACTCCACGATGTACTGGTAGGCGTGGGTATGGATGGCTTCTTCAAAGGCCTGACGCAGCAAGAACTGACGGCACTCAGGCGCCGTGATGTGGCGGTAGGTACCCAGGGTGATGTTGTTGGCCGCCAACGAATCGGCCGTGACGAAGAAGCCGAGGTTGCGCTTGATGATGCGGCGCTCGTCTTCCGTGAGCCCGTTTGGATCTTTCCACAAGGCGATGTCGCGAGACATGTTGATCTCTTGCGGCATCCAGTGGTTGGCACAGGTGGCGAGGTACTTCTCCCAGGCCCACTTGTACTTGAACGGCACCAGCTGGTT